>Ga0316191_10001462_pt1 | contig 16676 bp, 11 predicted proteins | sample Eddworburr2cm_MG_FD_204928 | JGI IMG/M metagenome (GOLD analysis project Ga0316191, IMG submission 204928) | Coastal sediment microbial communities from Maine, United States - Eddy worm burrow 2 cm | ecosystem: Environmental > Aquatic > Marine > Coastal > Sediment | place: USA: Maine...
ATGCGCCCGATGCCGGTCCAGCATGGGATCCCGCGATGTCGACATGATGGGATCAGCCAGCGCCTCTCTCTCGTAGGGCATCACCCAGGGCTCGACCCGGGTGCAGCCCGCGAAACACAGGACGGCGATGAAACTCAGGCACAGGCGTTTCATGATCAGTCCTCCGTCACCAGTTGACGCACCTGTTCGAGATAACGGTCCTCGAATCCGGGCCGATAACCCTGGTGCACGTGGCGCACCATGCCGTCCCGGTCGATCAGGAAAGTGACGGGCATGGCGCGGATGCCGTAGAGCTTGCTGACCGACTTGTCCTCGTCGAACAGCAGGGGGAAGCTGACGCCGAGGTCCTCCGCCATCCGGCGGGCGCGGTCCGACTCGCCATCCAGGTTCACGCCGATCACGGTAAAGCCGGCCTCCCGATAGCGTTCATAGATCCCTTCAAGCAGCGGCATCTCCTGGCGACACGGGCCGCACCAGGTCGCCCAGAAGTTGAGCATCACGACCTCGCCACGATGCTCGGAGAGGCGCATGTTCGGCCCCGACAATCCGCCCAGCGCAAAATCCGGGGCGGCGGCGCCCTGCAAGTTGCCGGCGGCCAGCATCGGCGTGCAGAAGAGCAGCGCGGCGGTCACCACGAGCTTGCGGACCTGTGTGGGAATACGAATGCCCATTAGAAGAACGCCCCCACCGTCAGGCCGACCTCGAAGTTGTGCTTCCACTCGTTCTCGCCGAGCAGGTCGGACTCGAAGATGCGGTCGCGAGCCTCCAGGCGCAGGCTGAGCCAGTCGTTGAACAGCGAACGCAGCCCGAATCCGGCCAGGTAGGTGACGTTGTCCTCACCGACCACCTCGGTGTTGCCGACACCGAAGTTCAGGTACATCGCGCTGGCCCGGGCCCATCGGCTGCCGACGAACACCTCGCCGGGCAGGATGTTGTATCCCACCGACAGGTTGTACGCGGTCAGGTCTTCGTCCTCGCTCTCGAACAGCGGCGCGCCCAGGTTGCGGAAGCTGCTGTCACTGATCTCGGAACGTGCGTACTCCCCTTCCAGGAAGACGTCCTCGGTGACGTGATAGGCGGCGCGCAATCCGTAGATGGGCTTGGTGCCGAAGTCCTCGACATTAAGCGCACCGATATAGCCGCCCGCCTCCCAGTTCTCCGTATCGATGGAGGGCCGGTTGATGTCGCGCCTGTCCAGCTCCGGGTCGATTACCGGTCCGCTTGGACCGCCCACCACGACCTCGTCATCGGCATCGATCGCCCTGGAGCCATGATTGCTGCAACCCGCAGCGATCAGCAGGGCGGCTGTGACCGCCACCGTTCTCGTTGTCCGAATGTTCATTTACCGTCCTCATTCGCCGTCCGTTACTGACTCGTCTCCTCTGCCCGCCCCCGATCAAAAACCTCAAAAGAACACCGAAAATCCCAGCGTCCATTCGCTGAACTCGTCGTTGCCTTCCTCGTCGGTCATCACCACATGCCGTCGGTAGTCGCCGCGCAGCATGAATCTCCGTGTCAGGTAGCCGCGCACACCGACAGCCGCGTTGGCCGCCCACTCGTCGACGTCCTGGTCATCCACCAGCACATCCTTGGGATCGTTCTTGAAGCGGCCGGTACCGATGCTGAAGAACGGGCTGATCCGCCAGCTCGAAAAGGGCAGCATCACCAGGTTGGCGTTGTAGAGCGTCGTGCTGGAGAACGTCCCGGAGACTTCGGTGAGGGCCAGCTCCGCCATGAAGTACTCGCTGAAACGGTAGCCGGCGCGGAAGGTGTAGGAACGATCGCCGTCGAAGTCTCCGCTAGCCAGCCCGAGTTCTACGCGCCGCTCGAGGTAGTCGTCCATGGCCGCGTCTCTCGCGCTATAGAACTCGCTGGCGTCGGCCGCGGCCTGCTCCACCTCTCGTCGGTGGACCCAGCCTTCTACTCCGGCGTCCGTACGGACCTTGACCCAGTCGGTTCGCCGCTTCATCAGGGTGACCGACCCGCCACGTTCGACCGTATGAAAAACCGGGTAGCCGCGGCCCGGACCGCTGTGAAGCTCCACATAAGCGGAGTTCACGGGAATAGTTGGCTCGACGCGGGCCGCGAAGCTCTCCGAGGACGGCCAATGGAGAGCCAGCACGACGATCGCGCCGAGCCAGAGACGTAGATGAGTAAAAGGGCTGTTCGCCGCTATCCGGGCCATGATTCAGTACCCGCAGCTCGAGATGTCGATGGGTGTGCAGAATCCGCAGGTAGCCGCGGCACTGTCTTCAACACGGACCGAAGCCCACTCCTCGATAGCCTCGTAGCAGGCGTCACCGGTGTCGGGGAAGATGTCACCCCCGGTGTGCGTGCCACTGATAGAGAACACGCCCTGGAGCGGCTCCAGCAGCAGCTTGCTGAGATTGGGAGCATCCAGGTTGGCGAACCCTTTGGCGGCAAAAAAGTTGGCCATGATCTCCGGCGAGTCCGGCTGTGCGTCCGGGAATATCTTGAACGCACCGCCCGATCCGGCGCCCACGTCATGGCAACCGCTGCCCGAACAGGTCGCCTGACCGGTGCGGCCAGTAACGACCGCGTCGAAGATCGGGTTGACGCACATCTCGAAATCGGCCACGCACAGCGTCGAGCCGGAGGCCGCCACCGGCTCGAGATCCACGTCATCACCACAGGCGGCGAGCGCCAGTGCGAGGACAATGATTGCTGTGCGTGACATGGTCTTCTTTCCGTCCGCTTTACTGACAGTTACCGGCAGCGATCCAGTCGTAGATCACCTGATAGCCGCTCTCACCCGGAAGCAGCATGGGTCGATCGTCCGCGGTGGGATCCAGCGGGTCGTCCGGGGTGCTCGGGTCGTCGATGCTCGGGTGTGCCGGCGTGTCCAGCTCGTTGCTGGTGGGATACAGCAACAGGTAGCTGTTGGCCGGATCACATACGTCGTTCACCATCGAGACCGACACGTTGAAATCTCCCTCGTCGCTGCCGGTAAGGACGAACCGGTTGGCGCTGAATCCCGGGTTGACCGGCTCACCGGGGATACCCAGCCCGCCGAACGGCTGGTGACATCCGGCGCAGGCACTCATCAGCACCGGATGAACCGTCTCCGCGAACAGAGACTCGGACAGGCCGCGCATGCCACCGCGGACCTCGGAGCGCGCACGGAAGCCGTCGCCGTCAGCATCGAGGAAGGGATCATTGAAGTACTGACCGCCGAGATCGATCCATTCAGCAACGACCCGCTTCTCGGCTGTGTTCATCATGGCGGAATGGTCGACCGTCGCAGGTACCGTCAGCGTCTGCTGCGCACGCAGCTCGCTCTCTGCCAGCTTCTCCATCAGGTGTGCCGCACGGGAACCCTCGGTGGAACTGCCTGTACTGACCAGCGGCGCCTCGCGGACGACTTCGATCTCGCCGTCCTCGTCTACCCGCAACTGCGGCAGACCGGTGTCGGGATCGATGACGGGATCACCCACCATCAGCTCCTCGTATGACACCAGCCGACCTGTGCCTGCCACCGTATCCCGCAAGTCCAGGCCTCTGGACACCGGGTCGTCAGGATCATTGTTATCGTGACAGTCGATGCAGGTCGCGTCACCGCGATCGGCCAGCCACAGGAGCTGCACGTGGTCGGGATAATTGATGATGCCGTCGATGGGCGCGTCGACCCCGGCCGGCAGGCCTTCGTAGGTGATCTCCAGGTCCGGGTCCGGGGCTCGACCCGCAGCGACCGGATCGGTCCACACATCAGAGAAACGCATGTCGGTCTCGAGATCCATGATGGCGGAGTCCATGCGAGTACGCGTCTCGGCCATGGACTCACCGGATTCGGCCGCAAGCAGTGTGTTGGGGTGGTATCCGGCGATGGGCGCGGTGTTCAGCGCGCTGCCGCGTCGCGGCGAATGACAGCCATTGCAGGTTCGGGTTTCGCCCGGGCGGACCTGGATCCAGTTTGTATGCACCTGGATGGCACGGCCTTCCGAGTCAACCACCGAAAGACCCAGCGGCGTGTCCGCAGGTACCCGGATGCGGAACGAACCATCCGGCTCGACCTCCGTATAGCCGACGATCTGTTGCATCTCCATGTCGGTCTCGCCGATCGCCTCGCGGGACAGGCCACGTGGCGTCGGTACCGCCTCTACCACGCGCAGGAACCGGCCCGCGCGCTCGGCGGCCGTCGTCAGTGCGGGGTCCTTCAGGGTCGCCAGATCCGCGACCTGGCTGCGGCCGTCGTCCGGCGGCGGCACCGTCATCGGGATCGTCTCGCCGGGGACCAGCATCCGGGTTCCCATGAGGCCGAGGCCGTCGGTGTCATAGACGCTCTTCACGTTGAGGACGCCGAGACCCTGGGCAGCCAGGCTCTCATCCAGTGGTTTGTCGGCGATCGTATTGGGCACGGGTCGCGGCGCGACCGCCACCGCGTCCGTGTAGGCGTACCCTTCTTCCGGTAGCGCGACCGGGCGCAGGGTCTGGGCGTCCAGGTCGAACATATAGACGCCGTAGAGCGGCGGGCCCTCGACTTCCATCACTTCGCCGGTCAGCGGATTGACCTCTTCCTCAGGCCGGAAGGGTGACCAACTCACCAGCGCCCGATTGGTGCCGTCCCACAGCGGATAGGGCGTGGTGTAACGGCCAAATTCACTATTACCGCGACCGAAATCGATGTCGAAAAGGGTGACCTTCTCCTGTCCGACCGCGCCGGGAGGCGAATCGACGGCAGGCTGGTTGAACTCGGAAAAGTTGCGGATGTCTATCGCCATCACCGCCCCGCCCTCGAAGGTGCCGGACAGCGGCATCAGCGACGTCATCACGCGTCCGTCGGGCATCTCCCTTGGATGCAGATAGCTGTTGCCGGGACTGAACGCCCCGTACTGGACGAATATGTTGGTACCGTCGGGGTTGGTGAAGAACAACGGGAAATGATTGTTGTTACCGACATGGTCCCAGCGGGCGAACATGATCTCACCGGTGGACAGCACAGTCGGATTGCGGTCATGGCTCTGGTTGAACGAGATCTGCTTGATCTCAGTCCCGTCCGCGCTCATGACATGCAGTAGGATCGCGCGCTCACGTTCGTATTCGTCCAGGTGCGAGAACGGCTCGATTCCCTTCGCCGCCAGAAGTTGCCTCGACTTCTCCTGCCGATTCGAGCTGAAGACGATGCGACCGTCGGGCAGGTAGATCGGGTCCACGTCGTCGCCAGCGTCGGCCTGGGCGTCATCCGAGACCACGCGGCGCAGCGAGTCGGTGGCGAATTCGTACTCCCAGATGTTCCAGCTACGATCGTCGGGACCGCGCATTGAGAACACCAGTCTCGTGCCGTCGTAGGAGACCTCCGGGTCGGACACATCGCCCACACCCTTGGTGTGCACAGAGGTGATGTTCTTCATCTCGGCGCTCGGAGACGACAGATCCAGCATCAGCAGGTCACCGCCCGCCTCGAACCGGATACCGTCGGTGGGGTTACCTACGGCTTCGACGCCGCGCTTGGCAAATACGATCGGGAAGTCGCCTTCGACGACGACGGCTTGACCGGAGGTCTGACCACCGCCACTGCCACCGCCGCAAGCGGATAGCAGGAGCGCGGCGCAGACCGCGGTCGCGATTGACGCGAATCTCAGAGTTGTGCGGAACATGGTTCGACCCTCGCTTCGTAACCCAGCAACGCATCTGTCGGCGACAGATGCAGAGAAAGGGCCAAAGCCACGGTCAAGGAGGTCGAACCGTCCGCAGAATTTAACAACAGGATTAAAGGCCGGTAGCAACCGGAAGAACCCGGAAAGGCCTGTCGAGTCGTCATTCTGGCAACCCCGCTATCTTAGGAATATCCCGTAGACCGGTGGCTTTGCGTCCCCGCCTTTCAGCGGGTTTGCCCTTATCAGCGAGCGTAGGCTTGCACAACGCCGTCAAGCCTGTCAACGACGAATTCATGAAAGTGCGACGTGACAAGTATTTGATTTTGCTGAATTTTACATAACGACGACTAGTAAGCGGTGTGCCCGTACTACCCGTTCGGCATCCGAAAAATTCAGGCAATTCACACGCTTGCCCATCTGCCGCGACTACGCCATGCTTCACCGATCGGGAGAAATATGACGGATCCCGGGTGTGCGCTCGTCTCGTCCAAGCAACAACGAAAAATGGCAGAAGTCCGCAAACTCACCTTCTTCATCTCCTCACCGGGAGACGTGTACGAAGAGCGCACGCTGGCGCAGCGGGTCATGGACCGGCTGCAGAGCGAGTTTGCCGGCCGGGCCGTGCTCGAACCCGTGTTCTGGGAACACGAGCCGCTGCTGGCCACCGATACCTTTCAGACGCAGATCTCCAAGCCATCCGATTCGGACGTAATGGTCGCCATCCTCTGGTCGCGGCTGGGCACGCGGCTGCCAAAGGACTTCACCCGGGAAGACGGCTCGCGTTACGACTCGGGCACAGAATTCGAGTTCGAGGATGCAGTGCGAGGGTTCCAGGAGAAAGGGAAACCGCAGCTTCTGGTCTACCGCAAGATGGCCAAGGCCTCGGTCCAGCTGGATGACGAAGATGCATTGATGGACCGCATCGATCAGAAGAAAAAGCTCGACAAATTCATCAATCGCTGGTTCCACGACACCGAGGAAGGCACCCTCAAGGCGGCCTTCCATCCCTTCGAATCGGCCAGCGAGTTCGAGCTCGTCCTCGAGCGCCATCTCCGCAAAGTCATACAGAAAGCACTGCCTGAATCCGCCGGCGCCGAAGCCGCCGCGACCGCTGTCTGGAAAAAGGGCTCCCCGTTTCGCGGCTTGCAGACCTTCGACTTCGAACACGCGCCGATCTTCTTCGGCCGCACCAAGGCCATCGGCGATGTGCTCGACTCTCTGCGCCGCCAGGCGACGGAAGGCCGGGCCTTCGTGCTGATGCTGGGCATGAGTGGCGGCGGTAAGTCCTCGCTGGCCCGCGCCGGCGTGATGCCGATGCTGACCCAGCCGGGGGTCATCGAGGGCGTGGGCATGTGGCGGCGCGCCATCTATCGGCCCAGCGACGTGCGTGGTGACCTGTTCCTGGGCCTGGCAACCGCGTTGCTGAAAGAACACGGGCTGCGATTACCCGATATGACGCCGGAAGAGATGGGCGAGGTCCTGAAGCAGTCGCCTACGGCTGCCTTGGCTCTGATCAAGACTTCACTGGCTCAGGACGCGACCGATCTTGCTCAGAAGGGTCAGGGTGGCAAGACCCCGACCGCGAGGCTGGCGCTGCTGGTCGACCAGATGGAGGAGATATTTACCCAGGACTGGGTGACGGACAAAGACCGCGAGAAGTTCATCGAGTGCCTCGATAAGCTGGCCCGCTCGGGCCGCGTCTGGGTGGTCAGCACATTCCGCAGCGATCTCTATCCACGCTGCACCAAGCTGCCCAAACTGGTCGAGCTGAAGGAAGGCTCCGGCCAGTACGACCTGATGCCGCCGACCGCGACCGAGATCGGCCAGATGGTGCGGCTCCCCACCCGCGCCGCCGGTCTGCGATTCGAGGAAGACCCCTCTTCCAACGAGCGACTCGACGACATGCTCCGCGACGCTGCCGCCGCCCGTCCCGAGCTGCTGCCGCTGCTGCAGTTCACGCTGCAGGAACTCTACGATCGGCGCCGCGATGACGGCACCCTGACGCTGGAGGCCTACCGCGAACTGGGCGGTGTCGAAGGCTCGCTCGCCAAGCGTGCCGAGAATGTATTCGAGGAACTGCCGCCCGAAGTCCAGCAGGCTTTGCCGAAGGTGCTCGAGAAACTGGTGCATGTGCGCAGCGGCGCCCAGGAGGCCATCGGGCGGCGCCGTGCCCACCTGGAAGACTTCGACAATCCGCAACAGAAACAGCTGGTCGAAGCGTTCATCGACGCGCGCCTGTTCGTCACCGAACTGGACGAGGATGTGGCCGCGGTCATGGTCACCCATGAAGCTCTACTCTGGCATTGGCCGCGGGTACAGGAGTGGGTTGAGCAGAATCGCGAGAACTTGCGCGTGCACAGCCGCGTCAGCGCCGCCGCGGAACGCTGGCTGAAGGACAATCGCAACGCAGACCTGTTGCTGCCAACCGGCAAACCTCTCGAGGAGGGCAAGAGCCTGATCGAGATCGAGGCGACGCTGAACACCTACGAGAGAGCGTTTATCGATGCTTCCATCGGGGCCGAGCGCAAGCGCCAGAACATCAAGCGGGCCGTCGTCGCCATGCTGGCTGTTTTGGCCGTGACCGCCACCGGCGGCGCCGTCGTCGCCACCCAGCAGAGGAAGATGGCGGAAGAGCAGCGGGCGCGGGCAGAGGTGGAAGCAACAACCGCCAGACGGACCTCGGATTTCATCGTGGGTCTCTTCGAGGTATCGGATCCTTCCGAAGCCAGAGGCAACGAGATCCTGGCACGGGAGATCCTCGACGCCGGTGCCGGGCGCATCGATACGGAACTGGCGGACGAGCCGAAGATCCAGGCGAAGCTGATGGACACCATCGGCAAGGTCTACACCAGCCTCGGCCTGTTCAATGAGGCGGCACCGTTGCTGCAGCGATCCGTGGATCAGCGCCGCAGCCTGGAGGTATCCGACAGCGAGATTGCCGACAGCCTGGACAATCTTGGAGAAGTCCTGGCACTGAAATCGGAACTGGACGACGCCGAGGCCGCCTACACCGAGGCGCTGGAGAAACGTCGCGCGATCCACGGGGCACTTCATCCCCTGGTCGCGGAGACACTCACGGGCCTGGCCTACGTAAAGAGCCTCAAGGGCGAGTTCCCCGAGGCAGAACTGCTGCTGCGTCAGGCGCTCGACATGCGCCGCCAGATCCTCGGCGGGGAGAACGAGGCAGTGGCGGAGAATCTCGAAGAACTGGGTCTGGCGCTGTTCGACCAGGGCGAATACGAGTCCGCAGAAGAGCTCCTGACCCAGGCGCTCGCGATGCGTCGCAAGCTTCTGGGTTCGGACCCACATCCGGACGTGGCCGAGAATATCAACAACCTCGCACTGGTCGCCTACAGCCAGGGCCGCTCGGAAGACGCCCAGGAATTGTTCCGCGAAGCGCTCGATATGAAGCGCGAGATGCTGGACGAGTCGCACCCCGAGATCGCCATCGGCATGAATAACCTGGCCATCCTGCTGCACGACAACGGCAACCTCGGCGAAGCCGAACAGATGTATATGGAGGTGGTCGAGATACAGCGGCGCGTGCTCGGCGACGGGCATCCCGAGGTGGCGGTCACGACGATCAATCTCGGCTCGGTACTCAATGATCAGAACCGCCGTGATGAGGCGATCATGCTGGCTCGCGAGGCGCTGGAGATCCGGCGGGCCGCCTACGATACTGACCATCCTGAAGTCGCCAAGGGGATGATGACGCTGGCCCAGTGGCTGGAACAGAACGGCGAAACCGAGGAAGCCGAAACGCTGCTGCGTGGCGCGCTGGAGATGCGCATGCGACTGCTGGACGAGAACCATCCGGACGTGCTCATGAGCCGGGTGGTGCTGGGCAATCTGCTGGCGGATCAGGGTCGTTTCGACGAAGCCTGCGCACTCGGGGCGGGCACCCCGGGACTGCTGGCCGAACCGCTGGGTGAGGATCATTGGCGGGTGGCCGTGGCTCGCAGCCTGGTCGGCGCCTGCCTGGCGGCTGCCGGTGAAAACGCCGAGGCCGAGACTGAACTCCTCGCCAGTCTTGAGCGACTCGACGTCGACTCCGGGCCACGCGTCGCCTTTAAGAAACAGACACTTAGACGCCTGATACGGCTCTACAGCGATATGGGCCGCCCCTCGGAGATGGAGAAATACCGGCTCATTCTGGCCTCCTCAGAGGCCCCGTAGTCACATTAAGATTCTTTTACATAAGCCTTCCGCCGCTGGCACCTCTGCTCTCCGCAGGCTAGACTGAGTCTCGTAAATCACCGCTTCTGGGGGGAGGCGCACATCATGACGTCCAATATTTTCGGGCATCGTCCGGTTTCCAGCTTTTGCATCTCCATTTCTCTCGTCTGCCTCATGGCGGCAGGGACCGCCGGAGCTGCAGACATCACCAACGTCGTCGGCGGCAATTCTGCCAGCAACGAACTGCTTGGCCTGGATTTCGACGCCCAGGTCGCAACCGTGCTGAATGACGATAAGAACTCACGAGTGTCCCTGAAATCTTTCGCCTTCTTCGACGATGCGTGTAACAAGCGCCTCGATGTGGTCGCGGCGGACACGAACCCGGGTGAGGTCATCCTGTACGAAAACGGCTTCGGTTCGAGTTCGATGATCTGTAGCGGGGCCGGCTGCCCGAGCCGACCGGACGGCATTTCCCTGAGCGACAAGCGCGTGATGGCCGTGGCGGATACGGGCCAGGGTGGCGATAGCACGCCGTCTGTCTGGTTCTTCCCGCCGGAGCATCCTGCCGAAGCAACCAGCTGCGACGATGGCGACGGCTTCGGGCCGTTCTCCGCGCCAGCGTCCACTGGCCAGCTCCGAGTCTGCGACGGCAGTTCATGCGATCCGGTTACCGGCGTTCTCGACACGGAATTCGTCAGCGTACCCGGCGGTGGATTGCGTCCGGGTGACCTCGTGTTTATTTCGGCGAATCCCACCACGATCTCACGGCTGACCGGTGACCAGGTGGACCAGTTGCTTGCCGGAGGCTCGGCCAGCACGACCGACGCGCAGATACTTGCGAACTTGTCTGAACTGGGTGGGGTCGACCCTGCGGCGCTGGCGTTCATACCCAACACGGCAGCCGTCGGTAATGCGACAGTCAGCGAAAGCGAAGATCTGCTGGTGGCCGGCGTCAACGGCCTGATCGGCAAGCTGCGCTTCCTCTCGGTCGGTGGCAACCCGACCATCAGTGAACTGGTGCCGAACTACCTCGGCGTGGACCTCGGCAACGGCCCCCTGGGCGTTGCCGCGGGCATCGTCGACCGTGAGACTTTTATTGTGGTCGCCGTCCGCAACGGCGGTTCCTTCCTCAAAGTGCCCCTGGAGGACATTGGCGTCGGTGCCCCTGACCTGGAGCCCGTGCCCCCACCCTGGTCGGAGATCACCAGTGGCGTGCAGAACCCGCAGGGCGTGGCCATCAATACCAAGGCCGTGGCTGCCGAGAATTGCGACGTCAACAATGCTGAAAACCAACTTGGCTGCAACGTGCGCAACACGCTCGATCTGCTCTACACGCAGAATATCGTGCTTTGCACAGGGACAAATGATCCTCCTGACTGCGTGCCCAACGACACGATCCTGGCCAACATCCAGGTCGTAGAGGACCCGAGGAATAACGTTCGCGACATTTCGTTCTCGGAACTCGGGCTGGACGGCGGCTATGTCGTCCCCGCGGCCTGCCAGGGGCTGGAGCTCGCGGATGACGGCATCAGCGTGCTCGTCGTAGCCGATATCACCAAGCAGTTCCCGATCGCGCCGGGCGACTATGTCCAGGTCATCGAACGGGTCGAGCAGATCCTGCCGCAGCTGGCCGCTTGCGACGTCGTAGGCACCCGGGTCTTCTACCGGCCACTGCTATCTTTCGGCCAGCCCGAGGGTAACGCGCTTCATGACATTACGGTCGATTGCGACAACCCGTCCCGATCTATCGGCCGGGATAATTCGCCGCTGGTGTTCTGCGCCGATGCGTTTTTCGACCCGAATCTAAACGGAAGCCCGAAAGGAAAGGCCGCCAGGGCTCTCCAGCAGGAAACCGCCAAGCGCCTCGACTATCTGGAGGACTCGATCAATGCGCTGTCGGACTCTGCCATCACCGGCCTGAAAGCAGACCTGCTTGACTTCGTTGATGCCGCCAGAGGCTTCATCAAGAAGAAGAAGTTCGTCGAGATTTCAACGCAGATGGACGCTGGGGCCGAGTACGTGTACAGCAACAAGATTGCCTTCGAAGCCGTGGCACCCGTTGGTCCGGACGCTACCGCCTATGGCGACCTGTTGGGACGCTACTTGTCATTGGCTTTCTTCAGTTTCGAGACGGCGACCGGTGGCGACTACTGTGCGCCGGACGTCGGCCTCTCAGGAATACCCTGTCAGTCGCCGTAAGTCGACTGTTCGACGCTCGACCTGACGACGCCGCCTCCTCCGGGAGGCGGCGTTTTTCTTTCTGGCCTAGAATGAGGGTCCTTCAAGGAGGTCATTCAAGCGGATGAACGACTCATCGGATTCGGTTGCGTCGGAAGCGCAAGCTTCCCCGGGTAGTCGAACAAGGGACACTCGCCCGGAACCGGTCCCGCTCGTCATCGGCGTCACCGGCCATCGCGACCTGGTGGAGACCGAAATTCCCGGTCTGGAGAAGATGGTGAGAGGCTTCCTGCTGACGATGCAGGGACGCTTTCCCGACCTCCCACTCGTCGTGATGACGCCGCTGTCCGAGGGTGCGGACCGGCTGGTGGCCCGGGTCGCCAGGGACATGGGCATTCCCCTGATGGTCCCCCTGCCGATGCCGCGGGCCCTTTACCTGGAGGACTTCGAGACCGAAGCGTCGCGAAACGAATTCCGATCCCTCTGCGAAGGCGCCGAGGTCTATGAGCTCGGCGTAGTGGACGGAGAGAGTATCGAAAACATCCTCGAACCCGGACATGCCCGCAACCTGCAGTACGCGCAGATGGGAACTTATATCTGCGCCCACTGCCATCTGCTGCTGGCGCTGTGGGACGGCAAGCCATCGGACCTGGTGGGCGGGACCGCCAACGTCATCCAGTTCCACCAGTGGGACATCATGCCGGGCTTCACCGGCGACAACACCCGCATGCGCCAGATCCTCGCCGACGACGAGAGTGATCTGGTGTATCACATCGCTTGCTCTCGCAATCGCCCGGACGGGACACCGGCCGAACCGCTGAAGCCGCTGCAGGCAGAATGGTTCACCACCGACGCCGACACGCCGCGTACCCATGAGCTGCCGCCGCAGTATGTGGAAATTTTCCATCGGACCGCCCAGTTCAACGAAGATGCGCTGCGTCACACCGACGACATCGATGAAGGCTCATGGCCGCTGCTGCCTGACGACGCTCCGCCCGACCTGGTCCAGGCCGTGTCGGGCATCGACAGCATGTTCCGCATCGCCGATTTCCTGGCCATCTACTACCAGACCCGCGTCACCCTGGCACTGCGATTGATCTACAGCTTCGCCGTGCTGATGGGACTCGCTTTCATCGCCTATACGGACATACCCAACGCCGAGTTCATGGTCTACGCGTTCCTCGGCTTGTTCGCGTTTGGCTTCGTCATCGCCAAGCTGGCCGATCGCGGCGCCTGGCACCGCAAGTATCTCGACTACCGGGCGCTGGCCGAGGGGCTCCGGGTGCAGTTCTACTGGGCCGCAGCGGGGGTGATGGGCGAACGGCACAGCAAGTACGCCCATGACAATTTCCTGCAGAAACAGGACGTCGAACTCGGCTGGATCCGCAACGTCATGCGGGTCGCAGGGCACGGCGGCGTGGACCGCATGTCGGGACCGCCGGCCACGGGCTTGTCGTTCGCGATCAGCGAATGGGTGGGCGGGGAACAGGACGGCCCCGAAGGGCAGCTCGGCTACTACACCCGCAAGATCGCCGAGCGCATCCGATACACGAAAATCACCGCCAACATCGGCATGGCGTGTCTCTGGAGCGGCATGGCGGTGACGATCGCCCTGGCGATCGCGAGCGACAAGATGGGCGACACGGTCACCGGCACCCTGATCGTGCTGATGGGCATCCTGCCGCTGATCGCCGCGGTCCGCGAAGCCTATGCCCAGAAGCGCGCCGAGAAGGAACTGATCAAGCAGTACGTCTTCATGTCGCGCATCTTCCGCAACGCCCGTCGCAAACTGGACGAAGCCGAAGACGATAAGCACCGTATACAGATCTTGCGCGCCCTCGGCGATGCGTCACTGGACGAGCACGCCGAATGGATCCTGATCCATCGAGACCGGCCGCTGGAGCATGGCTCACTGTAATACTGTAGAGAACAGGGCACTCACGCCGCAAACATCGGTCTTAATAGACTGGGAACAGACTGCTCATCGGGGAATGCCTATGCGCTCAACCACTCTCGCACGTCACCTGATCCTACTCGTGGCGTCGATCACTCTGGGGACGACGACTACCCTCGCCGCCTCACCGCAGCCGTTCATGACGGGCGCGCAGTGGATCGGTCTTTACGAGAGCGGTGAGGCCGGCAAGGAAGCTGCCGCCGCTTACGCGGCCGGTTACGTGGATGGGATTCAGTCGGCCGAAGCAACGGCTCGCAAGAAACGCTTCTGCGTACCCGACGACGTCACGGAAATCGAACTAGCCGACATCGTCGCAAAGTACGTTGCCGGCAAGTCCGTGTTCCGCCAGATGGGCGCGCCCTTCGTTATCGACGGGGCTCTGAAGGACGCTTATCGGTGCTGAGGTTTGCGATTGCGCTATCTGGGAATAATCCTCGGATCCAGCGATTGCCCATCGAAGTGAATCGTAAACTTATTGTTCGGATTGCCGCCCGGATTAGCATTCCTCCGAAGCGAAATCACGTATTCACCCTGTTGCGCCACTGACTGGATCCAGCCTGGGTTTGGATTGTTGATGTTGCCAACATCTACCGCGAGCCAAGCGGGAATGCTCCCGACAAATTCAACCTGCAAGGTATTTGCCTGCGCCCCCTTGGTCCTGAGCTCAAAAAAATCAGATGGATACATCCCAATCTCGAGGTCACATTGATTTCCGGGGCCATTTGTCACATGGAATACAGGCATCTCGTTCCCTCCTCTTTGCTGTTTCACACGCATCGCCTTCTTGACAAGCAGTCACGACGCCAGAATTGACGTTCGTGCGACTCGGATCTAGGCAGACGGCAGTATTTCTAATTATTTACACCAGGCCTACATTCCCGGCATCACGACGGGATCAGTTGTTAACCCGCCAATCACAACATCGAATCGGGAGGCTCGCCCTTTGGGAGCATTCTTCGTCGTCGATGAAGCGCGGAAGGCCATCTACCGCCACTTAAGTATGCGATTACGCTATCTGGGAATGATCCGTGGATCGAACGTATTCCAGGCGTTGGTCGCGGGACTCCTCATTTCGAGAATGAAGTTATAGGCGGGCGGTTTGTTGGCCGGCCAACTGTTAGGCGCTGTCAGCTGCACTTCGAAAAGGGGCCGCCCGGTGATCGGATCAGAGGTCGACGAAGTCCCGGAGTTGAACCACCCGTTGCCCTGACCCGGGGGAGAGCCTCCATTACCCTTGCCCTTCCCCTGTCCCGGCCAGTTTTTGTTGTTGTTCTTTGCCCTGCTGAACTGGACCCGGATTTCGTAGAACGCCTTCAACGTGTAGGAGTCCCCCGCATCCAGTACAATCGCAAGCGTAGGATCAGGATTGCCGGGTGCTTTGTCCGGATCCCAGTCAAACCTAATAGCAGCAGTCATGATTTCCCTCCCGGCGCATCGCGCCGATTCTTATTGCTTGATACACCTACTCGAGCAACCTTACGTAACGCGGATCTGCATTGAGTCGCTCGAATTGAGGATCTGCTCTCAACATCACAACCTCCAGGCCGAGGTCCAGCGCCTTTTCTATTGCTTCAATTGCCCTATCCACATCTCCGGCCTCTAGCCAAACCAGCGACGCATAGTAGTTAGCATAGATGTCGTTTTGATCAGCTGCCAGCGCAGCATTGGCAGCGACATGGGCTTTCTCGAGCTCTCCAAGTTGAGCGTAGAAGTGCCCAAGGCTGCTGAGCGCCTCAACGTCCGTGGGGCTTGTCACTACTACAGCCTCCGCCAGCCTAGCCGCCAAAGAGTACGCGTCTTGAGTCTCCTGCTCTCTTCCTGGTAGCTGACGTAATGCATCCGCAAGATTGCCGACAAGACGATAATCGTCCGGCGACAGCTCAATCGCCTCTCGCAGCATGACTTCTGCATCTTCAAACTGACCCTGATAAAAATAATTTATCCCCACATTGCTGTACGCCCTTCCACTAGGCTCACTGGCCAGCACCTCGCGATAGGCCAACCCTGCGTCGTCGAAACGCCCGAGCATCGACAGGGCTGCCCCCAGACCATTGTATGCAGCTGATGAGCCTCCACTCGCTTCGATCATCTTCTGGAAAGCATCGACCGATTCTTCGAACCTTCCCTGACTGAAAAGGAGAACGCCAAGACTCTGAAGAGCCCGAACATCCGTCGAGGCGATCCGAATTGCGTCCCGAAAGGCCGCCTCGGCCTCGGTCGGACTTCCCTCCTCGGCGAACAGGTCGCCGAGCGTCCGCAACACGTCCGGGTTGTCGGGATCCTCCGCCGCCGCGCGACGCAGCTCTTCGTGTGCAGCCTCGAAGTCAGCAACATTTATGTAGACGGTGGCGAGCGCGACACGAACTTCGGTGAGCGAAGGATCGATCTGCAAAGCCCTGCGGCAATAGGTTTCCGCCGAAGCCACCCGGGCGACATCTTTCGACACCCGAAAAATCCCAAGCTCTGTTTCGCACTGGCCGGCCCATGCACGTGCCAGACCAGGATCCAGCTCAACTGCCCTAGCAAAGAAATGGCCAGCCCTCTTGAGCCGCGCCTCGTCGTCCGCACGAGAAAGTATGCTTCTGGCTTGTAGATAGTGATCGTATGCCTCGGCATTGGTCACAAGCACCTCAGGCTTCCGATCGGCGTCTTGGCCAAGGGATATTCTCAGTTTGTCGGAGATCGCCTGGGCGATGTCTTCGTAGACGGCGAACAGGTCTGCCATTTTTCGATCATAGGTGCGACTCCAGATG
>Ga0316191_10001463_pt1 | contig 16676 bp, 12 predicted proteins | sample Eddworburr2cm_MG_FD_204928 | JGI IMG/M metagenome (GOLD analysis project Ga0316191, IMG submission 204928) | Coastal sediment microbial communities from Maine, United States - Eddy worm burrow 2 cm | ecosystem: Environmental > Aquatic > Marine > Coastal > Sediment | place: USA: Maine...
GTGGAGTTTCTTGGGAACCGTTATGTGGCGACATTTATTGCTGTCTTTGCCATCGGGTTTTTCGCCTTTTTCGAGGTGGATGGAAAGCCCGCAGGGCTATTCCTCTGGACGCTGTTCGGAACCACGAATCAGATCCTTGCCGGATTGACACTACTAACGGTGACCATCTATCTCTACCGTAAGAAGAAGCCGATTATCTATACGTTGGCTCCGATGTTTCTTGTGCTTGGCACCACTATTGCCGGTATGGTGATGGGAGTGTTCGGTGCAATTGCTAAAGGGCAGTGGATTGTGGCCATTGTAGGCAGCGTCATTTTCCTGTTGGCTGCGTGGGTTCTGATTGAAGGACTTCTTGTTGTTAAAAGGGTACAGGCTGAACGAAAAGAGGGTGCTTCAATCTGAAGCGAACGCTCAAAACTTTTCACGTCTAATGAATTAGGCGTAAATATCGAGTTTCCCCTTGCTTGATTGCATCGGTACAGCCAATTCACCTTCCAGAAGCTATTTGCTCAGCGGTTCACTGAATTCGACCGCATTGATTTATCATGGGTTAACGGCATGATGCATTCACATGTTACTGCTTCTAAATAAAGTTATTTCTCAACTGCTCTTGCCTCCGGGAGGTCTAATCCTTCTTGGTTTATTCGGTCTCATTTTCTGGAAGCGTTGGTGGGGGCGTGGTGTCATTCTCCTCTCATTTTCTGCTCTCTGGATGCTCTCTACCGAACCCGTCAGGGATATGCTGACCCAACCTTTGGAGTTCCAATATTCGGTATTGAATGTTGAACATTTGGGAACGTCTGAAAGTGCCATCGTACTACTCGGTGGCGGTATCTATGAAAATGCACCGGAGTACGGCGGTGGCGATGAGTTGGGTCGATATGCCATGATGCGCACACTCTATGCAGCTGATATCGCTATAAAGACGGGTCTTGATGTCTACGCAACAGGGGGCAAACCGTTAACTCAGGATGCTGATCCTGAAGGCTCAATCATGCGCCGATGGCTGATAAGGTTTGGTCTGTCGGACAGCACTGTTTTTGCCGAGAATGTGGCGGATAACACATGGGAAAATGCTGCTTATATGAAAACTCTACTGGCAGAGAGGGGAGTTCATCGAATTATTCTGGTGACCTCTGCCTGGCATATGCCACGTTCTGCCTGGTGCTTTGAAGCTCATGGCTTTGAGGTGGTCACGGCACCGACCGATTTTTTAACCAAGCAGGAAAATTATGACCTGCGCAGTTATCTGCCCCGCTGGACAGTGCTTGCCGATTCGGGTCAGGCCCTGCATGAATATCTCGGGCTTCTCTGGTACCGGCTGAGATACGCCGAATAGCGCTGGAACTGATCGCCATGATAGACTATAACCTTGGCTGTATCGTTAAATAGAGGAGGGTGCGTGGCAACAACGGATGATTCGAAGATGAACACTCAGTTAGAAGATACGCTTTTCTCTACTGGCAACGGTTACATTGAATCAATCTACGAGACGTGGTTAGAAAACCCCGCTCTGGTTTCAGAAGCGTGGGCAGAGCATTTCAAGGAGTTAGGCGAAACATCTTCTGGTTCATCGCATCAACAGATGCTGGAGAAGATGCAACAGACGAGCCGTCTTCATGTCTCGGCGGGACAACATTCATCGATGGAGGCCCATGATCTTCATGACGATGTCGAATTTCCTTCCCGCGCTCTCTATTTGATCCATGCCTACCGTGTGCATGGGCATCTGCATGCCAATCTTGATCCGTTGCAGTTAAATCCTCGCAAACCGAGCCCTGAACTACAGCTTAGCTATTACGGCTTGAAAGAGTCGGATCTTGATACGGTGTTTCCTACTGGTGATCTGGCAGGACCAAGGAGTCTTCCGCTTCGCGAGATTGAAGCCCTGCTGAATAAGACCTACTGCGGCTCCATCGGACCGGAGTTCATGCATATTACCGACTCAGCAAGAAAGCATTGGCTGCAGGAGCGGTTGGAGCGTGTCCAATCAACACCGCAATTTGACCATGATACCCGCAGACACATCTTTAGCCGTGTGATGAAAGCCGAGGAGTTTGAGCGCTTTCTGCACACCCGTTATGCCGGTCAGAAACGCTTTTCACTCGAGGGTGGCGAGAGTCTTATTCCGATGCTGGATGCACTGATTCAGCTTTCCGGCGCCAAGGGAGTCAAAGAGATAATTCTCGGTATGGCTCATCGTGGACGGTTGAATGTGCTGGCCAACATCATGGATAAGGCTTCGACCGATATTTTTGCCGAATTTGAAGGTGCCCGTTTTGAGGATGCCGAGTTGGGGGCCGGTGATGTGAAGTACCACATGGGGTTCTCATCCGATGTTCGCACACCGGGTGGTGTTGTGCATCTGTCGCTCGGCTTTAACCCTTCGCATCTGGAGATTATCACGCCGGTTGCACTTGGCTCGGTACGAGCTCGTCAGTGCCGTCGTAAAGATAACGATCGACGGGAAGTGATGAGTGTGCTCGTTCATGGTGACGCAGCTTTTGCAGGTCAAGGGGTGGTAGCTGAGTCTCTTAATCTCTCCAAGCTTAATGGATTCAGAACGGGCGGCACCATTCATCTGGTGGTTAACAATCAGATCGGCTTCACGGTCAATCCATTCGATGCCCGTTCCACCACTTACTGTACCGATATCGCCAAAATGGTTCAGGCACCGATTCTGCATGTGAACGGCGATGACCCCGAGGCCTGTTGTCTGGCTGTTGAAATTGCCGTGGAGTATCGCCGACAGTTCCGTGAGGACATTGTCATTGATCTGATCTGCTATCGACGTCACGGCCATAACGAGACCGACTCACCCGCGGTGACGCAGCCGGTGATGTATCGCAAAATTGATGAGCACCCAACACTGTTGCAGGTCTATCGTAAAAAGCTGGTTGATGAGGGTGTGATTACTGACAAGGACGCTGATGAGGTGGTCGAGTGGTATCGGGATTGCATGGATGAGATGCGCCGAAATCCGGAGCGGCCGCCACCATCGCCAGTTAATAGTCTTCAGGGAAGGTGGGAAGGCTATCGACGCAGGGCTGAGATCGAACCCAAAACAGCTGTTACCAAGAAAAAACTGGCTGAACTGGTGCGTAAGGCACATGGCGTGCCTGCTGATTTCAGCCTGCACCCACTGGTTCAGAAGATCTTTGATAACCGGATTCAGATGATGGATGGGCAGCAGCCGATTGATTGGGGCTGTGCTGAAACCATGGCCTATGCAACGCTGGTCTCCGAAGGTGGCTGGGTACGCCTATCTGGTCAGGATAGTGGTCGTGGCACCTTCTTCCATCGGCACGTGATTGTTTATGATCAGAAGACGGGTAAGAAGTATGTGCCATTGAAAAAGGTGAGTGAGGGCGGCATTGCCAACTTCCTTGTTGTCGACAGCATGCTTTCCGAAGAGGCCGTGCTTGGTTTTGAGTACGGCTACTCGGTAGCGGAACCTCGTGCACTGGTGATATGGGAAGCGCAGTACGGCGACTTTGCCAATGGTGCGCAGGTGGTGATCGATCAGTTCATCGCCGCAGGTGAGACGAAATGGCAGCGCATGAGCGGTATTACACTCTGGTTACCTCATGGATATGAGGGACAGGGCGCTGAGCACTCATCTGCCAGGCTTGAACGTTACCTGCAGCTCTGTGCTGAAAATAATATGCAGGTAGTTTATCCGACCACACCGGCTCAACTGTTTCATCTTCTGCGTCGTCAGTATCAGATCGGTATTCGTAAGCCCCTGATCATGATGACGCCGAAGAGTATGTTGCGTCAGAAGCTCTCGTTTTCGTCGTTGGATGAATTCAGCAAAGGGAAATTCCTTTCCGTGCTTGGCGAAACAGAGCGTAATATAGATTCTGAGAAGGTGAAGAGGGTATTGCTTTGCTCAGGAAAGGTGTACTACGACATTCTGGCTGCACGAAGTGAGCAAGGAATTGATGATATTGCATTGATCCGTATTGAACGTCTCTATCCTTTCCCATCCGGTAGCTTGAAAAAGCAGACGGCTATGTATCCAAACGCCGACGAAGTGGTATGGGTGCAGGAAGAGCCAAAAAATCAGGGAGCCTGGTACCAGATCAAGCATCATCTGAAACGTTGTCTTATGCCGAATCAGCATATCTTGTTTGTCTCACGCCCCGCATCAGCAGCTCCTGCTGTTGGTTCAGCCAAGCGACATTTGGAAGAGCAGAAGAGGGTCGTGGATAAAGCGCTAGGCTTGATTGAAATTGAGATTGTAAACCCTTGAGTGGAGGAATTTATGAGTGATGTAGAGATCAGGGTTCCGAGCCTCGGAGAGTCTGAAACAGAAGCAACGCTTGTCGCATGGCTGAAGGCCGAAGGTGATGAGGTGGCCGTTGATGATGTGCTTGCCGAGATCGAGAGCGATAAGATCACCATGGAAATTACTGCACTTGATGCCGGTGTTCTTAAAAATGTCAGCAAGTATGCAGACGATACTGTTGAGCCGGGCGAAGTGATTGCTTTGATTGACACCTCTGTGGCTGTGAAAGAGAAGAAGCAACCTGTAAAAGAGAAAGCTGTTTCTGCTGAGCCAGATGCTCCTATTAAGGAGAAGGTCGAGACTCGGGAAGAGGTCACCCAAAAAGTTGAGGAAGTTGTTGAGAAAATCGTTGAGAAACGTTCAAACGACAAGACGCCGACTCAGCCCTCTGCTCCTCTATCCGGGGATCGCATAGAGGAAAGGGTTGCCATGTCAGGACTGCGTAAGCGGATTGCGACACGTTTGAAAGATGCCCAGAACACAGCTGCCATGCTCACCACCTTTAATGAGGTGAATATGCAGGCTGTGATGGATATGCGCTCCAAATACAAAGATAAATTTACGAAAAAACATAGTGTCGGTTTGGGTTTCATGTCTTTCTTTGTTAAAGCTTGTGCACATGCAGCTTCGCAATTTCCAGCCATGAATGCATTTATCGATGGTGAAGAGGTTGTCTACCATAACTACATGGATGTAGGCATTGCCGTTTCTACTGAGAAAGGTCTGGTTGTGCCCGTACTTCGCGATGCCGGTCAGATGAGCTTTGCCGAAATTGAGCAGGGCATCGCTTCGCTTGCTGATAAAGCCCGCGAGGGCGGTTTGATGCCGGATGATCTTAAAGGGGGCACATTCTCCATTACCAATGGTGGAGTCTTTGGTTCGTTACTATCGACGCCGATCGTTAATCCTCCTCAGAGTGGTATTCTGGGTATGCACGCCATTCAGCCACGGCCCGTGGCTGAAAATGGTCAGGTGGTGATTCGCCCGATGATGTATCTGGCACTGACATATGACCATCGCCTGATTGATGGCCGAGAGGCCGTTCAATTTCTTGTCGCTGTGAAGTCCTACCTGGAGCAACCGGGAGTGGCACTTCTCGATCTGTAATATTTTCCGCGCCCTCCCGACCAAAACGCAAAAGGGATAAGGAGCATCTCTATGCGTTGGTTACTTCTGGGTGTGAAACAGTGAATCCATTTATCAAGCGATGGTTGCCTGTGGCCGTGTTGTTATCCGGACTTGTTCTCTTTTTTGTCTTCGACCTGAATCGCTATCTTAGTTTTGAATTGTTGCGTGAGCACCGCTATGAACTTCTCGGCTGGATAGATGACAATGGATTGGTAGCAATATTTTCCTTCATTGCACTCTATGTCCTTGCGATCGCATTTTCACTGCCGGGAGGAACGGTGATGACAGTCAGTGCCGGTTTTCTGTTCGGCACGCTGCTTGGCACCATCTATAGCGTCATTGGGGCAACCATTGGAGCAACACTCCTTTTTCTTATTGCCAAAACATCGCTGGGCTTGGCACTTAAAGAGAAAGCAGGACCGTGGCTGAATAAATTGCAGGCCGGCTTCAATGAAAACGCCTTGAGTTATCTGTTTGTACTTCGGCTGATTCCTGTTTTTCCATTCTGGCTGGTCAACCTTGCGCCCGCCTTCCTTGGCGTTCAGTTGCGAACGTATATCGTGGCGACATTTATCGGCATCATCCCCGGAACACTGGTTTTCTCGCTGATCGGAGCAGGGCTTGGCAGCGTCTTTGATTCGGGTGAAGCGATCAGTCTAAAAGGCGTATTAACACCGGAGATAATTGCGGCACTGCTCGGGCTTGCGATGTTGGCATTGGTTCCTGTCGTTTATAAGAAGTTTTTTAAAAGCACGAATGGCGAAGGAGATAACCTGTGAAGAATTTGATTCGTACAGACATTTGTGTAATTGGTGCAGGGTCGGGTGGTCTCTCTGTTGCCGCTGGAGCCTCGCAGATGGGTGCGAGTGTGGTGCTGATTGAGAAGGCCGAGATGGGTGGCGATTGCCTGAATACGGGTTGTGTTCCATCCAAGGCGCTTCTTGCAGCAGCTGAAAAGGCGCAGGCATTTCGTGAGGCTGACAGCTTCGGCATCCAATCTGTTGAACCGGTTGTTGATTGGGCCAGCGTCAACAAGCATGTGCATGATGTGATTGCATCCATCGCCCCCAATGATTCGGTGGAACGTTTCGAAGGCTTGGGTGTGCAGGTGATTCAGTCCGCAGCCACGTTTGTGGATGAGCAAACTGTCGAAGCAGGTGACGTGCAGGTGCGTGCGAAATATTTTGTGATTGCCACAGGTTCATCAGCTTTCGTACCTGCGATTGATGGATTGGATCAGGTTTCTTATTTTACCAATGAGAATATTTTCGATAATCGCGAAGTCATCGATCATCTGGTTGTAATTGGTGGCGGGCCGATCGGGCTAGAGATGGCGCAAGCGCATCGCAGACTGGGAGCCAAGGTGACCGTGCTTGAAGTGGCTCACCTGTTTATGAAAGATGATCCCGAACTGGCCTCCGTAGTTGTTAATCGCTTGAGGCATGAAGGAATGATGATACATGAAGGTATTGAAAATCTGAGCATTGAAAAGCACGGCAAAGGACTCGCGCTCTCGTGTGATATTGAAGGCACTCAAACATTGGTGAATGGTTCGCACCTGTTGGTTGCGACAGGGCGTCGTGCCAATGTGACGGGTTTGAATCTTGAGGCGGCAGGGGTTGCCTATTCATCCCGTGGAGTAGAAGTGGATGCCAGACTGCGTTCATCCAACCGAAGAGTGTTTGCCATTGGTGATGTGACAGGGCCTTATCAGTTTACACACATGGCTGCCTATCAGGCTGGGATTGTTATCCGTAACACACTTTTCAAACTGCCTACCAAAGTGGACTACTCGGCTGTTCCTTGGGTGACCTATACCGATCCTGAATTGGCCCATGTCGGCATGAGTGAAGCTGATGCGAAAATGGCTGGCAAGGAGACTCGGGTTCTGAAGTGGAGCTTTGAGGAGAATGATCGGGCACAGGCGGAGAGGCGTACAGAAGGGCTGATCAAGGTTATCACCGGGACAAACGGACGCATCCTTGGTGCGAGTATTGTCGGGCTGCATGCCGGTGAGCTGATTCAGCCATGGATTCTAGCCATTAGCCAGAAGATGAAAATTGGAGTCATGGCATCCATGATCGCTCCTTACCCGACTTTGGCCGAGGTGAACAAACGTATCGCAGGTAGTTTCTATACTGACAAACTCTTTTCGGAGGGGACAAAGAAGCTGGTTCGTTTTCTGATGCGTTTCTCCTGATCCAATATGTTGGATTACCTTCCGATTATTAATCTCTTGCCTCTCCTGTAGCTAAAGGGCTATAAATAGACGATCAGTTATTTTTGTGGAGGGGTTATGAGACGTATTGTTGTAGTAATATCTTTTTTTGTTTTTTCATTAACGCAGGCATATGCCGGGGGCTTCCAGATTCCTGAGATGGGTGTAAAGGCGATGGGTATGGGACATGCAGTCACTGCGATTGCCGATGACCCGTCTGCCAATTGGTTTAATCCAGCAGGCTTGGCTTTCCAACGTGGTCATTCAATGACTGTCGGAGGTACTTTAATACTTCCAAAGGTTGATTTTACCTCAAATGCAAGCAATCCATTAGCAGCATTTTCAACAAGTGCAGACAAAAAAACACTACTAGTACCACATGCTTATGTGACAGGGACTAGTGAAGATCTCGGGATTTCATATGGTCTCGGTATCAATGCTCCGTTTGGTCTGGAAATGGAATGGCCCATTACCCCAGCTGGCTTTACGGCCGGAGCTCAATATGGGCGTTTACAGGCTGTTAATGTTAATCCGAATGTAGCTATCAAGGTTAATGATTCGTTCTCTGTGGCTGTGGGACTTGATTATGTCAATATGTATAAAGTGGATTTCAATGGTACTGCGCTGATACAGAATTTTAGTGGTGATGGGCTCGGATTTAACGTTGCTGCTCTTTACAAGGCAGATCAATTCAATTTTGGTGTCAGTTATCGGTCGAGCGTGAAGATCAAAGCAACAGGCACATCAACGCTTACAGCATCAACTCAAACGGTTAGTAATGCAATCACCGTCACCATGCCGGATATGATTAATGTTGGCGTTGCTTTTCATCCTACTGATAGGTGGACAGTAAGCGCTGATGCTGATTGGGTAAACTGGAAAAAGTTTGATCAGTTGGCCTTTTCCTATACACCTACGCTGGCTGGAGTCGGCGCATCGTTGACGGTTCCTGAGAACTGGAAGGCGACGTGGGCATACAGGCTTGGAGCCGAGTGGGCCTATTCGGATACGATGCGTGCCCGCTTTGGCTATACGTATGACCCATCGCCAGTAAGAGACGTTGATTTTACACCACTTCTTCCTGGAAATGATCGGCAAGCGGTTCATATAGGCTATGGAGTGGATTTGTCTGAACAGGCTACCCTTGACTTGGCTTATGTTTATGTGTGGCTGGCAACTCGGAATCAAACCGCATCACAGGCCCCTTCAAACTGGGTTCGTAACGGAACATACAAATCAACTATACATTTGGCGTCAGCATCTCTTACCTATCATTTCTAGGGAGCAGGTGCTTGTTACTGTTGAAAAAGGGGCCTGTTGGCTCCTTTTTCGTTTGTGTTGATAAATAAAAGTAAAAGTAGCCTATAATGAGTATGAATTGATAACGGTTCTGTCAGGAGGCTGAAATGCAGTGGTTTATATTGGGCGTTTCCCTATTCGTTCTTCTGGCATTTATAGCCCGGGTTCGGGCACCTTTAATGAGCTGGACGGTCGCTGTCGCGGCGGTACTTTTTCTTATGCCGATGTTCGGTTTGTTCGAAACAGGTCTGACCATCGTTTTATGGGCATTGTTCCTACTGGTGATGATACCACTTCATGTTGATGAGTTGCGTCTTAAGTGGTTAACGACCCCTCTGTTCCAGCACATGAAAGCGTCGCTGCCGCCGATGTCCGAGACGGAGCGTTCGGCCATGGAGGCTGGCAATGTCTGGTGGGATGCTGAGCTATTTCAAGGTGATCCTGACTGGAAGAAGCTTCTTGATACACCCAAATCGGAACTAACGACTGAGGAGGAGGCATTTCTCAACGGTCCGGTCGAAGAGTTGTGTGGCATGCTGGATGATTGGGACATCACCCATAAGCGCAATGATCTGCCACCTGAAGTGTGGCGTTATATCAAGACCCATAAATTCTTCGGTATGATTATTCCCAAGGCGTATGGTGGCTTGGAGTTTTCTGCCTATGCTCATTCTCAGGTGATTCAAAAGATTTCCAGTCGAAGTACCACTGCAGCGGTGACTGTCATGGTACCCAACTCACTGGGGCCAGCTGAACTGCTGATGAGTTATGGAACTGAAGAGCAGAAGAACCACTACCTGCCCAAGCTGGCAACGGGTGAGGAGGTTCCCTGTTTTGCATTGACCGGACCTGAAGCAGGTTCTGATGCAGGCGCGATTCCTGATCGAGGCATTGTTTGTAAAGGCGATCACAACGGTAAAGAGGTGTTGGGATTTAGAACCAGTTGGGAGAAACGTTACATCACCCTCGGCCCAGTGGCGACAACACTAGGGCTAGCCTTTCATGCTTATGATCCGGACCACCTTCTGGGGGATGTGGATGATCTTGGCATTACCTGTGCACTGGTGCCGACTGATAGCAAAGGCGTGAAAATTGGCAGCCGACACAATCCCCTTGATTCTGCTTTTCAGAACGGCCCGAATTCGGGCAAGGATGTGTTCATTCCAATGGAGTGGATTATTGGAGGTCAGGAGCAGGTCGGTCGTGGCTGGCGCATGCTGGTCGAGAGATTGGCCGTTGGTCGTGGTATTTCGCTGCCATCACTTAGTTGTGGTGGGGCTAAACTCTGTAGTTATACCACCGGAACCTATGCGCGTGTTCGCAAGCAGTTTCACCTGCCGATCGGTAAATTCGAGGGGGTGGAGGAGGCGATGGCCCGGATCGGCGGCCTAACCTATCAGATGGATGCGGCCAGAACGTTAACGCTTTCCGCACTTGATCAGGGGGAGAAGCCCTCTGTGGTGACGGCTATCGTTAAATATTACCTCACTGAGGGTATGCGACAGACAGTGAATGACGCCATGGATGTCCATGGAGGACGTGGTATCTGTCTCGGTCCGGCCAACTATCTGGGCAGGGCCTATCAGACCATTCCTGTAGGCATTACCGTGGAGGGAGCAAACATTCTTACCCGTACCCTGATCATCTTCGGACAGGGAGCGATGCGCTGCCATCCCTTTGTCATGGCTGAAATGGATGCTCTTAATAGCGATGATGAGGATGAGGGGATCAAACTGTTCGATGAGCTGTTGATGAGGCATCTGGCCTATGTCACGGCAAACGCAGCACGTTCCTTTATCTATGCCATGACTGGTGGCCGACTTGCGACTGCTCCTGTCGCTGCTCCTGTGGCCAACCATTACCAGCAGTTGGCTCGTTTTTCAGCCGCCTTTGCCACGATGGCAGATATCTCGCTGCTTGTTCTTGGTGGAGCGCTGAAACGCAAGGAGAAACTGTCAGGGCGCTTTGCAGATGCGCTTGGATACATGTATCTCTGCTCGGCAACCTTGAAACGCTTCGAGGATGATGGTCGTCCTGAGGCCGACTTGCCGCTGGTTCATTGGTCCTGCCAGCATGCGCTTTATCAAATTCAGGAAGCATTACATGGTATTAGTTCAAACTATCCGGTAAAGATGATCGGATGGTCGTTGATGGCCTTGGTGTTTCCGGTAGGTAGAAGAGTGCATAAGCCTTCGGATCGACTAGGTCACCAGGTAGCCAGCATGTTGATGGATGCCAGCGAAGCAAGAGAACGACTGACCTCTGGTCTCTATCTTCCTGATGATCCCACTGACATTACCGGTCGTTTGGGATATGCCTTTGAGTTGGTTTTAAAAGCTGATGAGGTTGAAAAGCGGCTGCGAGTGGAAGGCCACGTCTATGAACCATCACAAGGGTATAAGAGTTGGCTGGATTGCCTTCTGAATGAGAATGTTATCAGTAAGGATGAAGAAAAGCTGTTGGAGCAAACCCATAAGGCTGTGCATGAAGTGGTTATGGTTGATGACTTTCCGGTGGGCAGAAAATCCGCCAGATAAACGATTAAAGTCCCGAGATGATTTTCCAGCCGTTATCTTCTTCGGTCAGCGTCAGTTGTTCTCGTTGAATAATCTGGCGCCACTCTCCGTCAGCGAAAACCCTGAGGGTGTAGGATTGCTCACACTGGGCGCGACCATTGTCCAAGATTCTGATTTCACGGTCATATGAACGCATTTCAGCGCGTTCGAATTTGTCGAACAGCGATAACATCTGAGCAACAACTTCTACTTTCCCACGTTGGTTATAATGATAGCCACCAGAAATGAGAGCACTGTATTCTGAAATACTACGGTTGCTGATGGCCTGATCACGCGTATCAAGCAGGCTAGATATACCGGCTTTGTCGATATCGCTGCATGCGATCAGTATGACTGATAGCAGGCTGAGAAGGGTCCAGAGGCGAAGTTTCCGACTTAACATTGTGCGAAGTCGAGACTCAATCATTTATAAGAACTCTTCTGCCTTGCTGCTCCACTCGCTCTTGGGAAAGTTGTGACGGAGCAGAATGGCCATTTCACGGGCAGAGCTTTTGATTCCCAGTTTGGCGAAGGAGGCAGCAAGATAGTAGAGCGCTTCTTCAATGGCTGGTGTTGTCTGATACTTATCCAGAACTACTTGAAAACGGTTGGCAGCAGCAACGTAGCGCTCTTTATCGAAGTAGTATTTTCCGACAGTTAACTCGTGTGCTGAGAGCTTGTTGTAGAGGTATTGCAGGCGAGACGATGCATCTTTGGCATATTCACCACGTGGATGCTCTTTGATAACACGCTTGAATGCATCGATGGCTAGACTTGTCTGGGTCTGATCGCGATCCTCATTAGAGATCTGCTTGTAGTGACTCATAGCTAGAAGGTATTTGGCGTAAGCAACATCCGGATGTCGCGGATGTCGTTCTACAAACTGTTTGGAGAGTGTCTCGCTAAGAATGTATTCACTATTTTTGTAAGCTGCAAAAATGCGAATGAGTTCACCCTGCACGGCATACTGGCTATAGGGATGGTTGGTTGAAAAGTTTTCCAGAAAACGGTTGGCGCCATCGTAGTCACCATCGTCAAGAAGCGCTTTGGCTTTTTCATAATCTATCTTGGCCGATTCGGCAGGCTCGAACTTCTTTTCCGCACAGGCGGAAAGAAGAAGCAGGAGAGTAAAACAGAGGGCGATTTTTTTCATGGGCGTGACTCTAGATGTCATCGCCCAGCGCGACAACGGCAAGATGTCGTCCGGTTTGTCCTTGATCGCGTCGATAGGAGTAGAAGAGCTCTGGATGACACTGTGTGCAGCTATGTTTGGATTCAATTTGTTCATCAAGAATGCCTGTTTCTTTAAGTTGCATGATGTTGATGGCTGAAAGGTCGGCGTGGATTTTTTCTCTCTGTACAATGGCAAGAGAGGCATGTTCGGTGCTTGCTACTAACTGGTTACAAGCCTCAATGCCAATTTCGAAACAGCAGGCGCCGATTGAGGGCCCCAGAGTTGCATGGATATTGTCCAATGTTGCACCCTTCTTTTGCATGAGTTCTATAGCCTTAACAACTACCCGTTGAGCCGTACCTCGCCAGCCAGCGTGAACGGCAGCAATCACCTTTGCAATGGGGTCAGCCAGAAGAACAGGAAGGCAGTCGGCAGTGCGAACGGCGACAGGGGTGTTTGATTCGGAGGTGATGAGAATATCAGCTTCATCGCTATGCACGAACCCCTCTCCATGACAAACAAGGTGCTCTTTACCATGCACTTGCTTGGCCTGATGTGGTGGAGAGTTCAGGCCGGCCTGTTGAATCAGGCGCTCGATATTGGTCGAAATTGCATGTTGCTCATCACCAATGTCTTGGCCGAAATTTAGCGTGTCATAGGGGGGGTGGCTTACGCCTCCCCGGCGATCGGTAAAAAATGCTCTGACACCAATAGAGCTGAAGAGTTCGGACTCGATCAGTTGCAGGTCAGCGATAGGCATCGGTTAGTGATGCGTCCAGCTGTTTCAGGTCATCGGGTAGTGGTGCGATACAATGAATCTGTTCACCGGTAATAGGATGTTTAAAGCCAAGTATTTCAGCGTGCAAAGCTTGACGACTAAGGGACTGCATGGCCGAACGAGCGGGTTCGGGAATTTGTTTGCCCGGATTGAATTTTCGCCCATAGATGCTATCGCCGAGAATAGGCAGATGTTCCTGGCCAAGGTGCACACGAATTTGATGGGTTCGTCCGGTATGCAGGGTTAGACGCATACGACAGAAAAGTTGACCGAACGTCTTTTCGACAACTGCATCGGTGATCGCCTCTTTGCCGGTGGCGACGACTGCCATCTTTTGACGATGTTGGGGATGTCGTGCGATCGGCAGGTCGATTCTCTGCTGACGCCAGTTCGGCACACCACGGCACCAAGCCAGATACTGGCGGTCGATGTCATGCGTTGCGAAGAGCTCGACAAGTCGTTGATGTGCAATCTCAGACTTGGCTACAACAAGGCTGCCCGAAGTCTCCTTGTCAATTCGGTGTACGATGCCGGGGCGTTCGACGCCATTGATGCCGGGGAGATTGGGACAGTGGTGAAGCAGAGCGTGAACCAATGTGCCACTTTCATGTCCGTGACTGGGATGCACAACCATACCGGCAGGCTTATTCACGATGATCAGGTGCTCATCCTCAAAGAGGATATTCAGAGGAATATCTTCGGCGATAAGCTCAAGTGGTCTGTTTTCGGGCATCTCAACGCTGTAGCACTCACCTGCAGCCACCTTGATGGATGCTTTCAGTGATGGGTGTGGTCCGTGGATAGCCTTCTCCTTCAATAGCTGCTGAATGCGGCTGCGGGAGAGTTCACTCAATTCTGTCAGTGCAAAATCGAGACGCTGGCCATCCATGTTTTCTGGAATGGTCAGCGTCTCAACTTGCTTATGGGATTTGCTCAGGATGCCTCGCTCACCGATTCAGCAGCAGGTTTGCTGCTCTCAGCATCACGCTTTGGAGTATCATCACGTTTCGGTTCACTTGGCTTCTCAGCTTTCTGTGTGCGATCTTCACCACCTTCCTGAGCGCTTGAGTTCAGTTGGGTATTTTCACCTGATGCCGTATCACCGTTGCCACCGGATGGACGACGTCTGCGACGACGTCTGCGGGGTTTAGGCGCTTCACTGTTCTGTTCGGGCGAGCTGCCCTCTTCACTGCTTACAACAGTGTCCAACTTCTTCTCTTCACCCTGCTGTGCCTGCTCACCATCACGTTTTGGACGATTGCGATTGCGACGACGCGGACGGCTTTTCTTCTCTTCGCCGGGTTTGGACTCTTGCTTGGAAGCTTCGCCATCCTGTTTATTACGCGGTTGTTTCTCGCGATTGGGGCGATTGCGACTGCCCTGACCTCCACGATTGCCACCACGTTTGTTACCACGTGCCTCTTTCTTGCGCTCTTCCTCTTCCTTCTGCGCTTTGCTGTCGCCGAGAATCTTCTCAATCAAAGTTGACCACCAGCTCTTGCCGGACTTGGCCTTTCTCTCGTGTTTACCGGGAGCTGGAGGAATGCCAACAACCGGTTTACTAGGCTTCAGTTTGCGACCTGAACGTGCTGGTTTCTTGCCCTTGGATGTGTCCTCAAGCACTTCGATACGCTGCTGGTTATCCTCATTCCACTGACGTTCGATGCGATAATGGGGAATGACCAGATCAGGACGGATCTGCAATGTGATTTGTACGTCGTAGTTCTCTTCAATGCGGGCAATATTGTCGCGCTTGTTGTTCATCAGATATTCACCCGTGTCGGATGGTACCTGAACAATCAACGTCGGTTTCTTGCCAGCTTCGGCCAGATCTTCCATGCGAGTTAGCATCTGGAGAGCCATTGATTCGACCGTCAGTACATGGCCTCGACCGGTGCAGCGCGGGCATACCTCTGAGGTCGTTTCGCGCACCGATGGGTGCAGACGCTGGCGTGACATTTCAAGCAGACCAAAGCGCGAGATGCGTGCAAGCTGGATGCGCGCCTTATCGCCCTTGGTAGCAGCCCTGAGTCGCTCTTCAACCTGCTGTGCATGTTTGCGAGATGCCATATCAATGAAATCGATCACAATCAGGCCACCTATATCACGAATGCGAAGCTGACGAGCTACCTCATCGGCTGCTTCAAGGTTGGTAGCCAGTGCTGTGTCATCAATATGCTTGCCCTTGGTGGCACGTGATGAGTTGACGTCAATCGAGGTGAGTGCTTCAGTCGGATCGAATACAATAGAGCCACCGGAGTTCAAGCGAATCTCACGCTCATGAATCTCTTCGCATTGGGGCTCGATGCCATAATGTCTGAACAGTGGCTTCTTACCACGATAGAGTTTTACCAGCTTCTCTTTGCCGGGAAGTACCGCGTGTACGAACTGCTTGGTACGTGTGTAGATCTCGTGGTTATCCACCCAGATTTCAGAGATGTCATCGGTGAAATGGTCACGAATGGCACGGGTAGCCAGATCGCCTTCCAGATAGATCAGTGAAGGGGAGGGGGCAGATTCACCTTTGATGCGAATCTCATCCCAGAGACGGCGCAGGTAGGAGTAATCGCGATCCAGTGAATCGAGTGTCTGGTCCTTGCCGGCTGTACGTACAATTAGTCCCATGTTATCCGGCACCTGAAGCTGAGAAAGGATTTGCTTCATTGATTTGCGATCTTCATCGGACAGCTTGCGTGAAACACCGCCTCGGGTGGTGTTCGGGCTCAGTACAAGATAGCGACCTGCCAGTGAGATGAAGGTAGTGAGTGCCGCGCCCTTGGTACCACGTTCCTCTTTCACCACTTGAACAAGAATCTGCTGCTTGTGTTCCAGCACATCCTGAATGTTCACCCGGCGAGGATCGGCACTCTTGTCGGCACCCTCTTTCCAGTAGTCTGGGTGAATCTCGTTAAGAGGCATAAATCCCTGACGACCTGAGCCGTATTCGACAAAGCAGGCCTGAAGACTTGCTTCGACCTTGGTGATAGTGCCTTTGTATATGTTTCCTTTGGTCAGGGCTTTTTGGGCGGACTCAATATCGAGTTCCTGAAGGTATTCGCCGTCGACAATGGCGACCCGGCTCTCTTCTTCGTGCGATGCATTGATTAGCATCAGTTTTTTAACAGTCATGCGACATTCCTTTGCCGCCTGTGGTTTGCACACAAAAAACTCCCCACCACCATTTGAAAAGCGGGGAAGTTAAACATTTTCTAATTGTTTCCCGGTCTATGGCA
>Ga0316191_10001465_pt1 | contig 16674 bp, 11 predicted proteins | sample Eddworburr2cm_MG_FD_204928 | JGI IMG/M metagenome (GOLD analysis project Ga0316191, IMG submission 204928) | Coastal sediment microbial communities from Maine, United States - Eddy worm burrow 2 cm | ecosystem: Environmental > Aquatic > Marine > Coastal > Sediment | place: USA: Maine...
ACATCATGTTTGAACTTCTGGATACATGTGGACAAAGCGCGGTAATCAAGGTGATCGGAGTCGGCGGCGGTGGCGGTAATGCCGTTCAGCACATGGTAGATGCAAATATTGACGGCGTTGAGTTCATCTGTGCGAATACGGATTCGCAGGCGTTGAAGGGCATGTCTGCCCGGACCACGCTGCAAATCGGCGTAGATATCACCAAGGGACTGGGTGCCGGTGCCAACCCGGATGTCGGACGCCAGGCTGCGCAGGAAGACCGTGACAGGATCGCAGAGGTCATCGAGGGTGCTGACATGCTGTTTATCACCGCTGGCATGGGTGGCGGAACGGGTACCGGGGCGGCACCGGTGGTTGCCTCCGTCGCAAGGGAAATGGGTATCCTGACTGTTGCGGTAGTCACCAAGCCATTTACATTTGAAGGCAGCCGGCGACTGCATGTCGCACATAACGGTATCAAGGAGCTGAGCCAGTACGTGGATTCCCTGATTACCATTCCGAACGAGAAACTGCAGTCGGTACTGGGTAAGCAGATCAGCCTGCTGGATGCATTCCGTTCAGCCAATGATGTACTGCTGGGCGCGGTGCAGGGCATCGCCGAGCTGATTACCCGACCGGGTCTGATCAACGTCGACTTCGCTGATGTGCGCACCGTTATGGCGGAGATGGGCATGGCCATGATGGGGTCAGGTACCGCCAAGGGTGAAGACCGGGCACGAGAAGCTGCCGAGGCGGCGGTCGCCAGTCCATTGCTGGAAGATATTGATCTGATGGGCGCCAACGGCATCCTGGTCAACGTAACGGCCGGCATGGACCTTGCCATCGGTGAATTTGAAGAGGTGGGTAATACCGTGAAGGAATTCGCCTCCGAGAATGCCACCGTGGTCGTCGGTACCGTGATTGACCCGGATATGCGTGATGAACTGCGCGTTACAGTAGTGGCAACCGGGCTGGGTTCGGAAGCCAGGGCAAAATCGGTTGAGCAACAGCCGACACTGGTACACGTTAACAAGACAGCGGACGTTGACAAGACGACCGGTGGGGTGGACCTGGATCGTCCGACCGTGTTGCGTAATAAAAATAAAGCGGCACAGCGTGCACAGGCAACCGGTGGTAATTCTGCCGAGGACATGGACTACCTGGATATCCCGGCCTTCCTGCGCCGCCAGGCAGACTAAAGTCTGTTAAAAGCCTATGTAGACAAGGGGCCTGGCTGTTTGACAGCCAGGACCGTGTCGTGTCCCGGCTTGTCTATATATATTGTTTATGCTTGGATCGAATGCATGTATGGCCCCGTCATTTCGTGGCGGGTTTCCGCACCAATTTGGGTTGCTTCTATGCACAGCCATGTACCTGTGATACGATCCCCTCGGCTTTTCTGGTACTTGTCTGAGGAACACGGCTGAAATTAGAGGATTAAAGCCATGATTCGACAACGTACTCTCAAAAATGTGATTCGCGCCACCGGCGTGGGTTTGCACACTGGCGAGAAAATATACCTGACCCTGCGGCCGGCACCGGTAGATACCGGTATAGTGTTTTGCCGCGTCGATCTGGATACGGTGGTACAGATCAAGGCGCGCCCTGAAAATGTCGGTGATACCCGCCTGTCAACTACCCTGGTCAGTGGTGATGTACGGATCTCAACCATAGAGCATCTGTTGTCAGCCATGGCGGGTCTGGGTATTGATAACGCCTACATTGATCTGAGTGCGGCTGAAGTTCCGATCATGGATGGCAGTGCCGGACCCTTCGTGTTTTTGATCCAGTCGGCTGGTATCGAGGAGCAAAATGCACCCAAGCGCTTTATTCGTATCAAGCGTCCGGTGCAGGTAGAGGATGAAGACAAGGTTGCACGATTTGAACCGTTTGACGGCTTCAAGGTCGGTTTCACCATTGAATTTGACCATCCGGTGTTCAAGTCAAATACCCAGCATTCCGAAATTGACTTCTCCACGACGTCATTTGTGAAGGAAGTCAGTCGAGCAAGAACCTTCGGATTCATGCACGAAATCGAGCAGTTGCGGGAACGCGAGCTGGCCCTGGGTGGCAGCCTCGACAATGCCGTGGTGCTGGATGAATACCGGGTACTGAATGAGGATGGGTTGCGTTATCGCGATGAGTTCGTGAAGCACAAAATTCTGGATGCTATTGGTGATCTGTACCTGCTGGGACACAGTCTGATTGGTGCCTTCAGCGGTTATAAATCGGGACATGCCTTGAATAATACGCTGCTGCGTGCCCTGATGGCGGATGAATCGGCCTGGGAAGAAGTGTCGTTTAATGATGTCAATGAGGCCCCGATTTCATTTCTGCAACCGGTCCCCGTTAACTAGCAAGTTCCTCGCTGCACACTGATTTCCGCTGTTCCAACCGGTTCAGTCGGATAATTGCCGATTGGCAAGCCGCAGTAGTGCAGTTTTCAGTCCGGGGTCCGATACAGTCTGTGCGACCTGTTGCAGTGCGGTTGTACTGTTTTTACTGCGTCGGGACATGGATTGTCGGCGCTGTGTAGGAACAATCCTCTCAGGTGGGCGAACCCGAATTTGAATTGTGCGCAACTTCACAGTTTGGTTGCGGTTGAATTGCTTTACTAATTGAGGTGCATGGAAACGCAGGCGAGCTGCCCAAACAGGTGAATCAGCTGCAAGCACCAGGGTATCTTCACGGAAGGCGAGCAGTCGGCAATGCGTTTTCAGGGATTCGGGTAACAACGTCTGTAGCAGTGTTTCCAGTGCCATCAGGGTCCTGGCCTGGGAGACAAGACGAGAATACTGGCTCCCGAGGAGCAGTTTATTTATTTGCAAGGGACTGTTCATGAAATATCTGGTTGAGTTTGAATATGAACATCATACTGTTTACAAACAAGCGCGGACAGGTCTGGAATTATGACATCAACCTGTTACATGCATCACTCACGGTCGTCTTTGGACTGATCGCGCTACTTGCCGCCGCCGTCTATACCGGTGTACGCCTCGGAAACGATGAACTTAAATATGTAGCGGACTGGCAGGATGTCGTTAGTGGGCAACAGGTCGAGATTGCCGAGGCCAGGCAAAGTGCCCAGGCTGATATCGATGCGCTGACATTGCGTATCGGCCAGCTGCAGGCGCAAATGCTGCGCCTGAATGCCCTCGGGGGGAGGTTGGTCAGCCAGAGTGATCTGGACAAGGGCGAATTCGACTTTGATGCGGCTCCGGCAATGGGTGGGCCGGAAGATGTCATGAACAGGCAATCTTTGCCGCTGGCCGATTTTCTGTCCATGCTGGAGCAACTGGAAACAGAAATGGTGGATCGGGAGCAAAAACTCTCGGTGCTCGAGTCGCTGTTGATGAGCAGGAGTCTCAGTGAACGCGTGATGCCTTCCGGCCGACCGGTAGAAGATGGCTGGCTTTCTTCCCGCTACGGCAAGCGCAACGACCCGTTTACCGGGAAACAGGATTTTCACAAGGGCCTGGATTTTGCCGGCAAGAAGGGTTCCGAGGTGATTGCCGTGGGCGATGGCGTAGTGAGTTGGGCCGGGAACAAGTCCGGTTACGGCAAACTGGTCGAAATCAACCATGGCAATGGTTACACCACTCGCTACGGTCACAATCAAGGCCACCTGGTAAAGGTTGGCGATACCGTTAAAAAAGGCCAGCAGATAGCACTGATGGGATCGACCGGCCGTTCAACCGGGCCGCATGTGCATTTCGAAGTACTTCATAATGGTAAATCGGTAAATCCTTCCAAGTTTACTGGCGAGTAGGCCCGATAATCCCGACATCCGGGGCCGCGCCCCAACGCTCAAATCTACACCGCTAACGCCGTTTCGAACTGCTAATTTGCAGGGACTTGCGGTATTATGCGTGATCCGTTTACCACTGCTTTTTTCAGGAAATTCATGGCACTTAATATTATCGGCAAGCTGTTCGGCAGCCGCAATGACCGTCAGCTCAAACGTATGTCGCGGGTTGTTACCCAAATCAATGGTCTTGAGACCGATTTCAAGGCGTTGTCTGATGAAGCGCTCAGGGCGAAGACTGACGAATTCCGCAAGCGACTGCTTGAAGGCGAGACCCTCGATGACCTGCTTCCCGAGGCGTTCGCGGCTGTGCGTGAAGCGGCATGGCGCACGCTGGAGATGCGACACTTCGATGTACAGCTGATTGGCGGCATGGTACTGCATCAGGGAAAGATCGCCGAAATGCGCACCGGTGAGGGCAAGACGCTGGTCGCGACACTCTCGGCCTACCTTAACGCATTGAGTGGCAAGGGTGTGCATGTGGTCACTGTTAATGATTACCTGGCGCAGCGGGATGCCGGCTGGATGGGTAAGGTGTTCGAATTTATGGGGATGACCACTGGCGTTATTGTGTCAGGCCAGCCGTACGAAATAAAAAAGGCTGCCTACGAAGCGGATATCACCTACGGCACCAATAATGAGTTTGGCTTTGATTATCTGCGCGACAATATGGCGTTTACTGCAAATGACCGTGTCCAGCGTGGCCGCAACTTTGCCATTGTCGACGAGGTGGATTCCATCCTCATCGACGAGGCACGAACACCGCTGGTTATATCAGGCCCGGTTGACGAACGTTCTGATCTGTACACAAAAATTAATACACTGATGGCTGAACTGAAGCCACAGGAAGAGGAAGACGGCCCGGGTGATTACACCCTGGAAGAAAAGAACAAGCAGATATATCTCACTGATGCCGGGCACGAGCATGTGGAAGCAATGCTGACGCGGAAGGGACTGTTGAATGAGGGTGAGAGCCTTTACGATGCAGCCAATCTGGGTCTGATGCACCATCTCAACGCGGCAATGCGCGCAAACCTGTTGTTCCAGAAAGACGTGGATTACATCATTCAGGACGGCAAGATCGTTATCGTCGACGAGTTCACCGGCCGTACCATGCCGGGGCGGCGCTGGTCTGAAGGTCTGCACCAGGCGGTTGAAGCGAAAGAAGGGGTGCCCATCCAGAACGAATCGCAGACACTGGCATCGATAACCTTCCAGAATTATTTCAGGACCTATAGCAAACTTTCAGGTATGACCGGCACCGCCGATACCGAGGCCTTCGAATTACAACAAATATATGGCCTCGAAGTCGTGGTGATTCCGACTCACAACCCAATGATCAGGAATGACATGGGTGACCTCGTGTATCTCACCATGGAGGAGAAGTTTGATGCCATCATGGATGATGTGCGTGATTGTCAGCAACGCGGTCAGCCGGTGCTCGTCGGAACAGCATCTGTTGATACCTCGGAATATCTCTCAAATCTGCTGAAGAAGGCAACTATCAAGCATGCGGTACTGAATGCGAAGCAGCACGAAAGAGAGGCGTCAATTGTTGCGCAGGCCGGACAGCCGGGCACCATTACCATTGCAACCAACATGGCCGGTCGCGGTACGGATATCGTACTGGGCGGTAACCTGCAGGTTGAACTAGACAGTCTTGAGAACCCGGATGATGAAACCATCAAGAAACATACCGAAGAGTGGAAGAAACGCCATGCTGCTGTGATAGCGGCGGGCGGACTGCACATCGTGGGTACGGAACGGCATGAGTCACGGCGTGTGGACAATCAGTTGCGTGGTCGTGCCGGGCGTCAGGGTGATCCGGGTTCCAGCCGTTTCTACCTGTCACTCAAGGATAACCTGATGCGTATCTTTGCATCCGAGCGGGTGGCAGGGTTGATGCAAAAGCTGGGCATGGAGAAAGGCGAGGCAATCGAGCATCCCTGGGTGTCCAAGGCGATCGAGAATGCGCAACGCAAGGTTGAGCAACACAACTACAACCTGCGAAAGACATTGCTGCAGTATGACGACGTCGCGAATGATCAGCGTAGCGTGGTCTATGAGCAGCGTAATGAACTGATGGAAACCGATGACATTACCGACATCATCGATGCGGTCCGGGAGGATGTCGTCAGCTCCCTGATCAGCCAGTATATGCCACCGGGTTCACTGGATGAGCAGTGGGATGTGCCCGGCCTGGAAGAAGCGCTGGTCCAGGAATATGCGCTGGAACTGCCGCTCGCAAAATGGCTGGATGAAGACCATGAACTGCACGAGGAAACACTGCGCGAGCGGATCCTTGAATCGATGGTGGCGGCGTACAAGGAGAAGGAACAGCAGTCTGGAGCGGAAGTGCTCAGGCATTTCGAAAAAGCCGTCATGCTGCAGATACTGGATGGTGCCTGGAAAGAACATCTTGGTGCGATGGATTACCTGCGCCAGGGCATCGGTTTGCGTGGCTATGGACAGAAAGATCCCAAGCAGGAATACAAGAAGGAAGGATTCGCGATGTTTTCAGACATGCTTGAGCGTATCAAGCATGAAGTGATCGGTGTGCTGTCGAAAGTGCAGGTCCGTGCCCAGGCTGACGTCGAGGCGGTTGAGCAACAACGACGCAGTCAGTCACAGGTCAAGTACCAGCATGACGAGGCAAACTCCATGGGCGAGGCGCCGAAGAATGCCGGCGCAGAGGAGCACAAGCCGTTTACCCGTGAAGGCCGGAAGATCGGCCGGAATGAGCCATGTCCCTGTGGTTCCGGCAAGAAATACAAGCAATGCCATGGCAAGTTAACTTGAGTGACGCGTTACCCGACTTGCACCCTGTAAGTGGATTCCGCCTGGGAACCACATCAGCCGATATCAAAACCCCCGGGCGTCCGGATCTGGTGGTGATGGAAATGGCCGCTGGATCAACGACAGCGGCTGTCTTTACGCAGAATGCCTTTTGTGCCGCACCGGTCATTGTTGCACGCGAGCATCTGGCCCGGCAGCAACCGGGTTACCTGCTGGTCAATACCGGTAATGCAAATGCTGGTACCGGAGAGGCAGGGGTACGGGATGCCCGGCAGTGCTGTGCCGCTTTGGCAGGACATGCCGGCTGTTCGGCACAGGCCGTGCTGCCTTTCTCCACCGGCGTGATTGGCGAGCCGTTACCTGCCGGGAAAATACAGTCAAGCCTGCCTGCAGCACTGCAAAGGCTCGATGAGCATGGCTGGTCAGATGCTGCAACCGGTATACTGACCACCGACACGGTAGCGAAAGGGTCATCAAAAAGAATCGTGCTGGATGGTGAGGCCGTCACGATAACCGGTATTGCCAAGGGCTCCGGAATGATCCGGCCGGATATGGCGACGATGCTGGCATTTATCGCAACGGATGCGACAGTTGAGCGTGATGTATTACAGGACTGCTTACTGGCGGCCACGGACAAATCATTTAATCGCATTACCGTCGACGGGGACACTTCAACCAATGACGCCTGTGTTCTGGTTGCAACCGGCAAGAGCGCGGCACCTGCCATCGCGCGCGATGGTGTGAATTACGAGTTGTTCTGCAGCGCAGTGAGCGATGTCTGCACACAGCTGGCACAGGCGATTGTTCGCGATGGAGAAGGTGCGACACGTTTTGTCACGGTTGCTGTTGACAGCGGACACAGCAGTGACGAATGCCTGGGCGTCGCCTATACGATTGCACATTCACCCCTGGTGAAGACTGCGCTGTTTGCCGGCGATCCAAACTGGGGGCGGATACTGGCTGCCGTTGGTCGCGCCGGTGTAACCGGGCTGGATCTGGAGGCGATCCAGATCTATCTTGATGATCTCTGCATTGTTCGTGATGGGGGGCGTGCTCCCGAATACACTGAAGCAGCCGGACAGCAGGTGATGGACAGGAAAGACATTACGATCAGGGTCGTGCTTAACCGGGGGGGGTACAGCGAAGAGATCTGGACCTGTGACTTGTCCTATGATTACGTGAAGATCAATGCCGAGTATCGAACTTGATAGCCAGTAGTAGGTGCCATCTCGCCGGCAGGAACAGACCGCGACCCTGCTCAGGGCGCTTGCGTTTGTCTTTGTTCTGACTCAATCAACCCGTTGACGGCGTTCAGCATGCGGCTGGCACCACCCGCCAGTACCGGGTTGGTGCGGTACTGGCCGTTGACGACGATGGCCGGAACGCTGTCAATTCCATAACGACGGGTGAGTATGCCTGCCTCCTGAACCTTCCGTCTTGTCTCTTCGGAGTTGAAGACCGCTTCAAAGCGGCTACGTTCAATCCCCTGTTCGGTGAACATCGTTGCCAGTTCGTCCAGGTCATCTACATGACGGGCATCGAACAACTGCTTGTGTAATGGATCCAGTACCCCCAGGGCTTCGGCTGTGTAGAAGGCGCGTGCATGGTTTGACCAGCCCGGCCTTATGACCGCCGGTATACGGATGAAGTCCACGTTATCGGGTTTGCTTGCCAGCCAGCTTTCAAGCCGGGGCTCAAAGAGATTGCAGTAGGGGCATCCATACCAGAAGAAATCCATTACCTCGATCCTGGCCGGGTTGGGCGCGGTCGTTGCCTGCGGTACTTGTTGAAAGCCAGCAGGTGAACCGGCGCTTGCATCGGCAACGGTAGACAGGGCGCTTATCAGTATTGTTGCCAATATCAATGACTTCATCAGGGCTCTCCCGGGACAGATTGTCTGGAACGGGTGCTTAATAAGAGGCATACGACAGCATTCAAAATCCGCTTTCCCTTACCAACACAGCACTCACAAATCGCCAGATACGCTGCAGCAGGCTTTCAGGTTCGCCGTCCAGCAACACGCTTCCGCGCGTGATTTGCGGCACACCGGAAAGCGTTGACTGCAGTGCCAGGTGCAGGCGAAACAGGCTGGTGTCGCTGACAAGTTCTCCGCTATCGGTACGGTTGACCGGTAGCGGTCCATCGTACACCGAGGCCAGGTAGGGTTCATCGAGTGAGCTTGCGTTCACCTGGTCAATGGCGATGAGCCGAACATCCAGCGGCTCCTGATCAAGGTTGTCGGGATAAAAACGGCCGTCACGTCCAACTGTCAGACGTCCGACATCCTTCTCCTCTACATAACCCTGTATGGCAGCACTGCCTGTATCGACCAGCATGCCCAGACGCAGGTTTTCATTGACCCAGCGTCCCGGTTGAACATCCGGATCCCATTGTATGACCGTGGCGGAGTAGGGCGCAGTGATTTGCAGCTGGGCCTGTTCGCGTCGAAAGCCATCAAGCTCTGTCATTGCCTCGATGAGTTGTTGCTGTACGACCTGCTGTGTCTCCAGTAGTTCGGCATGGGCGCTCTGGCGGAGCATGTGTTCTTTCAGGGTGGCTACACGTAGTTGTGCCTGTTCCTCATTGTAGTCAAGCTCGGGTGAATTCAGGGTAATCAGCCGTTGCCCGCTTTCAACCCGGTCACCTTTGCTGACATGAACATCCTCTACACGTGCCGGGTTGGGAGCATGGATCTGCGTATAGGCGGCGTATTTCAGGACCGCCGGTACCCGTACCGAGGTACTGATGGGATAGACCAGTGCAAATACCAGCAGCAGCAACAGCATCAGGCTGGTAACGGTATTGCGATTCCACCTGATCCTGTCTCGCATGTCATACCAGATGCGCAACTCCCGGTAGACCGGCCGGGCGATGAACCATGCCACTTCGGTAACCATCAGGAACACGCCGGCAACCTTGAAAAAGAAGAAATAGACCAGCAGGGCAATACCTAGAAACAGAAAGAAGCGGTAGATCCAGACACTGTAGGCGTAGGTAATGAGCAGTTTGCGCTGCTGTGCGTTGAAGTCATCGGGCGATGGGTCGTTGATACCCAGGATCAGCTGGCGCAGTTTCCATTTTCCCAGAGCAAACGAGCGGTCCTGCAGGTTCTGCACTTCAAGAAAATCGGAGAGCAGGTAGTAGCCGTCAAAGCGCAGGAACGGATTCAGATTGATGAACAGGGTGATCACCCAGGAGGTGGTCGCGATCATGAAGACTGCCGAACGCAGTGGTCCGTCTGGCAGGAAACTCCATAGCAGCGTCGCCATACTGGCGAGCGCCAGTTCTGCGGCCATGCCGGCAGCAGCAATCGCCAGACGCTGGCGACGTCCCGGTAGTTTCCAGGCCTCACTGGTATCGGTGTAGAGTACCGGCCAGAGAACCAGCAGGGCGATACCCATGGTCGGGACCCTGACACCGTATCGTTTTGCCGTGTAGGCGTGTCCAAGTTCATGGATCACCTTGGCAATGAATATGGCAACTGCAAACAGCAACATGCCTTCCAGTGTGAAGAAGTACAGGAACGTCTGCTGGAAGGAATCCCATTGACGCATAACAAGGTATATGCCAAGTAACGTCGTGGTAACCAGGGCCAGGGCAAAGCCACGGGTAAAGACGAAGCGGATCCAGGGCAGGGTGCGGGTGAGGAAACTGTCCGGTCTCACCAGGGGGATTCGAAGAAACAGGTAATTCTGCAGCAGCCAGCTGGCTATGTGCTTGCGGCCAGTCATCGCCTTGTCATAAAGTTCTGTGATGGCCTGCTTGCCACGGGCCTGGATCAGTTGACTGGTCTTCAGGAAATCGAGCAATTCCATGACATGCGAAAGATCGGCATGCAGTGTCGTTCCGTCGTTAACCTGCTGCAGCACTGTTTCTGCATCGCCTGACTGCCAGCGGGACAGCAGCTCGAATTCAAGCCAGCCGATGCGGAAGAAACGGTTGTTGACCGGATCATGCAGTGACCAGGTGGGTGAACCATCACGCTTCCGTGGACCCGGGTAAAGGTTGATGTCCTGGCGCAAGGGTGGAAGGCTGAAGCTTTTGTCTGTGCCAGGCGCCTGCAGGCTGATGGTCTGCGTGGTTGTCATATCAGAGGCCCAGTGTCTGGCGAACGGCACTGATGGGTCTGCGCATCAGGTAGTAAAACAGTGGCACCCTGTTGCCATAGATTTTTGCTGTACCCTTCAGTCCGATGCGGGGTAGTGCTGTGCCTTCCTCAAAAGAAGCCTTCAGGCGAAAGGCAAGGATGTCATCGGGCGTGACTTCGGCCTCGTAGCTTGTCTGGCGCAGCTTCGCATCCAGTGGCTGGGTCGGGTCGATATTCAGAAACATACGCACCCTGACGCCCGGCTCCAGATTGATTGCATCATCTACCGGCAGCTGAATCTGTATTTCAGCATCATCGGGATTTGCCAGCGTCAGTACCTTTTCACCGACAACGACCGGTTTCCCCAGCCAGTCGTTGGCATCGGAAAATACCGCAATGCCGCTATGCTCGGCACGTACATGGATCCTTTCCAGCAACTCAGCCGTGTAACGGACTTCCGCGGATTTTTCCTCAACACGGGCGTTCAGCAACGACAGTTCTGCCTTGCTTTCATCATCCGTGAATGACTTCTGGGCAGCGCGCATGTAATTCGCCTCTGTAACAGCCAGTGCCTTTTTGGCTATCTCATAGCGATTGCGCAGCGTGGTGTCATCCATGCTGAACAGCAAGTCACCCTCTGCAACGGTCGTATTGGGTTTGACGTGGAACGTCTTGATGACACCTTCCAGCGGGGCACTGACGATTTCGGGCTGGTAGGCGAGTATCTCTGCAGGAGCCAGTACCGTTTGATGGACCGGCAGGAACATCAGGGCCACCACGGTTGCGGCAATCACCCAGCGTGCCCTGCGTGTTCGGAACCGCCGCGAGAGCCGTTCACGCCATGTCTCCTGGTGACCGGTGAGCGCTGACCAGGCGTGCCCGTAGGCATCACATAAATGTTCCAGCAGACTGATCTCGCCGGCTTCCCAGTTACGTTTGCGGTTAAGCCACAGGCCGCCCAGCAGCTTTCCGGAAGGTGTGAGTATGGGACACCACAGGCACTGGCCCAGAGACCACTCCGACCAGCCATCAGTCAGGGCAGCGGGCAGGGCATCACGGCTGACCGTGTGCGCCTTGCGGGCATCCGGCTGCTTCAACAGGTATTTAAAGACCTTCTTCAGCCAGATGATATAGGGTGCGTTGCGATCAATCTCGGCGAGTCCCGATACCGCCTGGATACTGCCCCGGGCAGGGGGCTCCAGTTTCCACAATACGGCCTGGTGGAATTCGATCAGGCGGCGGGCGTCATTAACCACCAGGAAACTAAATTTATCAATATTTTCGGCGTGACGGATATCCTTTTCGAGCTGTAACAGGGTGCTGAGGCCGAGCAGCTTGCTATCCGGGGCCTGTGTATTCATGGCTGTCCGGGAATCTCAAAACGAGCTTCACCACTCATGCCGGATAGCAGTTCAGGATGAGTGCCGCTGATAACCGCCGTGATCTCTATCGACTGGCTGACGGCATCGACACGGGCGCCCAGGGCGGTCATGCGTGCCGGATAGGTTTTGCCGGTTTCGTCAATGTGAACGGTAAATTGCGTGTCCTGTTTGAGCCACGAGAGCCATTTGGACGGAACGTAGAGCTCGACTTTCAGTTCACTGTCATCGAGAATCTCGATCAATGCCTCACCCTGGTTCACGCTTTCGTAGGGTTCGGCGATGCGCTTGATGACCCGGCCGTTAAAGGGGGCATCAATGGTGCACATGCTGACCTGCGCCTTGACCAGTGCATATTCAGCCCTGGCCTTGTCCACCTCGGCGGCAGAAATTGCAACCTCCAGGTCACCGATAGAGTTGTATTCCAGGAGTTTCAGATTGGCTTCATGCCGTTTGCTGATGGCAAGCAGTTCCGAGCGCGCCTTCTGCAGTTGTGCCTTCTGGATAGTGCAGTCAAACTCGATGAGGCGGTCCCCCTGATTGAATCGCCCTCCGTTACGTACATTGATCTTCTCGATGCGTCCGGCAATCTGGCTTGAAAGGGTGGATTCGACCAGCGGTGTCAGCAGGGCCCGGATAGATTTCAGGTGCTCAGTCGAGCTGTCGGCCTTCGTGTCCTGGGAAACAGCATAAGAGCCATAGAGCAGCGCGGTGAGCAGCACCAGGTATTTTATCAATTGGTACACGACGGTACGCATGTTTAGATCGAAGTTGACAGGTCTGTCCTGGTATTGTCGTTACAAAAAGCCTATTACATAGTAATACAGTATTTCGACTCTCGTGTCAGTGCCTTGACCGGACTGCACCGGGCAGGACACGAGCGCATCACTGGCTGGTTGTCTGTTGCAGGGATTCCGGATTACTGCCGGCTTTATAATGACTTTTGATTAAGCCGTGCTTCGATAATTGCAGCCAGGGTGCTCACGTCCTGGTTGATATCGACGCCCGGTAACGGATCAACGCCGACGGAATTGAGGATGCGCCCAATGGAATTCTGTACTTCAGCATAGCCCAGGTCATGCTGCATCTGGGCTGACATGCTACTGGCCATGGAGCGAATCACTTCCAGTTCGTTCTCCACAGCGGCCTTTTGTTCGGCTTCCATGTGTTGCTGAATGCGCTTCTCGACAGACACCAGGTCGCGGGTCACTTTGAAGTCACTCACCGCCATCTGGTAACGCTGGTGGGCCAGGTGTACCTGGGTAATGACAGCCATACTCAGCGCGAGGCGCCTGGCGTTATCCAGCTCGACCTGGGTCTCGGCAACCTTCTTGTTTGCCGGGCCGGAGAAAACCTGGAACAGGTTCCATGAAATATTCACACCGGCTTCTGCCCAGGAATTCTTCCAGAGGAGGTCATTGCTGTTGTGCAGTCCTCCCACGTTGAATTCCAGGCCCGGGAGCATCTCCAGCATGGCCTTCCTGACTTCCATGTTGCTGATCTGCACCTGGTAGCGTTCTTCCATCAGCTCCGGGCGATTCAACAAGGCATACTCCTCCAGTGTGTCCATGGTGCCGAAGCGGTCAATCGCAGGTAACGTTAGATCACCAGCAGGATCGACCACCGTGTAGGGTGTGCCTGGCTTGAGATTCATGAGTGCCGCTAGCTCTGTCTTGGCGGTGGCCAGATCCCGACGGTAGAGCCACATATCCTGGATAATTTCCAGCAGTGCCTTCTGGTAGCTCAGTGACTGGATCGGTGCCTGCAGGCGCAGGCTTTCCAGCTGGCGTGAGTCCTTCAGTGCGGCATAGGTCCGATCCAGCAGGTCATCCATCGTGTCCAGCAGGTGCTGTGCGCTGACTGCACGCCAATAGGCATAGCGGACGTCCTGCACGATATTCTGCACCACCTTGCGACGGCGTTCCTCGGTGATCAGCACCTCTTTTGACTGTTGTTGTCCACGCACGTAACTGACGCCGAAATCCAGCACGTTCCAGACAAGAATGCCACTCGCGTCGGTGACATCTTTCTCTGACGAGGTGGACGCTTGTAGTGACTCCTCTCCTCTTCCAATTCCAGTCGCGGGATCATTCTCCAGCGCAATGCTCGTGCCACCACTGTAGTTATTTCGCGAGTAGTACCCTGCACTGGCCGTCAGTTCCGGCAACTGGTCATACCTGACCAGGTCGAGCTGCTTGCGTGCCAGGGCGTCCTCCATCATCTTCAGACGATGGTCAAGGTTGTATTTCACGGCGCGCGCAATCGCCTCGTACAGCGAGATCGGTCCGCTAACCGGTTCCTGGTCGATGAACATACTATCCATATCGGCAATGGCTGCCTGCTGGACTTCATCGGGCGTCAGTGCCTCCGGAGTAATGGAACAGCCGCATAACAATAGAGCGGACATACCCCATGTCGAAGCTAGTTTGCTGATCTTCATCTTGATGCTATCCGTAGTTTGATTTGGTTTGTTCCTGATTCAGCCGATACACGCAACCGCTGATCTAGCGACAGATACCGGTATCCTTGATGTTCTGCACCACCTGTTTGGCCTGTTCCGGTGTCAGCCCCAGATCGGCAGCGCCATTGAACAGGGCATTAAGCTGGTCTTTGCTTGGATCTTCCATGCCGCGCAATACGGCTTCAAGCGCGATGGCCACATCCACGTCACTTTCGGCAGCCGTGCGCAGCATATCGGATGCCGCATCCGGATAGATCATGACCGACGTGGTCAACAGCAAGGCAATCTGGTCAACAGGGAAGCATATGGTGAGCCCCTCGACCGTTGATGTGGCTACCCGGGGTGTGAAACCGGGTACCTGCCCCTGAATGCCCATCAAAAACAAGGCATCTTCCGTGCTGAGCTCCTTACAGATCTCACCACTTTTTTCTGCTACCTCATCCGGTGCAGCCTGTACAAGTTCCTTTGCCAGAATCGCGGCATCATTGGAGGGGCGCTGGAATGCAAATGTCGCAGCAGCCTTCTGGGGTGATGCAGTTTTTGCACTCTGGCCTTCGCCCAGACTCACTTCACCACCGGCATTCTCGATGACGACATCACCAAAGTCGACAGTGACGGCATCGCCATCCTGCCATATTTCGATGGCGGTACCACGAATACCCACAGTCGAGACCTTGGTCTTGAACTGCACCTTGTCCTTGCTGCGTTTGCCAACGATCCCGGTGAGGGCGCGCATGCTCCCCTTGATGACTTCCGTGACGGCAGCATCCTTTTCGGGTTCATCCGGAGAGAAGTGGAATGCTTGCAGTTTCACACTGCTGTTAGCCTTGATATAGAGCATCGAGCTGTCAGGGAAAACAAGCTGAACCAGTCCCTTTGGACCGGTGTCGATGACTTCACCGACTTCCACGCGGCTGTCGCGTTGCAGCAGGCGTGGCATATTGAGCGCGCTGTCAGTGGCCGTTACCGTGCCACGAACAAAAGCGACGCGTGCATCCTTGGCGACGGCCAGGGCCATGTCTGAAAAAATGACAATGAAGAGTACAAACAGCGTACCTGTGATTGCTCTACGCATCGTTAATCTCCCTCGTATTGAATGTGTCATCCATACACATGCCGATACTGAATCATTAATCGCCCCGTATATACCGGGTAGCGAATTTGTATTATACAACTAACCACAACGCAGCAGCTCAGAGACCTCGTCGAGTGTCTCGATCAGCTGTTTGCGGTCCTGCTCAAACCTTTCTGCCTCTTGTTGCAGGGCCTCATTCAGTTCCTGGGCGGCCTCGGGTTCGCCGGCGGCCGGTGCTTCCAGAATGACACTGAGGTCACCGGTTGCCAGATCATTCGCAGGTGTCGGGGTCAGGTCAACGTCAGTATTAACATTGTCCAGCAAAGCTTCCGCATCGGTAACTGCAGCGCGAACATATTCAAGGTCATTGGAGCCGTGGTCATCCGCGTCGTCCCAGTCCTCGTAATACCCCTCGCTACCGGAAGTAGCGCTTCCTGCATAGGTGCCTGATGTCTGTCCTGTGCCATCTGTCAGTGAGCGGCTGGCTAACTGACTTTCAGCCGTGGCCGTGACCGTGACAGTCACAGTGGCGGTTGCCTCGTTTCCACCGGAATCCTGAATCGTATAGTTGAAGGTGTCGACCCCCGAGAAACCAGCATTTGGCTCATAGGTGAGGGTATTGTCTTCATTGAGTACGACAGTGCCATTGTCCGGTTGTGTGAAACTGGTTATCTGGGGTGCGCTGCCATCCGCATTCACGTCATTATTCAGGACGCCGATCTTTACCGGGTCACCCTGCGTGGTTGCCGTGTCATTCGTTGCTACCGGTGCATCATCGACAGGTGTGACGTTGATGCTGACGGTGGCGGTATTCGAGGTGGCGCCGCTGATATCCTTGATGGTGTAGCTAAACACATCGCTGATGGTTTCGGAGCCGTTATGGGTATAGAGCACCCGGCCCGTGCCATCGTTGAGGACGGTCACCGTGCCGTTGGTCGGGCCGCTGGTGATGGTGATGGAGTTCGGGTCGAGATCGCCATCGCTATCTGTGTCATTGCCGGCCAGGTCGATGTTGATACTGTCGCCTTCATCGAGGGTGACCGGACCGTCGTTATTGGCTACGGGTGCGTCGTTGACATCGTTGACCGTGAC
>Ga0316191_10001467_pt1 | contig 16656 bp, 11 predicted proteins | sample Eddworburr2cm_MG_FD_204928 | JGI IMG/M metagenome (GOLD analysis project Ga0316191, IMG submission 204928) | Coastal sediment microbial communities from Maine, United States - Eddy worm burrow 2 cm | ecosystem: Environmental > Aquatic > Marine > Coastal > Sediment | place: USA: Maine...
CAAACGTGACGCCGTCGAGTTCAAACGCCTCGAAGTCCGGGCTACGCGCGCGAACGCGTAACTCGTCCAGATCAAGACCTGCCGTGGCGACTAGTTCCGTTGCCGCATCGCCGTGCAACCATCCCTGCAAAGTGACTGGCACCTTATCGGACTCGTCAGCCACAACCGCATAATTCTCGCCGGGGGACGAGGACGCGACGTTCCAGCCGTAACCGGCGGCTTTGTCCTCGTGGATTACCAAAGCGGCCGTTGCGCCGCGGCGTGCGGCTTCCTCGAACTTGTAGGTCCAGCGTCCGTAGTAGGTCATGCGCCTGTTGCCAAAACGCCCCGCCACGACCTCGTCAGCCGCTGCCGCGAAGTCAGGATCGTTGACGAGAAAAAGCGCGACCTTTCCCTTGAGATCGATGTCACCGTAGTCATCCCAGTCTCGCTCAGGCGCGTATGCCCCAAAACCGACGAATACAACGGGCGCATCGATTGCGATCGACTCGACCCGTCGAACCGTACTGACTTCGATGTCAGTCTGCATTTCCAGCGCTTGCGTCGCGCTGCCAACGGTAAATGTCATCGACGCTGGCGACTGGACCTGAGTATGGATCAGCGGCACAGTCTGGATCCAGGAAGCATCGTTGCCGCCGGGTTCCAGTCCAAGCTCAGCGAATTGATCGATCAGGAACTGGACGGTCTTTTTACCGCCGGGCGTTCCGGGCGCACGGCCTTCAAACTCGTCTGATGCCAGCACCTTGACGATCTCCGACAAGCGCCCCGCGTCTATCCGTGCCCGGTCGTCAGCAACGCCGATCTCCGCCCTTTGCGTCGTGTCCGGCGCTGACACGGGTTGCTCGTCACCACCTCCGCAGGCCGCAAGTCCCGCGAATATCGACCCGATGAGCAGTGCTCGGCGCAACATGGCAATCTCCCGTTGTGTACTAGCGGTGCAGTCAGCCCTGGGCGACAAATGCTCTCCTGACTGAATTAGCTCGGCTTGGAATTGTGCAACGTATTTTCGCTGCAATCAGCAACTTCATCGAGTTCGGCATTGATTGCCGTCAAATCGTCGCCTTCGAGCGCCTGCCCGGCAGTCCATGATGCCAGGTTCGGGTAGGAATCGGCGTAAACGAATACACCGCGCTTGCCAACAATCGGTGTCAGTACGTAGCTGTAGATGTCGCCGCCCTCGACGTTGGCATTCATGTATTTGACCCATTTTCCATTCGCGGCATGAACGTCGGCTATCGTCTTGCCATCCGCAACGGTGCAATTCCAGATGTCAACGACCCGATCCTCGGCGCTCGCGTTGACCGAAAATCCAAGCACGGCCAGCAGCAGCCCGAGTTTCAATGAACTTGTCCTCATGTCATTCCCCTTAATGTAGATATTGTTATTCTTGGTGTGCCCGGCATGCATCTCTGCGAACAGCGTCATTGCTGAACCGGCGCGCTGTCACTATACAACATAGAACCCTGTGTAGAGGCCCTATTGGCTGATTCGATCCTGGCGAATCAAGTGTGGGAGTTGTGGCGCAGCGACCGATTTGACGACGAGCTTGCCGCTGTTGGCTGATCCTTGATTGCTGAGTCGTGGCCTTGAGAGTACAATCAGTGTTGCTCCTGCGTATGCGGAACCACAGACCCGGAGGCGACAAGCACCAATTGTGGCCAGGGACCCAAGTTTAATTGACGTCCACACAGCGCAGGAGTCCACCTCTAGTCCGGCACCTCCTCATCCGACTGATCGGCGAGGCCAATCCGTGCCCCCTCGGCGATTGAGCGCACGTGCAGATCGCGCTGCGGAAACGGAATCTCTATGCCGTTATCTCGAAGTGCCCGCAGGATTGCCTCGTTCAAGGCATGCGTCAGCGGCAGTCTGTCTGCGAGCTGTCTCGAGTAGACATACAGTTTGAAATTCAGGGAGCTGTCACCGAAGCCTGTGAAGTAAACTCTGGGCTCGGGCTCGTCCAACACGAGTGGCAGCTCCCGCAAAGTCTTCTCCATGACGCGGTGCGCGAGCTGTACGTCAGATCCGTAGGAAATGCCGACTGGAACGACGATACGGGTAATCGGGTCGGACAGCGTCCAGTTGATCACCTGCTCGGTGATGAACGACTTGTTCGGCACGATGATTTCCTTGCGATCCCAGTCGGTAATCGTTGTTGCGCGGATGCGCACGCGTGATACCGATCCCGTGAGCTGACCTACCGTCACCGTGTCGCCAACCCGAACCGGCCGTTCGAACAGGATGACAAGGCCAGACACGAAATTTGCGACGATTTCCTGCAGGCCGAAACCGAGGCCGACGCTCAGCGCCGCAACGAGCCATTGGATTTGCGACCAGTTCCAGCCAACGATGTTGAGAACCGTGACCGCGCCGATGGTAACGACGACATACCGGAGGAGCGTATTGATGGCATAGCGACTGCCGGGCTGCAGGGTAAGTCGCTGCAGGACGGCGATTTCCATGAGACCCGGCAGGTTTTTCGACGCAATGGCTGTGACACCCGCAACGACGAGGGCCAGGAGCACGTCCGCCATGGTGACGGGTACGATGGTCTCAATGCCATCGATGGAAACGGTCTGTGACCACAGTGACAGCTGCTCCAGCAACCCGAATGCAGGCATAACCTCGGCCCAGATCGTCCAGCCTGCAACAACAGAAAGGAGGAACAAGCCCGACTGCAACAGTTTGCGCGTCTGCAAATCGACGGCGTCGAGATCCAACGGCTTCGATTCGATTACCGGCAGCTCGCCCTTCGTCTCCGCACCTTGCTCCCCTTCCGCTTCCGCTCGTTTCTCCTCACGCTCTTTCAGCGCAATTTGCCACGCGAGTTTACGTCGCGCGAGAGCGAGCCACCGCAGCACGACCATGTTGATGACCATGACTGCAAGCGCGAGCCACATTGTATCGATAAGTAGGCCGGTGATGACCCCTGCCGTGTGCAGGTAACCCAGGATCGCGACAAGCGCAAGCGTCAACGGCCCCGCCACCGAAACCGAATACCAAAGCCACTTGAGCCGGGTGACCCACTTGTCTGGATTGCGCTGATAATAAGTAGCAGCCACCCCTCGCTCGGGGTGCACAAGCGGGTAAAGCACCATCGACAGGACCACCATCAGCGCGATGTAAAACAGCCTCCCGAGCGTTGCACGGTCCGCTGCAACCTCCGACTGGTATAGCAACACGGTGACGAATACCAGCGGGGCACCAATGGTAGCGAGACGATCCAGTTGGCGGCGAACCAGTGCCAGACTGTCCTCCTCCCGGCCAAAATGAACGTTCGCCACACCGCCTCTCACGCAGAGGCCGCGGAACAGCAGTACGTTGAATAGAAACGGGGCAACGGCGTATACAGCGGCTGCGACGGCCGTAATAAAGTCGGACTGCTGCACGCCATTGCGTAGAAACCAGCCGATCGAAAATAGCAGTAAAGGCAGTGGCAACGCCATGACCGCCGTAACTGCCAGCGATGCCAGCGTAAGTCCAATGTGATCCGTGGACAATCGGCCAACCCGACTGCTCATGCTCTTGAACTGCTTCACGAGCGGTCGACGGGAAGCCAGAAGTGCCGCAAGTACTAATAGTGCAAAGATGGCGGCGGCGAGCTGCGCTCTTAGCGATTCGAAGAGCGCGGTCGACATAGACAGCCACTTTAGTGGTGAAAACGCCCAGGCGAGGGCCGGCCCGACATCCTGCCACGCGCCCGTACCGAAAATCGGAGCGCTCGGTGTCCATATCAAATTCTGTGCCAGAAATTCCTCGTATTCGGTCGCCAAGTCAAGCAAACGGCGCTGAGAAACGTCAAGGTCTCCAAGCGCCTGTAAGTAGCTGTTGTAGGTATTGTCGGCCTGGCTAAGCAAGCTTTTGCGATCCCTGAGCAGCTCCCTGATCTCCGCACGAATTGCTGCAAGGTCTTCTTCCTCCTGAACGTCGGCAGCGACCTCGTCCATCGCAACTTCAACCCGCGCATCCAGTGCCGTGAGTTCGCGCAATTGCTCCTGGATCCGTACCTGCGCAAGACCGATCTCTGCAAGCGCACTGTGACGCGAGCGAACTTGATTTCGGTATCGAGATAATTGCGGCAAATTACGGCGCTCCTGGACAAGCAATTGGCCGATGGCGCGACTCAGGCCGCCGACTTCGAGGCGCTGGCGCGATTGAGTCAGACGCCGCTCGATGTCTCTCGCTTCTTGCTCGATCTCGGCGCGCTGGCCGGTTGCCCGCTGGATATCGGCCGCGACGGCCGGCAGCTCGAATGTCAGGCCCGCATTAACCTCGGCAATGTCTCTCACCACCGGATGCTTTCCGGCTGCCGCCAGCTCGGCTGCCACCGCCGACTGCTGCGCGAGAATCGCCGTGGACTGGCGTTTCTCGTTCGCCAGCTGGCGCAGGAATTCGGTGCGTCTGCGCGCAGTCGATTGTTGCCTCACGGCAACGTCCCGCCTGGCCTTCAGCAAATCCAGCCGACCCGGCTGGCTCAGCAGCTCCTGCTCCAGCGCTTTGATCTCGGCATCTCTGGCCGAGCGCCTCAGGTCCGAAACAATCTTGCGCGCGTCGATCAAGAGCTGTGGTTCGGCGGTCAACGGTTGCGCAATTACGGCGTCTGCAGCATCCGCGCTGCGACGGAGCTCATTGAGCTCATTGCGCACCTGTGCAGGACGGGTCTCTTCGCCGGCGATTCGCAACTCCAGCTCCGCGAGTGTCGAGTCTGCCTGTGCCAAGTCCGAAGTGGCTTGCGCCAGATCTCTATTAACATCGTTGAGCGTCGTATCCTCGGTGATGCCCAGACTCTCCAGCGTTGGTGCGCGCGGCGCATCCTGATCGAGGGTTGTTCTCAAGAACTGAGTTTCTGTATGCGCCTTTTGCAGTGACTCAGCATAAGCCTGCGCGTCTGCCTCAGCAGCGATCCTTCTTTGGACAAGCGCCTGAGCACCACGAAGTTGCTCGACGATCGCGGTCCGGGTTTCCTCGTCGAGTTCCGTTCGAGACTCGATATCGCTGATTGTTGACTCGATTTTTTCGGCGCTGACGCTGTTTACAGCCGACAACGTCAAGTTCGGCGATTCCTGCTGAGCAAAGGCGGGTGGTGCCGCAATCGAAAGCGCCGCGAGCACGGGAAGAACCCATCGAGCAAACGCAGCAGCGGCAAAGGGGGTATATCTTTTCACTAGCGATTCATCCGGACAATGATTTTCGGGCTGTATTATAGCCACATGCGGCCCCGCCGACCTGCCCTGGAAAGATTAAGGGCCCGTTCAAACCGGAGCAGGCCACGCCAGACGCAGACTGTGATCGGAGCAAGGGGTCTGCCCCCTGTCTTTCCTTTGCTGGCGGTGTAGCGAGTCATTTGCGAAAGATGGTCCGTTGGTTTACCGCATATCGCTTATCAGGCAAAATGCTTCCGGGTGCGTGGGGGAATCGTGACTTCCCCGATTGAAAGCCGGCTCATCGCGGCTGCCACCTACGGGTAATCCCCGCATCCACAGCAGTAGAATTTGTGCGATGCTGCTATCCAAATAAGTAAAAAACTTAGGAGAGTAGAAATGCAGCTTCACCGCCTGATTATTTTCATCGGAACATTGCTTGCGATTGCAGGTCCTGCCGACGCGCAGATAACCCCATCCAAAGAATCACTCTCCGATGTTTATCCCGGCAAGGCTTACTCTCCCTATGCGCAGCGCAACTTCCCGGACAGGGTGTTTTGGGGGGATACACACCTGCATACCGGGCTGTCAGTAGACGCCGGCCTTTTTGGCGCGCGCCTCGGTCTGGATGAAGCATACCGCTTCGCTCGCGGCGAAGAGGTCATGGCTTCCAGCGGCCAGCCGGCCAGGATGGGTCGACCGCTCGACTGGCTCGTCATCGCCGATCACTCTGACGCGATGGGTTTCTTCAATGACCTCGCGGCGGGCGACCCAGACATCATAAAATACGAGCAAGCCAAACCCTGGTATGAAGGCCTGCAGGCCGGTGGCAATGACTCGGCTGCTGCCGCGCTGGATCTGATCACCACATTCGCCCAAGGCAAGATTAATCCCGACATGATTGCGGAATACTCTCCAGGCGGACGAACCTACGCTTCGATCTGGGAGCGAGTCGTCGATGCGGCCGAACGTTACAACGACCCGGGCCAGTTCACCGCTTTCATCGGCTTCGAATGGACCTCGCTCGTCACAGGCAACAACCTGCACCGTAACGTCATATTCCGTGAAGGCGCCGCTAAAGCGGGACAAGTTGTGCCCTACACCACGCAGGCGCCCGTCGGCTCGACTGATCCGCTCGATCTTTATGTATACCTCGAGAATTATGAAGCCAAGACCGGGGGCTCCGCACTTGCCCTGGCGCATAACGGCAACCTGTCGAACGGCATAATGTTCCCCGTCGACAAACAGTACACCGGCCGCAAGCTCGATAAAAAGTACGTCGAGTCACGAGCCCGTTGGGAGCCGATGTACGAGATCACCCAAATCAAAGGGGACGGAGAAGCACACCCATTCCTGTCGCCTGACGATGCATTCGCTGACTACGAAACCTGGGATGCAGGCAACCTCGATCTGTCCGAAGCAAAGACCAACGACATGCTGCAGTACGAGTATGCTCGCGAAGCGCTGAAGAACGGACTTGTGTTAGAGAATCGACTCGGCACCAACCCCTATAAATTCGGCCTGATCGGTTCTACCGACAGCCATACCGGTCTCGTTGCTATCGAGGAAGAAAATTTCTTCGGCAAGGCCACCAACGCCGAGCCGAGTCCCGACCGAATGTCGCATCCATTCACCCGAACAGAAAACGGCGTTTTCGAAGGTTATGAACTGGTGGCGTCTGGCTTTACCGGCGTCTGGGCCCAAGAAAACACGCGTGCAGCAATCTGGGACGCGATGGAACGCAAGGAAGTTTACGGCACTACCGGTCCACGCATTACGGTCCGTTTTTTCGGCGGCTGGGACTACACGGCCGAAGACCTGAACAGCCGAATGCCGGCTTTCCGCGGTTACGAGAAGGGAGTTCCCATGGGCGGCGATCTTCGCGCTCAAGCGGATGCCAGGGCGCCTACATTCATGGTATACGCATTGCGCGACGTCATCGGCGCCAACCTTGACCGTATCCAAATCGTCAAGGGCTGGATGGACAAGAAGGGCCGGACACACGAGAAGGTCTATGACGTTGCCTGGTCTGTTGGAAGAGAGCTTGACGCCAATGGCGTGCTGCCCCCAGTCGGTAATACGGTAGACATCACGGCAGCCAACTGGAGCAACACGATAGGCGCTTCCGAGCTTGGCACCGTTTGGACGGATCCGGATTTCGATCCCGAGCAAAGTGCTTTCTATTATGCTCGCGTGCTCGAAATCCCAACGCCTCGCTGGATTGTCTATGACGCATTCCGGTTTGGTGTGGATATTCCCGATGGCGCTGAAAAAATCCATCAGGAACGTGCCTACACTTCGCCGATCTGGTACAACCCGAAGGACTGATCGAAAAACAAGAGGCCCCGTGAAGGGGCCTTTTTTTCCGCGGGTTCTACAAGACCTCTGCGGACAATGCTCCACCGGCAGCGTCTAATTTCCCCTAATTAAGCTGAAAATCTGCAGAGGCTTCGCGATCTATCGCTCCTGCAATCGCATCGGTACCAGCGGTCAATTGCTCACCTGCAGCATGCCGTGGAGGCGCTCCTCGATGATCGAGTTTGCCTGCTTCATGATCCGGTCGATGAGTTCTTTGACCGTCGGTATGTCGTTGATGAGCCCGGCAACCATCCCGCAGGACCAAGCGCCGGCGTCCATGTCGCCGTCGAGCATGATGCGCGGGTAAACGCCCGCAACTTCGTCAATGATGTCCTCGAACCTGAGCTTGTCACCGAGTTGCTTTTCCTTTTCAAGCAAGCTCTCAACTGCAGCGTTATTCAGGACACGTTCGGTATTGCGTAAAGGACGCATCACTAGCCGCGTATCCAGCTCTGATGCGTTGACAATCGCCTGTTTGACGTTTTCGTGTACTGGCGCTTCCTTGGTCGCAATAAATCGGGTACCCATGTTCATGCCCTCCGCACCCATTGCAAGCGATGCCACCAGCGACCGTCCATCCGCTTGCCCGCCCGAGGACACAAACGGAATCTCGAGTTCATCTGCAGCTCGGGGCAGCAGGATCATGTTCGGTATATCGTCTTCGCCGGGGTGCCCGCCGCATTCAAATCCATCGACACTGGCGGCATCGCAGCCGATCTCCTGTGCCTTCAGGGCATGGCGAACGGACGTGCATTTGTGTATGACTTTAATCCCGGCGTCCTTCAGGTACGGCAACACCTGCGACGGATTGTTGCCTGCCGTTTCAACGACCGTGACACCGCCGTCGATGATCGATTTAATGAGCGCGGGGTAATCGGGCGCACTGACGGTCGGCAGAAATGTCACATTGACGCCGAAGGGCTTGTCCGTCATGTCCTTGCAACGCGCTATCTCATTGGCGAGGTCAGCTGGTGTTTTTTGCGTGAGTCCGGTAATGATGCCAAGTCCCCCTGCATTCGACACCGCGGCCGCCAATTCAGCAAAACCGACATAGTGCATGCCGCCCTGGATAATCGGGTGCTGGATACCCAGCATTTCCGTAACGCGTGTTCTCACCTAAATTGTCCCTTCGTTACCCAAAATAAGCAGGTCGGATCAATTCGCGCCGGTCGCCTGGCGCCCGACATGACTCCCAGACTTGAATGATACTCGCCATCCGATTCCGTGCCACTGAAATTGGCCCCGCAGACGTTCGATAATTCGCATCGAGAAAACGGCTTGAACGTGCCAAAGCGGTCCGACGATACATCTTTAACGCTTAACGGGTCGCCCAAGAAAAAAACATTCGCGCGTCTCCGCGGAGAAATTCAATGAGAACCGGGCTGCTTGGCGGAGAGGGGGGGATCGATACAAGACGTCAGAAGGTCGCCCTCGCTGCCGCTGGGGTCGTTTATCAACTCTCTCGTCGGAGAGAGGTGATGCACGAAGGACGATTACGCAGAAGCCAATTGAGCCAACTTACCGCATTTGGTGACAGTCCAATTCATTGGACGGAAACGCAGACCATTGCTCACTCGGTTGGATCGAGGTCCGCCTTCCTTCAAAGCGGTCATTCAAATACCTCAAAACCAAGAGTCTGAAGGTCAGCTGACGGCCACAAGCAGTCATTTATCGGTTCCCATAAAACTCTATTCCTGTCCTGCGGCCGAGGCCCTTTCAGCCACGTCGTCAAACATCCTGACCCTCTGCTGTACCAGCGCCGCGAATTGCGGGCGCCAGTCGGGATCGTTGCTGCTCAGCCAGTCGCGAACGCCGCTGCACCTGATATAGGAATCCAACAAGCGCTCGCTGCCCGCAAAGTTTTCCGGATCGTTGCCGTACGTCAGCTGCCGAATATACGCGCCCTGAAATGCCGAAAACACGTTGTGGAGAAGCATGTCAAATCTAATTTTATCGGTGCTGTCGAGATCTGTGTAGGAGTTTTTGCCTCGCACGAATAACTCCGAGACGTCGGGATGCAGGATAAATATTTCGCGAATGCGATTTCCAGCCTCTACATTTCGTTCGAAAGCAGCAAGCTCCGTGGATTTTAGGCTCATCGATAGCCCGTGCGTATTCTGACGAATCTGAATAGCCAGATATATCAGCGATGCGACCACGGCGACCGCACCGACTATCTCGGCAAATGCCGCCCACTCTTGAATCGACATGACTTAGCCCTCAAAGGTCGTTCCTCTTCTTTCCAAATTGACCAGAATATTTGCGCCTCTAACGAATCGCCGGATGGCAGCAATGGGCCAATAGCGACCCTTCACCATCGTATCAGCCTGGCGTCTGCTATTGGAGGTGAAGCCGACCAGGGCCAAGATGTCGAAAACCAATTTCTGAGCGACTGCTTTTCCGAATAGTGGAAGTTCAGACGCCCTGCTATTCAGAGAAATGACAAGCAGCAGACGGCCAAGAGCGGACTTTCGAAATTCGATTCCAGCAGATCAGGCGTTCGCCTCGCCGCGATGTTAATTACATCGCCGAATAGACAGCGGACTCGCTACTTTTCGCCGACCGCAAGTATTTTCGCCATAAGCTCCGGATCATCCGGTAGCAGTCCTGCCTCCGGCAATCGCTGCACAAGCTCTCGCCACAGCGGCCAAAGGTCAAATGCTTTCTGGAACAACGGTAGTGCTTCATCGACACTACCTTCGGCGGCCAGTGTCGCCGCATGCCAGAAAACCATCTCGTGGCTATCGGGCACCAACGCTTCAGCACTGCCGTAGGCAATAATCGCTTTTTCGACCTCGCCGTTGGTCATGTGAGCATCACCTTCGTTCATCAGGTTATACGCACGGGCCGTGACAAGGAGCCGACGAAGTTCAGCGAGCGGCGCCTCATGATCTTCGACACGCAAATCGAACACGCGACCGCCCCACGCCGGATCAAGGGCATCTCCGGTAACAACCAATAACGCGGCGGACTGACGACCGCGAATGTCGCCGCCTTCGTTCTGAGCCGCATCGAGTGCCGCCATCATTCTCGTGGCAAGGTCACCGTCGGTATTTTCGTAGGCCGTGACCATCGCCGAACAAACGGTGGGTTTCCACATCAAGTTCGCCTGGACGCTAAATCCGGCGCCTCTCACATCGCAATGCTCGATAATTGCATTTTCGCCGGTGTGATTCGCGACCACTCCGTTATTATCAATCATGCCAACCTGCCGAACGTCCCGGTGCTCATCGACGGCCAGCAGCGCACGTAATGCCTGACCCGCATCTTTGCCTGCACGCATTAAATGTAAACCCAGCGGTCCGTAGCTGGGGTCTATAAATGACTGTGTTGCGACCGCACCAATGCCTGGTTCTGCCCAAATCACGTCCGACCCAACCGAGAACCAGTGTGACTGGACGGCGGCCCCAAGCTGCCCAGTAACGGCATCTCTGGCGACGATTGAGTATGTGTGTACCGGTCGAAGCGGCCTCTCGTCGGTGTCGGACCTGACAATTGCAGGCGAGCACATTGTAATTGCCAAGATAAGCGCTAGTTGTCTTTTCATAGTGTTCCCCAACAAAACGTTGATCGGTTGTGAATAGTTAAGCGTGTGAAGGAATTTACAGCCTCATTCTCAGCTTCCCAGACCGACAACACACTCGTTTATGCTCAAGCACACCTTAGAGGGAAACGATTGGGCGGCCTCTTTGGACCATTAGCGGCCATTCAAATCAATACTAGCCCAATGTCCGGTCTCTGGGTTAAAGCGGTCGTTCGCTTTCTAATTTGGTAACTCGACAACGATTTCCCGACCACCATACTCATGTCTCAGATCATGAGCCCGCACGATAACCTCAAACAAGTCAGTGGGAATGCTTACATTCACCAATGACCGAGTAAAAGGTTGCTCGTTATCATGTGGATGTGCGAGTTCGCGAGCGGCCAGTATTTCACCGTCCGGAGACAAAACTTCCCATCTATTGGCATAGTGCTTCCAGCCTTCGTCGTCATGCTTCACGGTGACTTCGAACCGACATATTGAATCACTATTACATGAGACAGCTACATCCAGAACGTCAGCTTCGCCAGCACTTGCAGACAGGCATGTCGCGGCCAGCAGCACAAATGCAACGAGCCTGCTCATGTCACATTATCTCCATACCAGAAACATAATGTCGGCTTCGGGTCAATTGCAGCGTTCCAGGAGTCTAGCTGACCAACGGTTGGTATCGGGTGCGGAGCCGACATCCAACAATTGACTGTCCAGGTCACCACCCTGAACGTCTGCCTTCATTAATAGCAGGCGTTGAGATAACCTCGAATCGCCCTCTATTCCCCGGAGCACTATCCACTTACTGTTGGGACAATATTTGCGTTCAGACGAAACAGGTTGCCAGGGTCATACCGGTTCTTGAGCGCGAGTAACCGTTCGAAATTGCCCTGATAATTTGCATGCACTTTGCTTGCGGGTTCGTCACTCGACTCATTAGTGTAATAACCGTCTGTATGGTGCGCGAGACCGTTCCAGTAGTCGCGAATGTATTTGACATGCGGTGTGCGATCCTGATCAAGTGACCACGAAACAACCGCAAACATATTGTGCTGCGACTTCCGATGAGCGAAAGCTGTTGCATTAGCCGGAGTACGACCGATAGCGCCGCCCGAGTGCTGGAAAAACACGGTCGTCTTTCGATCTTGATCTGGCTCAAAGCCGTCTATGAGCGAGTCGACAAGCTCACTGGGGAAATCGTTGATGAACCCGGATTTGAGATACTCTCCCTCGTTCCGCGGGTCAGCGTTGTCCCAGCTCCTCTGTATGGCGACATAGTCCATTGCCGTGATCGTGTCGGCGATGGGTGTCCCTAACTTGCGTAACGGTGCAAGCACATTCTCGGCGTTCGCGGGCGGGCCTGAATAACACGCGTGAATTCCGACGTAAGGGTCACCCCCCGCGATCGGTGCTTCCATGAAAAAATCACAGTAGAGTTCATCGGGCGCGGCGAGACTGTATTCACTATAAAATTTCAAAATATCGCGCGCTTGGGCGAACGGGAATAGAACTTCACCGCCGACAATCTGACGCTGCATTGGGTGTAAGCCAAACTCAAAAGAAGTAACAATGCCGAAATTGCCGCCGCCGCCGCGAACACCCCAGTACAAGTCGGCATTTTCTTCGGCGCTCGCATGCAAAAACTTTCCGTCAGCCGTAACAATGTCCACGCCCTTAATATTATCGACTGCCAGACCAAAGCGACGTGCAAGACGACCAAATCCGCCACCCAAAGTAAGACCACCAACGCCAGTATGGGACACTGTACCCGCCGTTGTAACCAGACCCATCGCCATCGCCTCGTGATCCAGCCCGGCGAGCAAGCTGCCGCCAGTGATGTAAGCGGTGCGTGATGCCGGATCGACGCGCGCACCGCGGAATGTCGACAAGTCAATTTGCAGGCCATCATCACAGGTCGACTTCCCTGCATAACTGTGCCCGCCACACTTCACTGCAAGCAGCAGGTTTCGCTCCTTGGCGAAGGTGACCGCATTCCGTATATCGGCAACACCGGTGGGTTGCACCACAATTGCAGGATGCTTGTCGATTGAAGCATTCAGGACCCGCCGCGCTTTTTCATAAGCTTCATTACCCGGCAACAGAACTGCCCCCTGCAGACTGTCTGAAAGCTCCTGCACGGCAGCTTGTTCAAGAACTACCTCACTGCCAGCGCCTGTAACAGCCCGTACGTCGGCCGTAACCTGGGTCAGCGCGTGGAATAGAGAAGCCAGCGCCGGGCTGCCCGGCAGTACTGATGCGACTCCGGCGGCGACGGACGATGCAAGAAAGTGTCTTCTGTCCATTTTGGTTCCCCATTTTTTTCGAAACAGTATACCCAATATTTAACGCCAGCTCGTGAGCCTGCCTGCCAGCATATTCAACGGCGGCCCCACTCAACCGTCGGCAACGGGTCACTGACAGCCCGTACTGACAATATTCTCTGAATGGTCGCTTTATGGTGAAAGCGGCCATTCAAACATCGCAGAAACGACCAATATGACAGACCGCTAAGGGCCAGAAACAGACATAAGACCCCGCGCCAAAGCAGGGTCTTGTTGTTCTCAGACAGTGAATATCGGTCGGTTACAATTACGAATATAGCCTGTAAATCGATTTTTTTGCGTGAGTAACTACTGGCGGTGGGGCGAGTCCTATGCGGAGGATGCTCTTCCACCGCGGTTTCTACTGTCGCCCGATTGCCTCGAGACTACATTAGTCCGTACACTGACTTAAAGAAAAATTCTGCGATTGGGGAGCATGTGTATGAACATCGGTTTCGTCGGCCTGGGCGACATGGGCAAAGGGATAGTGCCGCGTCTGATCGCCGCAGGCCACAACGTTACAGGCTGGAACCGCAGTGCCGGAAAAAATGACGAGCTGATTGAAATGGGTATGACGTGGGGCGAAAGCCCGGCGACCGTCGCTGCGACGTCCGAAATCACCTTCTCCTGTGTGACGGATGCGGCCGCGATCAGGGCCGTTACACTCGGCGACAAAGGCATCATCGAAGGTATCGGCGAAGACAGTCTTTATCTCGATATGAGTACGATCTCACCGATCGTCAGCCGGGAGATCGCCGCGTTGTTTCGGGCGAAGGACCGGACCATGATGGACTCGCCGATCTCGGGCAGTCCGGTGACGCTCGAGCAAGGCAAGGCTTCGATTATGGTGGGCGGTTCGGAAGCGGACTTCGAGCGCGTGCGGCCGGTGCTACTGGCCATCGGTGCAAAGGCCACCCGAATTGGCGATCAAGGTCTGGCGGTACAGACCAAGATCGGCATCAATCTGACGCTCATCGTCGAGATGGTTGCCTTTTGCGAAGGTGTCGCGCTGGCAGAAAAAGGCGGCGTACCACGACAAATCGCCGTGGACGCCATGCTCAATAGCGTGGTTGCTTCGCCGGTCATGGGCTATCGCGGACCTTTCATTCTGGATATGCCGGACAAACCCCTGGCCAACGTAACGCTGCAGCAAAAAGATGCATTGCTGGCATTGGAACTGGCACGTGAAATGGGTCAGCCGACACCTTTAATGGCCGCCGCTAACGAACTGCTCAACGCTTGTCGTGGTCTGGGTATCGATCACCGCGATTTTGTTACCGTCTACGATGTTTATTGCCACCTTGGAGGAATGAAACCATGAGCGAGGCACAGCCGAAGCCATTTCGCACCAATATTCGCGACGTACCCAAGGTTGCCGGACTAAAGAAGGAAGACGGCTGGATCGACATGCAGGTCCAGTTCCTTATTGACGAAAAAACGGCAAATTCCGGCCGCACGCTGGTTGGCTGGACGGTATTACCGCCGGGAGCCGCACATGAGCGTCACCGGCACCCCAATGTTGATGAATTCTGGATCGTCATCAAGGGAGAAGGTGTGATGTATTCCGACGACGGCGAGGAACCGTCAGGTGAAGGTGACGTAGTATTTACACCGGCCGGGTACTGGCACGGATTTCGAAACACGTCAAACGAGGATGTCGTGCTGGTGTGGGGCTGGTCCGGTGCCGGGTCGCTTGAAAATGCCGGCTACGAAATCCCGGACGACGCCAGTCACTCCTGAGCGTGATCGATGAACGCGTAAAACGCGGTATGCAGGCTCAACTCGAAGTCCGGCGTCATCGCATCGCCGCCGGCGAGCGTCCGCTCGGCTGGAAAGTCGGCTTTGGTGCGCCGGCCGCTATGAGCGCTCTCGACATCGATAAACCATTGATCGGCTACCTGATGTATTCAGGAATACTGGCGAGTGGCTCCCAACTCTCGTACTCAGAATTCACGCAACCTGCGATAGAGCCCGAAATCGCCGTTTACCTGGGCGCGGATATCGCAGGCGGCAGCGATGCGGCGACCATCGAAGCGGCAATTTCGGCGCTCGGTCCCGCTATCGAAATTGCTGACGTCAACTTTGCGCCCACTGAAGGCGTGGAAAAAATCCTGGCAGGAAATATTTACCAGCGAGGTGTCGTCCTTGGGGCTATGGATGAACACCGGGCCGGCGCACGGCTGACTGATTTGACCGCGACAATCCGCCGTAATGGCGTCGATGTCGAAACACCTGATGACCTTGAATCGAATACCGGGCGGCTACTCGATGTTGTTGCGGTTGTGGCCAATACCCTGGCATCGATCGGCGAACGGCTATGCGCCGGCGAGTTGATCATCGCGGGGTCGATCGTCCCACCGTTCATGCTCGATGCGGCGGCGACAATCAGTTATTCGCTTGGCGATGCGGAACCGATTTCGATCAAGGTCATCTGAACCAAGAGCCGTTCGCCACGGCTATCAGCTATGGATCTGCAGAGCCGCGCAGCGCCACCCTCTCCCGTTCCTCGATAATGTCGCGCATCTCGCGTTGGCGTTCCCGGCTGATCGGGTACCGCCGCATCAGCCCGAAGACAATGGCATACGCCATCACCGGTAGCGCAACAATTAAGTAGCGTAAGCGCTGTAGTGCGTCCGCGGTGTTGTCCATTCCCAGCTCCGGCTCGAAGCCGAAAACCGCGAGAAAAGAAAATCCGATGAAGATCCCGATACCCGATGCAAACTTGCTCGAAAGCTGCAGCATTGAGTAGTAGAGCCCCATCCTTTCAGAGCCGCTCTGCAAGTGGTCGTGATCACACACGTCCGCCATCATGGCTCGAGGCAAGAATTCGTTCGCCGAAGTATTGAGCCCCACGATCAGAAATGCAGCCGCGGTCAAGACAACACTCCCGGGAGGAAGGACGAGTAGGAGCATGGGTGCTACGGCACCTGTCGTTACGGCAATTTGCATCGCGCCGTGCTTGCTCAAGCTTTCGGAGAGCTTGACCCAGACCGGCAGGCCAATCAGTCCGCCGATCACGAGAAAGACGAGAATAAAGCCGATCCTCTCTTCGAGATGCAACGTGTAAGAAACAAAGAAAACAAACAGGCCCTGCACGAAGTAGGTCGAGAATGTGAGCAAGGAATTAGCCACGAGGAGCCGCAATAAGGCCAAGTTGCGGAACAGGATCGCAGCCCCTTTCTTGAATCCCAGATGCGGGCGGTTTGGTGTCTCTCGTTCCGGGATGCTAAGCAGGCAGATGACCGCAGTCAGGGGCAAAACAAGAATCATGAACCAACCGATCGCCGAGGTCGTCTCTTCGTAGCTG
>Ga0316191_10001468_pt1 | contig 16647 bp, 20 predicted proteins | sample Eddworburr2cm_MG_FD_204928 | JGI IMG/M metagenome (GOLD analysis project Ga0316191, IMG submission 204928) | Coastal sediment microbial communities from Maine, United States - Eddy worm burrow 2 cm | ecosystem: Environmental > Aquatic > Marine > Coastal > Sediment | place: USA: Maine...
GGGCCATGGACCTCTGCCGTGACGCTTACCCGCCGGAAACACTGGCCGCGGACCGGAGTGTGCGCTGTTTTCTGCATCAACAATGAGATATGGGCATTATCGCTGAAAATGCTAGAATTCGCGTTTTTAAAATCCACAATTTCCGATAATTATCAGTACAAGAGGCACACATGAGCATTCAGTCATTTCATCCCCCCGTTCGCACCCTGATGGGCCCCGGTCCGTCTGATGTAAATCCGCGCATCCTCGAGGCCATGTCACGGCCCACGATTGGTCATCTGGATCCCGAGTTCGTCAACATGATGGATCAGATGAAAGAGTTGCTGCGCTATGCCTTTCAGACCAGCAATGAGTTGACCATGCCGGTATCCGCGCCGGGTTCTGCGGGTATGGAGATGTGTTTTGTTAACCTGGTAGAGCCGGGAGACAAGGTGGTTGTCTGCCAGAACGGGGTTTTCGGCGGACGCATGAAGGAAAATGTCGAACGCTGTGGCGGTATTGCTGTCATGGTCGAAGACGACTGGGGTGTTGCCGTGGATCCGCACAAGGTGGAGAAGGCACTGAAGGACAATCCCGATGCCAAGATTCTTGCCTTTGTACATGCCGAAACATCAACCGGCGCTATCTCCGATGCTGAAGCGTTAACCGCGCTGGGACACCACCATGATTGCCTGGTTATCGTGGATGCAGTCACCTCGCTTGCCGGTTCTCCGCTGATGGTCAGTGACTGGGATATCGATGCGATCTATTCAGGAACCCAGAAATGCCTGTCATGCGTACCGGGGTTATCGCCTGTTTCCTTCAGTCAGCGTGCCGTCGATGTTATTACCAGTCGTAAAACAAAGGTGCAGAGCTGGTTCCTGGACCTTAACCTGGTGCTGGGTTACTGGGGTGGCGGGGCCAAGCGCTCCTACCACCACACGGCTCCGGTCAACACGCTCTATGGTCTGCATGAAGCGCTGGTTGTTTTGCAGGAAGAGGGCATCGAAAATTCATGGGCACGTCATCAGAAAAACCATGATGCACTGCGCAACGGACTCGAGGCAATGGGGCTGAATTTTGTGGTACCGAAAGGCGAACGTCTGCCGCAGTTGAATGCGGTATCCATTCCTGACGGTGTTGATGAAGGCGCTGTACGCAGCACCCTGCTGAACGAATACAACCTTGAAATCGGTGCCGGACTCGGTGCCATGGCCGGCAAGATCTGGCGCATTGGACTAATGGGTTTTGCCAGCAACCAGACCAACGTGCTGTTCTGTCTGGGTGCGCTGGAGGCCGTGCTTGGCAGCATGAAGGCACCGGTGAATTCCGGTGTGGCCGTGGATGCGGCCCGTGCAGTCTACAGCTGATGGCGTACTGGCTGATCTAGTAACAACTGTTACAGTGAGCCCGGCTACTCAAGGGCTCACTGTAACATTCAATTTTCAAACAACGACAGATACTCTCCGTATCCGTTTGCCTCCAGATCTTCCTTTGGAATAAATTTCAGTGATGCAGAGTTAATGCAGTAGCGCAGTCCGGTCGGCTGCGGCCCGTCCTCAAACACGTGCCCGAGATGTGATTTCGCGATACTGCTTTTCAACTCGGTTCGCTTCATAAAAAAACGGGTATCGGTATGCGACTGCAAGGCATCAGGCGAGATCGGTCGGACAAAGCTGGGCCAGCCGGTACCGGACTTGAACTTGTCGGTTGAACTGAACAGCGGTTGTCCCGAGACGATGTCCACGTAGATGCCTGCCTGCTTGTTGTCCCAGAATTCATTGTTAAAAGGAGGTTCTGTGCCTTCGTTCTGGGTGACGTCAAATTGCAACGGGCTCAACTGCGCGCGCAGTTCTTCTGCCGCAGGCTTCACAAAGGTGGCGGCTGATGCTGGCGTTGGTGCAACGTTACTGGCCTCTGCGGACTCACCAGCGGTGCTAACTTTCAGTAACAACGCTGCTGCAAGGCTTGCTATTCCAACTGCTATCAGGACGTTCTGTATTTTCATGGCCAGGTTTCCTGTGATTGATTTTTTCTGTGTTACTGGGGGGTTATGACAGATTCCTGTGGCGCGAGTTCATGATGCTTGTCATGAAAATTATTATCTATAGAATACAATGTATTGCATACGGTTTCTAATAGTCAGCCATAGAGGTGTTCGATGAATAAATTCTACCTGTTATCCGTGTTTGTGCTGCTGCAATTCACACAAACATCTGCACTTCACGCAGCGACTCAATCGGATACCGCCAAGGAGCAACGCTGGTCCGGGCAGATAGTTGACCAGCTGATTTTCGGTGAGGATGTCTGGCTGGAAGCGCGTGAACACCGCTTTCTGGGGATATTTACACCCTCAGAGAATCTCCCGCCAGAGGGGACAGTTGTACTGATGCATGGCACAGGGGCACATCCCGACTGGCCACAGGTTATTCATCCATTGCGTACCGGACTGTCGGAAAATGGCTGGCAGACCTTGTCAATACAAATGCCACTGCCACCTGAGGATGCCAGCGAGGATTTGAACGCTCAGTTAATACAGGAAGGGGCAGACAGGATCAGCGCGGCCCTCGACTGGTTGGCTGAACAGGGCGCTGGCAAGGTAACGCTACTATCACACAGTCGTGGCGGTGCCGACCTGCTGTTTTACGCGGCGGATCGACAGGATGACCGACTTTTATCACTGGTTGTTATTGGTACGAACGGTGCATACAAGGGGGTACCCGAGCAACTCGGAAGCTTGCAATCGCTGTCGAAAATCAGGCTCCCTGTGCTGGATATCTACGGCAGCAATGATTTACAGGGAGTGCTGGATACCGCAGACGCGCGTAAAAAAGCCGCGCTTGCCGGCGGTGCCGGCTATCAACAAACGAAACTGGACGGTGCCGATCATTTTTTCGAAGGCAAGGATGCCGAGCTGCTGACAGTGGTGATTGACTGGCTCAAAACCGTTCAGGCTTCCAGCGAATAGGGTAATGCCTGCAGCGTAAATGCCGGGCCATCTGTTGCACCAAGAAACATATCAGCAGCCTCTGCTGCGGCTATTTGCACGACAGCCAGCGCCAGCTGGCCGCCATCAGGATGCGGCTGTGCATCCACTATACGACCAACTGCCTGTGCATCCTCGCCAGCAGGAAACAGGGCATCTCCCGGTGAGGCAATCCTGTCACTGGCTATTTTTCCTGCATACATTCTGCGTTTCAATGTGCCAAGGTACTGCATGCGTGCAACGATTTCCTGCCCCGGGTAGCAGCCTTTTTTGAAGCTGACACCGTTGATCAGTTCCAGGTTCATCATTTGCGGGACAAACAATTCTGCTGTTGCTGCAAACACGGTCGGTATGCCTGCCCGGATTTCGAGCAAGCGCCAGGCCGCTTCTCCAACCGGTGCGCCATGTACGTTAAGTGAGTCCCACAGTTGACGCGCAGCGCTCACGGATGTCGCATAAACTTCATAGCGCGGCTGTATGCCGGGTACACGTATAACGGTCAGCTCGCCTTCATGCACAACAGCGTCAATCTCTGATGGCAGCTTTGTAACCAGGCTACCAAGCTCAGCGTCTGCCGCCTCGCCGGAAACACCGATACGCAGGAAGTTCTCACTGACATCCTCCAGTACCACGTCTGCACGCATCACGAACATGCGCAGACGTTGAATAACCGCTTCAAGCGAATCAGCTGGCAGTCGCAGGTACCAGCTGTCTGCGCGCTTGAAGACCCGCATCAAGCCAAGAATGCGGCCTTTGGGCGTACAGTAGGCATTTAACTGGCTACCGAGTTCATCAACGCTGTTGGTGTCATTGGTGAATTGTGACTGCAGAAAACTGCCGGCATCACTGCCATGTACGGCGATTACCCCCATGTATTCAAGGTCTGCAAATACCAGCCCGCTAACAGCAACTTCACGCTCACGCTCCGGATTTCCGAAATGTATTACCCTGTCATTCGCAAATTCGGCACCTGACTCTTCCAGAAAAGCTTTCCACTCGGTCTTCATGATGTCTGTATGATGGCTGAAACGGACACAAATTCTAGTCGAACTTGCCGGCCCTGTCAGTAACTGCCATTACACTATCTGTGGCTGGCGTTCATGCTGTGCGAATGGTATAAATTCGGCAGGTAAATAAAAGTAGATTATGACTACCCAACGATCCGAGCCCGTGTATTTAAACCTTCTCCGAATACGTTTTCCGGTGGGTGCGGTGACCTCGATTGCCCATCGCATTTCCGGGGTACTGCTGTTTCTGTCGCTGCCGCTGCTGATTTACCTGCTGGAGTTGTCACTACAAGGCCCTGAAGGCTATATAAAAGTGTTGTCTTACATGGGTAATAGCTGGTTTCAGGCGGGACTGGCACTGCTTATCTGGTCGCTCATGCATCACGTGCTGTCCGGCATTCGCTTTTTGCTGCTCGATATCGACAAGGGTGTCACGTTACAGGCCGCACGCCGCAGTGCGTGGCTGGTAAACCTGTGTGCACCCGTGCTGACACTGCTGTATCTCTGGTGGGTACTGTGAGTCGACCCACACACGGTCTGCGTGACTGGCTGTTACAGCGCCTGACAGCCATCTACCTCGGTATCTTCCTGATCTATCTGCTGCTGCATTTCCTGCAACAACCGCAGCACACCTACCAGCAATGGCATGACTGGGTGACACAACCTGCGATGATCATTGCCGCCGCACTGTTTATTCTGGCATTACTGGTTCATGGCTGGGTTGGGATGCGTGACGTGGTACTAGACTACGTACATGCCATCGGTTTGCGGCTCACTATTCTTTCCCTGATCGGTCTGACCCTGATCGCCTGTGGACTGTGGGCGCTGCGTGTTCTGTTACAGGCCACGGCATAACTGATGGCAATACCACGCAGACAATTTGATACCCTGATTATCGGTGCCGGCGGCGGTGGCTTGCGCGCCGCCCTGCAGTTGTCACAGGCTGACGCGCGAGTCGCGGTAGTTTCCAAGGTGTTTCCGACACGCTCGCACACGGTTGCTGCACAGGGCGGTGTTAATGCGGCACTCGCCAATGTTCGCCCGGACAACTGGCACTGGCACATGTTCGATACCGTCAAGGGCAGTGATTACCTCGGCGACCAGGATGCCATTGAATATATGTGCCGCGCAGCGCCCAAGGCAGTTTATGAACTGGAGCACTTTGGTGTGCCGTTTTCACGCCTTGAAAACGGACAAATTTACCAGCGCCAGTTCGGTGGGCAAAGCATGAATTTTGGCGGCGAACAGGCAGCACGTACCTGTGCAGCCGCAGACCGGACCGGACACGCCATACTGCATTCGCTTTATCAGCAGAATATACGCGCCAAGACTCACTTCTTTGACGAGTATTTCGCCGTTGACCTGCTGCACCATGAAGAAGGCTTCTTTCTTGGCGCACTGGTGCTGAATATTGCCACCGGTGAAAAACTCATCATTGAAGCCAAGACAACCTTGCTGGCGACCGGTGGGGCCGGGCAGATCTTTCGTACCAATACCAACGCACTCATTAACACCGGTGATGGTATGGCGATGGCGCTGCGTGCCGGGGTGCCGTTGCAGGACATGGAGTTTTTCCAGTTTCATCCGACGGGCATCGCCGGCAAGGGCATGTTACTGAGTGAGGGCGCTCGCGGTGAGGGTGGTTATCTCATCAACAGCGATGGCGAGCGCTTCATGGAGCGCTATGCGCCCAATGCAATGGACCTTGCCAGCCGGGACATTGTCAGTCGTGCCATCACCACGGAAGTACGTGAAGGGCGCGGCTGTGGACCCAACAAGGACCACGTACTGTTGACGCTTAAACACCTTGATGCGGAAATGGTGCGCAAGCGCCTGCCCGCAATTCGTGACATGGCGCTGACCTTTGCCAATGTGGATATGTGTCATGAAGAAGTACCGGTTTTTCCAACCGCGCACTACACCATGGGCGGCATTCCCACCAACCGCCATGGCGAGGTGGTTGCGCCGATAGAACACGGCCCGGAAGAGCCCGTTCCGGGCCTGTATGCAGCCGGGGAGTGTGCTTGTGTATCGGTGCATGGTGGCAATCGGCTGGGTGGCAATTCACTGCTTGACATCATTGTATTCGGACGCGCTGCCGGCAACAGGATTATCGAGTTCCTGGGTGAGAACAGGTACCACCGGCCGCTGCATGATGACATGCTGGAGCCGGCACTGCAGCGGCTGGCGCGCTGGGACAACACCGAGGCGGGTGAGTCAGTCAGCGCACTGCGTGATGAACTGACCCGCACCATGGAAGAACATTGCGGTGTGTTTCGCACGGAAGACGTGCTCAGTGAGGGCGTCAACAAGGTACTGGCCCTGCAGCAGCGCATGAAGCATGTACGCATCAGGGACCACAGCCTGGTTTTCAATACCGCGCGTATTGAGGCGCTGGAACTGGAAAATCTAATGGATGTCGCCATTGCGACTATCATGTCTGCTCACAAACGCAACGAGAGTCGCGGCGCGCATTCACGCATAGACTATCCTGAACGTGATGATGTCAACTGGTTGCGCCACAGTCTGTATCACAAGGCAAGCCATACAGTTGATTACAAACCGGTGCGCATGAAGCCACTGTCTGTGGATTCATTCCCACCCAAACCACGTACTTATTAACAGCGAGCGCCATGAAATTTTCCATTTATCGCTTTAATCCGGAAACCGGCAAACAGCCACACATGCAGGACTTTGAGCTGCCTGATGACGGACTCGACAGGGAAATGATGCTGCTGGATGCGCTGCTGGAACTAAAGGCGCAGGACGAAACACTGAGTTTCCGGCGTTCCTGCGGCGAGGGTGTGTGTGGATCGGATGGCATGAACGTTAATGGTTCCAACCAGCTCGCCTGTATCACGCCACTTTTCAGCCTTAAATCACCCATCGTGATCAACCCGATGCCGGGTTTGCCGGTGATCCGTGACCTGATTGTCGATATGGAGCAGTTTTACCAGCAGTATCGCGCCGTAAAACCCTACCTGATCAATCATGATCCGGAACCAGGTGTTGAACATCTGCAATCTCCCGAGGACCGCGAAAAACTCGATGGCCTGTACGAATGTATTCTGTGTGGTTGTTGTTCAACATCCTGCCCGTCATTCTGGTGGAACCCGGACAAGTTTCTGGGGCCGGCAGCCTTGTTGCAGTCCTGGCGCTTCCTGGCAGACAGTCGTGACCAGGCAACCGATGAACGGTTAGCAGGGCTGGATGGACCGTTTAAATTATTCCGCTGCCATACCATCATGAATTGCGTGGAAGCCTGTCCGAAAGGACTGAACCCGACACGTGCCATCGGGCGTATAAAGGAATTGATGGTGAAGCGCTCCGTCTGATGAAATCGCTGACCGTCACAGAGACAGAGCGCAATAATCGTAACCGGCTGGCGTGGCAATGCCGACGGGGAATGCGTGAACTGGATGAGTTGTTGAATCGCTTTCTGCAACATCGCTACAGCATGCTCGACGGGCCGGAGCAGGACACTTTTTCCCGGTTGCTGGATTATCCGGATGACGTGTTACTTGAATTATTAATGGGCCGCATGGCCCCCGCAGACAAGGATGTCGCGCACATTGTCCAGGAAATACGCAACACCACTTCGCCTTGAGATATCAGCATCGCGCACACTGGGTTACTGGGTCATCCTGGTTTACAGTATGCCGCTGTTGCTGTTACCCGCCTTGCAACTGCCCGGCTGGCTGAGTCTTGCCATTCTCGTGATGCTGGCAGGTGGCTTTTTCAAAACCTGGCGCTCGCGAGTAATGCTGCTGCATCCCGGGGCGGTACGCGTATTACACTGGGGAGAAGGCAAGAGTTGCCTGCTTGAGCTTAACTCGGGAAAACAACAGCCGCGAGAACTGTGTACGCAGGTATTTATTATGCCCTGGCTGGTAATTATTTGTTTTAAAAAAACAGCTTTTGGCAGGTATTCGTTGTTGCTGTTACCCGACATGCTGGACAGTGAGCAGTTTCGACGACTACGTGTGCGCTTGCAGCTGGAAATAAACACGCCATGAGGCCACCACAAACAACGATAATCCGGGCCTGTTGTTGTTTGTTTCTGCTGCTGGGCCTGGCTGGATGCAGTCAACAACAAGACGACATCATCCGCTTCGGTCTTGCCAGTGCGCCGGCCAATCTGGATCCACGTTACGCAACCGATGCCACTTCCGCACGCATCAATCGTTTACTGTATCAACGGCTTGTTGATTTCGACGCACAATATCGCCCGGTAGCGGCGCTGGCTAGCTGGCAGCAAATCACGCCACTACACTACCGGTTCCAGCTGAAGGCAGGGCGAGCCGGCTTCCATGATGGCAGCGACCTGGAGGCCGCTGATGTAGCGGCAACCTATCAGTCTATACTGGCACCTGATAGTGGTTCACCGCATGCAGGCACCCTTAAACTGATTCAGCGAATCTCGGTCCAGGACAACAACACGCTGGATTTTTACCTGCATCGGCCGGACCCGTTATTCCCGGGGTATCTCGTCATCGGGATCCTGCCTGCAGCCGGGATCAACAGCGGCCATCCCTTCCATGAGAAACCGGTTGGCAGTGGTCCGTTTGTGCTTGTTGACTGGCCGGAACCCGGCAGGCTGATGCTGAAGCGCCTGGCAGACGGGCAAGCCTTTGAAATGATCAGAATCGGGGACCCAACCGTGCGGGTTTTGAAACTGCTGCGCGGTGAAGTGGATATCCTGCAAAATGACCTGCCTGCTGAATTACTCGGTTATCTGTCGGGTAAAACGGATATCCGGGTGACCTTTGGTCCCGGCAACAATTTCTCCTATATCGGTTTTAACCTCGCCGATCCGGTTACCGGCAAGCTGCAGGTAAGGCAGGCGATTGCCCATGCCATTGATCGGGATGCCATCGTACATCATATCTTTGGTGATGCGGCGAGACCTGCAGCAGCGTTGTTACCACCCGAGCACTGGGCCGGCCACCGCACACTGGCGCCATTGGCATACGATCCCGTGCGGGCACGTCAGCTACTGAACGAGGCAGGCTACAGTGAGGCAATACCGCTGAAGCTGAGTTATAAAACATCCACCGACCCGTTGCGTATCCGTATCGCGACCATTATCCAGCAGCAATTACGTGAAGCCGGCATTGATATGGCACTGCAAAGCTATGACTGGGGCACCTTTTACGGCGATATCAAGGCGGGACGTTTTCAGATGTACAGCCTGGCATGGGTGGGTATAAAAACACCGGATATATTTCGCTATGCTTTTCACAGCGATTCTTTGCCCCCCGAAGGTGCTAACCGGGGACGTTTGAGCGATGCCTCGATAGATCATCTTGTCGCCGCAGCAGAGCAGGGCATGACACTGGAGGCGCAGGCAGTCGCCTATCGGGAAATACAGTCAAGACTGCTGCAACTGTTGCCCTATATCCCGCTCTGGTATGAAGACCACGTATTTGCCACTCGCCATGATATCAACGGTTACCAGCTGGCAAGCGACGGGAACTACGATGCCCTCGTCACCACGACCAGAAGCCGTTGAATGAACAGCAATGACATTTCTGTTCCACAGCCATACCGACAACACGAGGATCAACGGCCGGGTTTGTATTCACACATCCTGACTCTATAATCCACCCATGCACGCAAACCCCTGTCTCATAAAAGTCAGTATTGATGAACAACGCCTGCAACTGCTCGAACAGGGAAAAATAGTCATGGACGTGGCAATCGCCACTGCCGCCAATGGCCCTGGCGAGATCATGCACAGTGAATGCACGCCACGTGGCTGGCACAAGATACGCGCAAAAATAGGCGATGGTGCGCCGGAAAATACCGTGTTTACAGGACGTCGACAAACCGGTGAAATCTACACGCCGGCACTAAGGCAGCAATACCCTGGGCGCGACTGGATGCTAACCCGCATTCTTTGGCTAAGCGGGCTCGAGCCGGGAAAGAACCGACTTGGTGAGCGCGATTCAATGCGCCGTTATATCTACATTCATGGCTGCCCGGATACTGACGAAATGGGTGTGCCATCCTCACACGGATGCGTGAAGATGAGAAATGCAGAGGTCATTCGCCTGTTTGATATTGTTCCGGCCGGAACAAAAGTTTTAATTCAGGAAGAAGCACTCTAGATAAAAACAAGGAACGAGACGTTCTCTTTATGCCCAACCCGGTCAGTTAGCACGGTTACAACTGGTTTAACACCACACAGCGATCACCTTGGCAGATCAGCATTCGTTTCGGCGCGGCTAATCGTGGCAGCAATATCCTGGCTGAGTTGTTCCACGGCACGGCTTTGTGCTGCCACGACGGCCTGATAGTCGGTACTGCCGGCTGCTTCGGTGTAGCTCATCTTGTTGCTTTTTATGACGGTATTGTCAGCGGATCGAATGAGTTGCCAGCCGGCTGCCAGAATAACCATGCCATCGGCAGCGGCATCAAAACGCGTGACGTTAACAATCACCTGGTAATCCAGTTGAGTCGATCTTGGCCATGGATGGATCACGGTTCGGTCTGTGGGCAGCATGATAGACAGATTTTCGGAAAGCGTGTGGACGAACGCCGTCTTTAATGGCTCTGCCCAACGGTGTGAACTGGCATAGTTTATCTCGTTGCTGCCACTACGGAGGACGATCTCCGACCGATCCAGATAGGCGGGAAAGACCACCGGCCCTATGCCCAGCACCGGGGTGCTTGCAACACCTGCATCGTGGTCCTCAACCGGTGTCAGCAGGTAATATCTGGATGGCTTTGTGACACCACAGCCTGTCAGCAGTGCCAGGCAGAGCAGGCCGGTGATGAATGTCTGGATTATCGGGTGCATGCGGTTTCTCCGGTTTATCGTCTGCCCCTGATCAGGGACTCGGGCTGATTGTTGATGGCCTCGGCCAGCATACGAATAGCATAGGCAGCCGCCGATATTTCATTCAGGGCGTTATCGAGTGCCGTCAGAACCTGCTCGTCATTGAACAGTGCGTCAGCAGATTGCAGCGTCGTATCCGCCTGCTGCAGCGTGCTGTTGATTCCCGCCAGCGTGGTGCCAGCCTGTTGCAGGGCCTTGCGGGTTTCAGCCAGTGTCAGGTTGACGTTGCTGGCGACCGGTTCTACCTGTTGATCGAGGCTTTTTGCCAGCTGGCTGACATCCTGCAGTGCTGCATGCAGGGCCGCGATCGATTGATGCAGATCCTCGGAATTTACCAGCCTGGCTACGCCCTCAATACTGGCAAGAACGTGTTCCTTAACCTTGTCAAAGGGAACGTCCTCCAGCAGCTTGCCGATTTTCTCGATCGGCGAGGGGATGGTGGGTATCTCCTGGGGCCCCCAGCGGGATTTGTCGCGTTTAACAAGGTTCAGGGGGGTGTTGGGTAAAAAGTCTATCTGGATAAACAGCTGCCCGGTCAGCAGGCTCTGCAACTGTAACTGGGCGCGAAGACCACTCTCGATCAGCCCGTCGATGCTGTCATTATCATTCATCAGTGGCTTGCCGGTCTGGCTACTGATGAATTTTGTGTTATCAATTTCGATAGTTACCGGTATGTGAATATCAGACTCTTGCTTGCCGACTACCAGCTGGATATCGGCGACGGTACCGATATTGACGCCGCGAAATCTGACCGGGGAGCCAATATTAAGGCCCTTGACCGATCCCTCGAAGTAGAGAACGTAGTTCGTTTTGTCGGTCAACAACAGTTGACCGCCGCTGATTATAAGGATTCCCGCTACAATAAGCCCGATGGCGCCCGCGACAAACAGGCCGATCAGGGTAGGGTTGGCTTGCTTGCTCATGTCTCACCTCGATTGAGGAATTGTCTTATGCCGGGATCAGGGCTCTCGTCCCGCAGTGTCTTCGGATTACCCGTGGCAAGCATGGTCCGTGTTTGTGCGTCGAGAAAAACCGCATTATTGCCGATGGCGAAGATGCTGGCCAGTTCATGAGTCACAATGACGATGGTGGTGCCGAGACTGTCGCGCAGTTCCAGTATCAGGTCGTCGAGCCGCCGTGAACTGATTGGATCCAGCCCGGCCGAGGGCTCATCAAAAAACAGGATCTGCGGGTCAAGCGCGATCGCGCGTGCCAGCGCCGCGCGTTTCTGCATGCCGCCGCTGATCTCTGAGGGATAGAATTCCTCGAAACCGGCAAGCCCGACCAGCGAGAGTTTCAGCGTGACAACCTCGGCGATATCGGCCGGGGTGAGGTCTGTGTATTCTCCGAGCGGCAGGGCAATATTCTCGGCCAGCGTCAGGGAACTCCACAATGCACCGCCCTGGAAACTAATGCCAAAGTCCCGCTTGATGCGCTGTTGCTCGGCGGCTGATGAGTCCCAGTAACTGCTGTCATTGAACAACACCCTGCCACTGGCGGGCGACTTCAGCCCGATCATGTGACGTAACAGGGTGCTCTTGCCGCACCCGCTACCCCCCATGATGATGAAAATGTCACCACGTCGAATTATGAAATTGAGATCACGCTGAATAATAAAATCACCATAGGCCATGGTGAGATCCTCCACGGTGATGTGTGCATCCGGGTCGGTTTTATGCAGCGCAGCAGTTGTTTCCATATCAGATACCCAGCTGCTGAAACAGAATGGTAAGTAACGAGGCGGCGATGACAATGAACAGGATGCCGGTTACCACGGCAGAGGTGGTGGCCTCACCGACGGACTGGGCGCTGCGTCCGCACTGCATGCCACGCAGGCAACCTGCAAAGGCAATCAGCACACCGTACACTGTTCCCTTGATGACACCGACACAGATGTGCGACCACGCCATGGAACGCACGGTCTGCTGGTAATATTCGAAGGTGGTGATATCAAAGGCCGTTATCGCGACAAACATGCCGGCGGTGATACCGACGATACCGGCATACAGCACCAGCAGCGGCATCATCATGATGAGGGCCAGCATGCGCGGCAGTACGAGGAAGTCAATCGGGTTGAAACCCATCACCCTGAAGGCGTCAATTTCCTCGTTCACCTGCATGCTGCCGAGCTGGGCAGCGTAGGCGGCACCGGTACGCCCGGCCATGATGATGCCGGTCATGAGTGCGCCCATCTCGCGCGTCATGCCGAGGCTGACAAGGTTGGCGATATAGATCTGGGCGCCGAACTGTTGCAGCTGCACGGCGCCCATGTACGCGACGATCAGGCCGACGAGGAAACTGATGAGTGTGACAATCGGCAGGGCGTGCGGTCCGACGTCCTCTATAACCAGCATCAGGTCAGAACGCCTGAACTGTGCCTTGCCACGAAACAGCCTGCCGAAACTGAGGGTGACCTCGCCAAGGAAGTGCAGCATCTCGGGTGCCGCGCGCCACATGGAAAGCGCTGTCAGGCCGATTCGCTCCAGCAGCGGTGGATGTTTGCTGTGTTTGCCGGTGTCCTCCTTCGGCGGGACCGCCGTTGCCAGCTTCATCATGCGCCGGGCACCGTCCGGCAGCCCGGCTGGATCAATATCAGTGTTGTGTTCGTCGGCCTGTTGGTAGACTCGGGCCAGAAATATCAGCAGACCGCTGTCCCAATGAGTGACGGCACTGCCATCGAAGCTGATCTTGTGTATGTCGCTGCGGGACTGCAGTTGCACGGTAATATCGTCAGGAGCAGGGGGGCTGTCAGATAAAAGCCAGCTGCCTGCAAGTACAATACGCAGGTTGTCCGGGCTGGGGAACTGGAGGTTCAGTTGTCCGGGCATGATGTCCCTTTACATCAGTGGCGACAGTCTACAATGGTTGCAGTTCTGACGCCCGGGTACAAGTCCCTGCTTGACTGTGAATTCCGGAAGTGGCCAGCCTGAAGCCAGACAGAAAAGTCAGTCAAGCCGATATTATTCCTGCCGGAACGGGGCTGCAGATTAAATGACCAGTGAACGCTTACTTGACACGCTGCAGAATGCTTTCCTTACCCCTGCGCAGCGAGCGATAAGCCAGCGCATCATCTGTTACAGACAGAATGACATCTATCTCTTCCCTGTCTTCCTGAAACAGTATGAGATTGCTTTCAAGGTACACCCAGGTGACTTGATTCCCCTGCAACGACCATGTGCCCGAGTACTGCCACACCGGAGTATTGTTGATGGTCATTGCGCCGGAAAACGTGTTATCTGCATTGATTGTGAAATCGGTCTCGATGTTGCCGCTTTCCGGATGCTGCTCTGATCCATACCAGTGACCGATAATTTCTTCAGTATTTACAACGACAGGCTCCGGGAAGGCAGCCGTGCCGGCTGTGAACAGTATGGTCGCGAGCAAGCGTGTAAATATAGAGCGTATCTTCATGGAGCGCATATCTCCGGATCTGCAATCATGGTGTTACTGTGCAAGGCAGTTATTTGTTCTTCTCGTTTTGCAGTGCCTTTTCGGTGATATCCTGATACAGGCTCAATGCCTGGCCGACGAGTTTGTGGTATTCACTGTGGCGATCCAGTAGTGGCTTGAGTTTGCCGGCATCAGAAAACACCTCATCAAGAAAGGCTATATCAATATCATTCAGTGTTTCACCATTATCTACTTTTTCCTTCAACTCGAGCGCCATTGGTAACCTGATCTTCTCAAAACGAGCAATCAGGGCAGCAACCACCCCTGCATCTTTTGAAGCATCTGTCATCTGATATTCTCCTCTGTGGCCGGTAATTTTAATAATCAAAATATAACAGGTCTTTCACGACAGGACTATGCATTGCACAACGAATACCTTCCCCTGGTTCTGTCATGAAAAAGCCATCGCCCTTTGGCATGCCATCCGTATAATTGCTCCATGCTGACGTATATCCTCCAGCGCCTTTTGTCTGCACTGCTCGTCATCTTCGGCGTGGTAAGCATTGTGTTCCTGTTGATCCATATGATTCCGGGCGACCCGGTGGAGATTATGCTCGGTGAGTCGGCTTCCACAGCAGACCGGGAAATGTTGCGGTCAGCATTGGGGCTGGATCAACCGGTTTGGCTTCAGTTTCAGCAATATCTGGCAGGCCTGCTGCAACTCGATATGGGTAACTCCATTCATTTCAGGCGCCCGGTTTCGGATTTGCTGCTGGAGCGGTTACCGGCAACCGGCCTGCTGGCCGCCGTAACCTTGCTGATAACCGTGTTGCTGGCCTTGCCGCTGGGTATTCTTGCTGCAGTACGCCGCGACTCCCCCTGGGACAGTGGTGCGATGACTTTTTCCATGCTCGGTGTGTCCATCCCCAATTTCTGGCTGGGACCGATTTTGATCCTGGTTTTTTCACTGTGGCTGGGCTGGTTTCCGGTGAGTGGCCGCAGCGGTTTTGGCTCGGTGATTCTGCCTGCACTGACCTTGAGTACCGGCCTGATCGCAGTACTGTCTCGAATGGTCCGCAGCAGTATGCTGGAGGTGCTGGGTGAAGATTACATACGCACGGCAAAGGCCAAAGGCTTGCCGCCGCGGCGCGTCATCCTGCAGCATGGTTTGCGAAACGCCATGCTGCCGGTGATAACATTACTGGGGTTGCAACTGGGTGCGTTACTGGCCGGTGCGGTGATAACCGAAACGGTATTTTCATGGCCGGGCGTTGGCTTGTTGACGATTGAATCTATCCAGTCGCGCGATTACCCGGTAGTGCAGGCCTGTGTGCTACTGATCAGCGTCACCTATGTGCTGGTCAACCTGCTGACAGACCTTGCCTACGCCTGGATAGATCCACGCATTCGTTTGGGCGGGCAACAGTGACCCGCTGGCGTCCTGTTATCATACTGCCGCTACTGGTGCTTGCGAGCTGGGCAGTGCTGGCACTGCTGTCGCAGCACTTGCCGCTGCAGCCGGACCGCATACAACTGGAATTCATTCTTGCCGTGCCCGGCGAGGGCGCCTTGCTGGGTTATGACGACCTCGGTCGCAGCATCGGAGAACGCATGATCGTCGGTGCCCGTACTTCATTCCTTGTATCGGCCTGGGTGGTTTGCCTGTCGCTGCTGGTTGGCACCTTGCTTGGAACCGCTTCGGCATACCACGGTGGCTGGTGGGACCGCGTCGCCGTGCTGACGGTGGACGTGTTTCTGGCCTTTCCGGGGATTCTGCTGGCAATTGCGCTGGCCGGGTTACTGGGCCCCGGCATTGATAATGTGGTTATTGCGTTGACGATAGTCGGCTGGGTAGGCTATGCACGCCTGTCACGCGCGCAAGTGCTTTCTCTGAAACACCGCGAGCATGTACAGGCAGCAGAGGCGCTGGGGGCCTCAAAATGGCGTATTATTCGAAAACACCTGCTGCCGCTGATGCTGGCGCCACTGATTGTTGAAGCCACCTTTGGCATAGCAGCCGTCGTGATAGCAGAGGCCGGCCTGTCGTTTCTGGGGCTGGGGATACAGCCCCCCGGGGCCTCGTGGGGTGCCATGATTCGTGACGGTTCCCGTTACATGCTGGTTGCCCCGCACATGGTCATTGTACCGGGCGTGGCTATTTTTGCAGTCGTATTATCGGTCAACCTGCTTGGCGACCGGCTGCGTGACAAACTGGACATACGCATGATGAGTGAGGAGAAAGGCCGCGCATGACCCTGGGTCCCCTGATGGCCGACATTGAAGGCTATGAGTTAACGGCTGAAGACCGCGAGTTGCTTCAGCACCCGGCCATTGGCGGCGTGATCCTGTTTGCCCGTAATTACGGCTCGGTAGAACAGGTCACTGCGCTGGTCGCTGATATTCATCAGTTGCGGGACCCTCACCTGCTGGTTGCAGTTGACCAG
>Ga0316191_10001469_pt1 | contig 16645 bp, 11 predicted proteins | sample Eddworburr2cm_MG_FD_204928 | JGI IMG/M metagenome (GOLD analysis project Ga0316191, IMG submission 204928) | Coastal sediment microbial communities from Maine, United States - Eddy worm burrow 2 cm | ecosystem: Environmental > Aquatic > Marine > Coastal > Sediment | place: USA: Maine...
CCGGACACCATAGAATTTACCGTCTTCCCAGCTGCCCTCACCCTCCAGCACCCATTGCCGCTCGCGTTCGTCCAGTTTCGACCACGGCTGGTCGGTCGGTATCTTGCGCAAGCGCGCAAACCGCATCAGGTCGTCCTGGCACTCGCGGTAGCTCTTCGACTGCCATGGCCTGACCGCGCCCTCCGCCAGGCTCAGTGACCCATCCGGTACCACCAGGCGGAAATCGATGTCCATGCTGCGACCAAAACCGCGGCACTCCTCGCAGGCGCCGAGCGGGGAGTTGAACGAAAACCGGTTGGGTAATGGGTCGTCGTAATGGATATCGCAATTGGCGCAGTGCAAATCGGCGGAGAAGCGGAGCGATTGCAGAGGCGGATCCAGCAGGGTCACTTCGATCCGGCCCGAGCCGTGCTGCAGGGCCGCCTCGACCGCTTCCAGCAGGCGCTCCCGATTGCGTTTTTCGAGCCGCAGTCGGTCCTGCACGACCTGCAGCCGATCCGCGGTCAACCGCTCAACCCGGACAAAACCCTGCTGGGCCAGGTAACCGCGAATCTCCTGCTCCGTGAAATTTCCCGGAATTGCAACCTCGAACGAAACACTGGCGCGCGCACCGCGCCCGTCATCGGTCTTTGCCGTACGCATCAACGCGCGCACGATCCGTTGCGGATCATCCCGCACGACCTCCGCCCCGCACTCGCGGCAAAACAGTCGCGCCGCTCGGGCGAAAAGAAGCTTGATGTGATCGTTGAGTTCGGTCATCGTCCCGACCGTCGAGCGCGAGGTCCGGACCGGGTTGGTCTGATCTATGGCGATTGCCGGCGGTATGCCGTCAACACGTTCGGCACGCGGCTTGTCCATGCGATCGAGAAACTGCCGTGCATAGGGCGAGAACGTCTCGACATAGCGGCGCTGGCCTTCGGCATACACCGTGTCGAACGCGAGCGACGATTTACCCGAGCCGCTGACCCCGGTAACGACGATCAGTTCGTTTAGCGGCAGGTCGATATCGAGGTTGCGCAGATTGTTCTGCGCCGCACCCCTTATTGATATGCAATTGTCTGACACTGGTGCGGGTTCGCTATGATATGGGCCGGTGGATGCAAAGTTCAGTGCTGGAAAATCCGGCAACAGGGTTGGTCGTCGCCCGCGCAACCGGACCCGCTCCGCTTGTTGCGGGTGCCGCAGCGAAGAGCTGCGCAGCAAATTGATTCGACCCCGGTTCGGACTATCCCGCGGCGTGGCCAAGCCAGCGGTCGCGCCGCGCGACCGCCGCTGCATCGCTGTCTACGCAGGTCAGATAGATCACGTTGGCCGGAGCCGGCTGCAACTCGACATCGAACGCAAGCAACTGATCGCGGCGAAACACCGTGACCGGCACCCGCTCCCCGGGATCGAAGGGTCTGAGCAACTCCGCAGTATTCGCGGGCGTTACCCGCAAACCGTCGATGGCGACCAGCTCATCGCCTGCGGACAAACCGGCGCGACACGCCGCGCCATCCTCGTTAACCTGGCGCAACAGTACCTTTTCGGGTCGCATCTCCAATCCGACACCCAGCGCTGCGTTGGCTCCGGCTGACTTCGCGTCCGGTTTCCCGCCGCGGTCACCCGGACCGGTCGAGTGGCGCCGCCCGCTATTTACCGCGAACTGCACGAGCAGGTCGTCGAGCGGCAAATCTCCGGTTCCGCGAACCGCTGCGTCGAAGAATTCATCCATGTCGAGCCCGGTTACCTCGCCCACCAACTTCTCGAAACCGTCCTCGGGCATGCCCGCACCGGTAAGCCCGTAGCGCTGCCATGCCGCGCGCATCACATCATCGAGCGAAAAACGTTCCGCGCTCTGCAGCCGGATACGGAGATCCAGCGCGAGCGCCACCAGAGAACCCTTGGCGTAATAACTGACTATTGCATTGGTCGCGTTCTCGTCCTGCTTGTAGAACCGCGTCCACGCATCGAAACTCGACTCCGCAAGGCTCTGTTTGAAACGTCCGCTGCCGCCGATCACCCGGGTGATCGTCTGTCCCAGCAGTTCAAGATAGCTGGCCGGTGCGATGAGCCCGCTACGCACCAGGGCCAGGTCATCGTAATAGGAGGTAATCCCTTCAAATACCCACAGCAGCGACGTGTAACTTTCTTGCGCGAGCTCATAGGGTGTAAACGCCTCAGGCTTGATCCGCTTGATGTTCCACAGGTGGAAATACTCGTGGCTTGCCAGGCCCAGAAAGCGGCGATAGGCGTCGCTCACAGCCGCGCTTCCCGGCAACGGCAAATCGCTGCGACTGCACAGCAAGCTGGTCGAGTCGCGGTGCTCGAGGCCGCCATAACCGTTACCGAGCACGGTCACCTGAAACAAATACCGGTCCATCGGCGGCACATCATCGAACAGATCGATGTGGGTCTGGCAAAGCTGAGCAAAATCCGCACAAAGGCGATCGAGGTCGGCGTAATGATGGCCCGTGATTGCAATCCGGTGCTCGACCCCTCCTGCGCTGAAACTCGCCGCAGTGAAGTCGCCGATCTCGACCGGATGATCGATCAGCTCGTCGTAATCGGCGGCATGATAACGGCCGAAACCGCTGTCATCGACATTCTCTGCGCGCATCGCCGTTGCCACTCGCCAGTGACTGAATTCATCGTACTCCGGCGCATCGATGTCGACGATGCAACCGGCATTCGCATGGCCGACTGCGCGCATGAATACCGATGCCCCGTTGAAGTAGGCATGAGTCGTGTCGTAGTGGGCGCCACGCACCGACAGGTCGTTGGCGTACACCTCGTATTCGATTTCCAGCGGCCCCTCGCACGGCGCACAGACCCAGGTCGACTTGTCGCGTTTCTCGACAGCGACCGGGATGCCGGCACAATGCGCGTGGAACGAGATGATATTCCGGGCAAAGTCACGAATGAGGTAACTGCCGGGTATCCAGTTCGGCAGGTCAAACGCCTGTCCCGCAGCGTCCGGTTCGGCAACCAGGCACCGTATGCGCAACACGTGACGCCCGGGCTGCAGCGGACGAATTGCATAACTAACGGCTGCGTTAACGCTCACGCGGGTGGCTCACTGAGCCGCAGCGTCAGGCACTTTGCCGAACCACCGGCCTTGATGAACTCCGACAACGGCGTCTGGTGAACAACGAAGCCGAGCGATTCGAGACGGCCGCGCAATTCGCTGGACATCCGGTTGACGAAGATATGCTTGCCGATATTGACCGCATTGCAGGCAAAATTACCGGCATCGGCAGTGTCGCAGACGATTCGGCGGCGCGGCGGAATGCGCTTCTCGATCTCCAGCCGTGACTCGTAGTCGAACGCGGGCGGATGCCATAACAGGTAACCCGCCACCAATGGACAAAAACAGGTATCGATGTGATAGAAGCGCGAATCGGTCAACCTGATCGAGACGAGTTCGTGATCGCTGAACCACTTGCGCAAATGCTCATGAGCCACGATTTCGGTGCGAAAGCCATGTCCGACCCACAGCCATGGACCGCCGCGGTCGAACAGCGAATCTCCCGCCCCCTCGAACCCGACGTCGTCGGGCAGGTCGTACAATTCAAATCCCTTGTCCGCAAACCACTTCTTGAAGTGGGCTTCCTCGGCACGCCGTTCCAGCGGCATGAAGTGACTGGCGATCGCCTTGTTGCCCCAGACGGTTCCGGCATTCGCCGTGAACACCATGTCGGGAAGGTCGGGCTGCGGGTCGATGGTTACGACTTCCGCGACCTCCTCGATCCCGGCTTTAAGTGCAAGCCACTGCTGTTGTGCCAGCTCCAGCGACAGGTTTCCTTCCATGCCGTCCATCCACGGATTGATTACATAGTCGACGGTGTAGAAATCCGGTGGACACATCAATATCCGGTCGCGCTTGTTCATCGTCTTGTCCTCATACCGATACGCAACGTCTCGGTCGATTCGCGCCGCGCCAGAGCGCAGCGGCCAAACCCGGCCCCGCCAACGCGGCGGACGGAGTCGGGCGGCGTGCGCCTTGCCGGGGGGCGCAGCGTGCGTGCCCGCAAAGGCCGTCCCGTATGCTCAAACAGAATTTCGGTTGCCGTCGGCGCACGCTACGGACACTGCTCGCAACCGCTTCGGCTTATTCCCGGCAAAGACCGCGATTGTAACGGCAATCAGTCTGCGGCGGTTGGCAAAAACATCTCCGCGATCATGCAACGAACACCGCCGCCGGCACTGCGCTCGATATGTTCGACCGGCACAGCCACTATCCGCGCATGCGACTCGAGACGGCGCAACTGCTCCGCTTGGAGACTGCGACGCGCCTGATCGGACATTAGCAACAATGAGCTGCCGTCGGCTGCCGCCAGTTCGAGCATGTTACCGGCGAAATGCGCGACCTGGGCGCGGCTTATCGTGACGATCTCGCGACCGGACCTCCCCAGCCGCGCCAGCACCGCGTCGCGCTGCTGCGCATCGGCGATAGCATCGGCGCAAATGACAGCGAAAGCGGTGCCGATGCACATCATCACATTGCTGTGATAAATGGCCCGGCCCGAGCGACCGGCCGCATCGAAAGCGACGACATCGAAATTCATCCGCTGGCCGAATTCTGCCAGGACATCCAGATGCGTTCGCGATGACAGGCACGCATAGGCAATACGATTGACCCGGTCGAAAACCATGCTGCCGGTTCCCTCGAGATAGCGGCCATCTCGCTCGTGATACGCAAGGTCGACGATATCGCTGATCCGGTAGCCCCTCTCATTGCTCAACGACTCCACGATATCCGTGCGTCGCTCGCGCCGGCGATTCTCCGCTTCCATCGGATAGAGCACGACTGTGCCGTCGTCATGGAAGCTGACCCAGTTATTCGGAAATATCGCATCGGGCGTGTGCGGCTGGGGGGTGTCGTCGTAAACGATGACGTGAACGCCGGCAGCGGTCAGCGCGGAGACCAGTCCATCGAACTCGGCGAGGGCGGCCTCCTGCTCCTGCTCCGGATTGAGATCAAGCGGCGCCGCCTGAAACGCATTGGAGGCGAGCGTCTGCGGATTACGCTGAAACCGCGCAGGCCGGACCATCACTACGGTATCGGTCGTTTGTCGCGAATTCTCATCGGTGGCGCTCATTACTGACTATCGCTGCGGTATCGGGGCGGCAATTGTACTCCTCGTGGCGCGGCAAAAAAAAACCCGGGCCGAAGCCCGGGCTGGAACTGCCCGGATCCAAATCCGGGCACTGCAGATTTGCCTGAGTAATCAGGTGGTGCAGGCAGCAACCGCAGACTGGTCGATGACGACGAGCTGCGGCAGCGGACCTTCGCTGCCATCGGTTTGCGGGTCCCGAGCAATGATGTCGAGGACCTCACCACCGACCAGACCCAGATCCTGAACTTCTATGGCAACCACGGATTTATCACCGGCCGGCGTCACGTAGACGTCATAGGTAGCCGGAGCAATCGCCAGGATGCCGGTGTCGCCGGTGAACGGCACCGCGCCGAAGTCGGGGCTGACGTCAGGATCATTGAGATCGGTACCGTCGGGCAACAGGTAAATATCGACAGGGCCGGTGCTCGGCGATCCGTGTGTGATCCTCAGTTTCGACTCCGTGACGATGCTGCGCGTGTTGTTGACCAGCGGCAGCGCCTGGATCTGCGGAGTGCTGGCGGCAAAACCGGTCACGATCGCGGTCAGCTCATCGCCCTGGATCACCGACAACGGGAACTGCAAGGCAACCGACGACGGGTCTCCCGCGACTGTTACGCTGATCGTGTAGTCGCCCGGGGCCGGGACGGCGCCGATTTCACAGAACTCCGTGAACGCGACATTGCTGGCAAGCGTAATCGCATCGTCTTCGGCTGTGCTCTGGTCGTCAGCCAGAATATCGACCGCCGGCGCATCCGGGGAAGCATGCACCGCGACCACGGCAGCCGGCGTGGCCGCATCGAAGATCTCCGCGCTGCCCGTGCCATCAAGTGCAACCAGCTGAATCGGTGTCGCACCCGGCCCGGTGTTTTCCACAGCAGCAATCAGCAGATCGGTTCCGGCCGCGAGATCGGCGGCGCCAGAATCGTAGACGACTGTCCCCGGATCGCCGGCGAGGGTGGCACGCACCTGGTATGTACCGGCCGGGACCTCGATCTGGCCGGTGTAATCCTGGTAGGCCAGCGGCTCATCGTTGATCGGCGTGCTGGTCGGCAGGTCAGCGCCGGGGGCGGTCACGTAGACATCGACCGGCGGAGCGTCGGGAGCAGCGTGCAGGACCTGGGCACGGATGTTGCCTTCGAACACGTCGGTGGTCGGATTAACGATCAAAAACGCCGCAATCGGATCAGCAACGTTGCCGATAGCGACGACGTTGTAGTCGTTGCGATACTCGAGATCGTAGGTCTCGTCGATGACGATGGGATCATCGCCGGGAACAATCGCCTCGACCTGGATCCGGTACTCATCTTCCTCAAGTGGCAGGAAGCCCGACCCCTGGGTGTAGTCAACATTGGTCAGCGCCGGGACGCCATCAACAAGGATGTTGACCGGTGGCGCATCGGGGGAGGCGTGCAGCGCGCGCAACTGCGGTGCGGTGGCGCAGTCGAGAAATGTCGTGTTGTCGACCTCGTCCGGGTCGAGAATGCCGTTGCGATTCGCATCGAGACCGCTCTCGAAGACCAGACCGCCGCCGGGGCAATCCGCGTCCCCCATCGGCAATTCACGGGTATTGACCAGCGAATTGAGGCCATCGCTTCCGTCGTTACCGTCGTCGCCATCATCACAGGCAGAGAGAAAGACCGCAGACGCCAGTACTGGAAGTATCAGACTTTTCTTATACACTTTTTACTCCTTAGATGGACAAAACTGTATCAACCAGCCCTGACTTCGCGGCACTGACCGAAATGGATGCGAAATCGACAGAATCAACAGATGTCGGCGCCTGGCCCATCGCCAACGGGTTATTCGCCCGGCCGTTCGGCGTTACCATTGCCAGATTGCGCCGCTGCTGGCCGCCCCACACGGAGAGATCGAGTGAAAACCCGCGCAATCCGGATCCATGCCCACGGCGGACCCGAAGTCCTTCGCTACGAGACGCTCGACATTGAGAACCCCGGTGCGGGCGAGGTAAGAATCCGCAATACCGCTGTCGGGCTGAACTTCATCGACGTCTACACGAGAACCGGGCTGTATCCGGTTGCCGGGCTGCCAAGCGGCCTCGGCTTTGAGGGTGCGGGGGTCGTGGACGCCATTGGCGCGGGCGTCAGCCATGTCGCTCCCGGAGATCGCGTGGCTTATGCCACCGGTCCGCTCGGCGCCTGCGCCGGGATGCGTATTATGCCGGCCGGGCATGTCGTCAGGCTTCCACCGGAGATCGACGAGCGCCGGGCGGCGGCAATGATGTTGAAAGGGATGACCGCGCAGTACCTGATCCATAGCACTTATGCGGTAAAACCGGGCGATCACGTTCTTTTCCACGCCGCCGCGGGCGGCGTCGGCTCCATCGCATGCCAGTGGCTGAATTCACTCGGCGCGATCGTGATCGGTACCGTTGGCTCCGCCGAGAAAGCCGTTATCGCGCATGCCCGGGGCTGTGCGCACACGATCAATTACCGAGAGGAAGACATCGCGGCGCGGGTGCGCGAGATCACCGCTGGAGAGGGCGTCCCCGTCGTGTATGACTCGGTCGGCGCCGCGACGTTCGAAGCGTCTCTGGACGCGCTGCGTCCGCGCGGGCTCATGGTGAGCTTTGGCAATGCATCGGGACCGGTCCCGCCGTTTGCTCCGGCCATCCTGGCGCAGAAAGGATCGCTGTACCTGACGCGTCCGACGCTGTTCGACTATGTTGCGAAAAGAGACGACCTCGTGGCATCCGCCGAACACCTGTTTGCGGCGGTAATCAATGGTGCGGTAGAAATCGAGATCGGGCAGACCTACCCGCTGGCGGCCACCGCAGACGCGCATCGCGACCTCGAAGACCGCAAGACCACCGGGTCGACAATCCTGATCCCCGAAGATACAGACTGATGTCGAATCCGCGGCCGCGAACGCAGCGCTATTTTCGCACTGGAACCCGTATCCCCGATTTTCGCCGCAACGACCACTCGGGCGAGATCGTGATGCTGTATCGCGATCTGCATCGCGGCCAGCCGATATTGTTTCTGCGCAACCCGGCGGCTGCGGAACTCGCGGAGATCAGAAACGCCCTAACGGAGATTGCCGCGGCCTCTGCGCTGTCGCTTGTTGCTCTGATACCGGGCAGTGTGGCCGAGCTCGCGGATTTCCGAGACGCCGTAAGCGAAGACACGACGGTTCTTGCCGACGACGGCAGTCTGCTCGAGGCGCTTCGTGGCTCAGCTGATGAAAATCCCTGGGGGGTTCTGACGGATAACAACCTCAGGGTACTGGCGCGATTGTCCGGCCCCCTGGCGCACAAAAACGAAGAACTCAGGGCTGCGCTGCTGCCCCTTGCGCCGGTCGATTCGCTCGAGGTCTCCGGGCCGGCGCCGGTGCTCGTCATACCCCGGGCGATAGATGTCGGTTTTTGCGACGAGCTGATTGGCGAATTCGAATCGCGCGGTGGCCAGCCGTCCGGAGTTTTTGTCTTTGCGAATGGAAAACGTACGTGGCGGCCCGACCCCAATGTCAAAGATCGCAGCGACGTGTATATCCATGACGGCCCATTGTATGAAAGGATTCAAAGTGAACTCGCGAGAACCGTGCTGCCCGAAATCCAGCGCGCATTCCACTACAGGGTCAATCGGCATGAGCCGTTCAAGCTGATTTGTTACCGCTCCGAAAGCGGTGGCTATTTCCGTCCCCACCGGGACAACGTCAGCCATGACGCGTGGTACCGCAGGTTTGCTATGACGATAAACCTGAATACCGGCGATTACGAAGGCGGCGAGCTGCGATTCCCGGAATTCGGCCCGCACCGTTATCGGCCGGAACGCGGCGGCGCTGTTGTCTTCTCGTGCTCACTGGTCCACGAAGCACTACCCGTGACGGCCGGCAAACGCTATGCATTATTGTCGTTTTTTTTCGATGATGCGGCCGAGCAGGCGGCGCTGCGGGCAGGCGGTAAACCGGCGCCGCAGTAGACCGGCCCAGCGCCAGTTGCGCAACCCGTGACGGTTACGATAACGGGAGAGCGACAACCTACTCGGGAATGGCCTGCAGCTTGTACAGCGCGACCAGGACGGGATGCGGAGTTGGCGAGAGCTCGCTGAACCAGCGTTGATACAGCTTCATGATGTCGCCGCTCGAAAACAGCCGCGACAGCGCCGTATTCGCGGCGAGCAGGAAATCGGCATCGTCGCGCCTGACCACCAGCGCATAGGGTTCGTAGGAAAACGTCCCTTCGATCATTGCGTAGCGCTCACCTTCGGTTTCACGCAGGGCCTGAGCGGCGAGAACAACCTGGTCCGCTGCATAGGCGGCGACCTCTCCTTCATTCAGCAGTCGCATTCCCTCGCTATGGGTCGGCACCTCGCGCACCGTCGCCGCGATCATCTCATTGGACAGAAACTGCGAAAGCGCCGCCTGGGTGGTAGTCCCGCTGGTCACCGCGACACTCTTGCCCTGCAAACCAAACAGCGACTCGATGCCCGACTCAGCGGTTGTCAGCAACGTTCCTCCCGTCACAAATGTCAGGTGGGTGAATTCCACCTGCTTTTGCCGCGACAGGGTCCGCGTTGTCGCCCCGCATTCGATATCTACCCGGCCACTGGCCACTGCCTCGAGCCGGTTTTCACTGGTCACCGGCACATAACGAATTTCCAGATTCTCGAGTTTGAGCTGCTCCTGGACGGAGCGCGCGATTACCCGACAGAGGTCGATCGAAAACCCCTCGACCCCCTCGTCGTCGGTCAAATAGGAAAACGGCGGTGTATTGCCGCGGTAACCGAGCACAATCTGCCCGGTATCCCTTATTTTCGCGAGCGTGCCGGATTCCGCCGTGGCCAACGAGGGAAAACCAACAAAACAGCACGTTACAATCAGGATGATCTGCTTCAAGACTTTGTCACCTTTGCAATTCGGGGCCGGAAATATTCGTCGCACGACCGCCCGGGCCACAATCAGGGGGCCAAGCATAGCTGCCACCGCGCGTTGTGCAAACCCGGGCGGGCGGCGGCCGCTCAATCGGTCAGCCCGTGCTTCGCCAGCTTAACCCGCAACGGCTCCAGCCAGGGTTCATAGTGGCGCCAGCGTCCAACCGAGCGGCGATAGATCGGTTCACGAACCTGCCAGGCACTCAGGGTTCGCACCGCGCTGCCCTGCTCATGGAATTCCAGGCAGCCGGGTTCCCAGTCGAGCCCCAGAAAGTCGAGCAGCGAGCGAACCTCATTCTCGGGCGCATCGACCAGCGACTCGTAGCGCAGTGTATAGATCGGTCCGATATCGCAGGTACTCCAGTGTTGCATCAGCCGTGAGTACTGGGCATACACAAAACCGATATCTTCGAGATCATTGAACACGTACGCCCGCGTGGCAAAAAAACCGAAGAACAGCGACAGGCAGTTATCCATGGGATCGCGTGTGCAATGGACGATCCGCGCCTTCGGAAAAAGCAGCCGCAAAAACCCTATGTAATTGAAATTGAAAGGCAGCTTGTCCACGACCCGGCTCGCGCCCGGGTCAGCAATGGCCTCGACCTGCTGAAGATAGTCAGTCGCGAGCGCCGCCCGATCGGCAGCGTCCAGCGCCGCCACGGCAGCCGCCAGCTGGCTGCGCAAACCCGCATCGCCGAAGCGCTGATTGAAAATGTCGGACATGGCCTTGATTTCACCGACGCCGTCCGCATCCGGGTGGGCGCGAATGATCTGTTCAGCCAGCGTCGTGCCGCTTCGCGGCATGCCCAGAACGAACACGGGCAATTCCGAATCGGAGCCGCCATGCTCTGCATCGTTGAACAATGACGCCGGAAATGCATCGATCATCGCGTCGACGAATTCGCTCAAATCATCGCGATCGAGACGCTGGTTCTGGTGTTGTATCTCGTTAGCGGCCGCATAGGACGCAAACGCTTCCTGGTAGTCGCCACGTTCATCGCAAATTTTCCCGAGCGCGAAATGCAGCCCTGTACGCTTGTCGTCGTCGAGTTCGCCGCGGTGTAACACGGCACGAATCGCCGACTCTTCTTCAGAGCCTGGCGTATCGAAACGCCGCATCTGGGCGAGCAATCGCCACGCGTCTGCCTCGTGTTCCGGTTCGGCAGTCGCGCGCCGTAATGCCTCTGTCGCCTCCGCCTTGCGCCCGAGCAGATACAGCGTCGCACCAAGCTCGAACTGAACGGGAAGACTGTCCGGATCCTGCCCCTCGGCGTGTTGCAAGCGCGCCAGCGCCGCGCCGAAGGATCCGGCGTCGCGTTCGAGGCGGGCAAGCTCCAGCAATGACGCAACATGGTCCGGGTCGCGGCTCAGCGCCTCGGCGAGTGCTTCGGCCGCCGCATCGGATTTACCTGCCCCGCTGCGTGATGCCCCGATGCCATACCAGCCCTCCGCGAGGCGCGGGTCGATACCGACGGCCCGGGCAAATGCGGACTCTGCCTCGGCAAATCGCCGCTGGTGAAGCTGGAGGTTGCCGAGATTCTGCCAGCCAATACGGTTGTCGGGTTTTGCCGCCACGATGGCCTGGTAGGCGACGATTGCCGCATCGAATCGCTCGAGCTCGACCAGTCGTCGCCCAAGTTGATTCCATGCGCCGAGGTGATGCGGCGCAAGGCGCACGCAGGCCTCGAACGCGCGTACCGCCTCTTCCGGCTTCCCGTCCTCGACCAGAACCCGGCCGAGCAGATAACAACACTCGGGCGCTTTCGGCTGCAGCGACAAGGCGTGGCGAAAGGCCGCGGCCGCATCGCCCCACTGGCCACGATCGGCGAGCAGGCGACCGTGGCCTATGTGAAACCCGGGCCGCTCGGGTTGCGTCTCAACCGCCTGGCTGAGCAAGCTGGCAGCCTCGTCGAGGCGGCCTTCCTGGTGGGCCAGAATTCCGAGCAGGTGCAATGCATCCGCCTGCCCTGGATTCTCGGCCAGCACCTCGCGGTAGATTTTTTCCGCCTCCGCCACTCGACCGGAGCGGTGCATTTGGCTGGCTTCGCCCAGCCTGTGTTGAATCGTTTCCATCGCGCGATTATACCGGCTGGGCAGGATCGTAAACGGATGGACCTGGCCCGCGCACATCCCGGCTGCTGCTGCTACACTCGCGGCTCCGACTGACAGCCAATTTACCCAACCCGTTGCCGATGCACCCAGACAGCGAGGCAAGGCGATGGTTAAAACAGGTCTTGCCGACCCTGCCTGTCGACCCGTCGCTTTACCCACAACAGATCGATCTCGAGCAAAACCTGGCCCTGATGATCCAGATGGCCGAGGTGGACTACGAGCGCGCCGCATTTCTCGATGAACGGGTCATTTCCCCGTCGACACGCGGCAGCTGGCTACCATTGCGCGGACTCGTGGAACTGCGCGGACGGGTCCGGCGCCACCTGCCGCCGGCATGGCTGTTCCACATCGGCCATTGCGGATCGACGCTGATTTCGAGGCTGCTCGGGGCGCACCCGAATCTGCTGGCACTGCGCGAGCCCGGCACTTTACAGACGTTGGCGTATTCGCGCCGCGCGGCCGATCAGGAATCAGCGCCCGAGTTGTTCGGGTTATGCGTGGCATTGTTATCGCGCAGCTTTCGCGAGACCCAACGCGCCTTTGTCAAGCTAACCTCTGACTGCAACAATCTGATCGAACCACTGCTTGCGCATGACCACGAGGCCCCGGCGATCCTGCTGTATGTCGGCCTCGAAACGTATGCCGCGACCATGCTGCGCGCAGCGGCGTTGCGCGCGGATGTCGAGACCCGCCATCCGGCCCGGTTGAACGACCTCGAAACCTGGCTCGGCGCGCCTTGCGAAGCCGGCTCTGACGATGCTCAGCGGGTTGCGGTCAGCTGGCTTGCCAGCATGGGCGCATTCGCCGACGCTGCTGAAGTTTTCGCCCACCGCGTGATGCTGCTCGACTTCGAGGATTTTCTGGCCAGCCCCCGGCAGCGTCTTAGCGAAGTCGCCGCGTTCCTTGGCACGCCGTTTGCCGCGGACGAGGCGGCCGCACTGGTATCGGGCCCGCTGATGCGGCGCTATTCGAAAAACCTCGACAAGGGCTACAACCCAGCGATTCGCGAGGAGCAATTGCGCGACTCGCGCGACCGCTATGGCGAGCAAATCGCCGCGGCATTGCGCTTTGCCGAAAATCTCGGCAACCGGTTCGAACCGATAGCCGCCCTGCGCAAGCACTTTCAGCGAGCCCGCTGACAAGGATCCGGCCGCCCCCGGGTTGGCGGCCTCGGACCGCGCCGGCTCGGACCGCCGGTGTCTGGACTCCGGGAGGAGCTGCCGGTAGAGTGCCCGGTCTGAACGGATTGCCTCCCGGCCAGACTGCTGCCTGCCGCGCCGCTCCACTCGCGAGGCCGCTCATTCCGAGCAGGTACGAGCGCGGCAGATCCGGTCACAAGCACGGAGTTACCATGCTCAAACGAATCGTTTTTCTGGCGGCGTTGTCAACGCTGGCGGTGTTGATCGGCTGCAACAGCGGTGGCGCCAGCATCTTTTATCTGCAGGGCTTCAACGTGCTCTCTGATGGTCCGCCGTTATCGTTCCGTCAAAATGGGCTCACGGTCTCCAACGGCCTGCCCTATGGCACGTCGAGCGGATATCTGCCCGGCACGATTGTCGGCAACAAGAGAATCGAGGTCCAGCCCGTGCTCGCCGACCTGAGCCTCGGAGAGGCGATAATCGATGCCAATGTGGACGTCAGCAAAAACGTGGAAACAACGCTGGTCGTGACGGGCTTTTTCGACGACCCGGAATTGATCGTTGTTACCGGCGACAGGCGGCGCCGTCCAATCTCCGAGATCTTCTTCCAGTTCGTCCACGCCGTGAATGCACAGGACGCACTCGACGTATATGTTGCGGCACCTGACGTCGATCTCTCGACCACAGCTCCGTTTGCAACCATAGCGAAATTCGATTTTACGGATTCCATGCTGATTCCCTTCGGAGAGTATGTGATTACCGTCACCCCGGCCGGGAACCCCGGACAGGTACTGTATGTCTCCGATTTGCTGACCTTTGTCGATATCCCCGAAATCGATTTCGACGGGGTGGAATGGCTGATCGCCATCGCCGACAACGTGTCCATCGGCGACTCATCGCTGCGATTGCTCGTCTCCAGCGAGAACGGCGGTTTCGCCCTGGATGCCGAGGGCACCGGCTCGGCGTTGCGAGTCGGCAATGCCTCACCTGGCGCCCCCGCGCTCGATACCTTCATCGACGACGATTTCAGCGCCCCGCTGACCAGCAACACCGGTTACGCGGAGCGCTCCCCGGTTACGCCAATCCCGGCCACCGACGTCAAAGTGAGCGTCACCGAAACCGCAACGACCGACCCGATAATTAGCGAATACGAGCGTGAGTATCTGCAATCCAGTATTTACGATTCGATACTGGTTCGTCCGCTCGACGAAATAACCAACCTCACTTTTACCGGGAATCCCAGAAGCGTTGTTACCGATGGCAAAATGCGGTTTGCCAACGTCTCGCCGGATACCTCGTTCATTTCTGTCTACCTGGCCGACAGCGGTTCATCGGATCTGGATGAAAATGACCTTATCGTCAGGGACTTGCCATTCCCGGCCGCGACCGACTACCTGCGGCTGTTGCCGGGCGACTACTCGCTGATCATTACCGACCGCTCGAGCAACGACAATGAAACGATCATCGTCGGCCCGATTCCCTACGAGTTTGTTGGCGGCGAAGTACAGACCGGCCTGATCATTCTTCCAGAGTCCGGTGGCGACGAAGAAGATCTTCTGGTCTACGACGATCTGCTCCCCTAGCATTGGGTTGTAATGCGCGTGACCGGCTCCTCAAGCCGTTACGACCTGTCGCAGAAATCTCAGCCAGGCATTCCGTCTGTCGGGCTATGCCGAAACGGATTGCAATGGAAATGCGCGACAGTCGCTGAAAAGCACGGCTGCACGGCCGCGCTCTGCGTTGTCGATCCGCCAGCGTTTGTCCACGCACTCGATAACTTGCTCAACCACGCCGACCGGGCGATCGCCGCAGCCGGCACCGGGCACGCGATGATCGTGGGACACCGCTACTGGGGCAGGGGGCTTCGCGGTCCTGCTCGATGTTTGTAAGAAACTCGCTGGGGAAGCGGAGGGGACTATGTGGGCAGCCGTCCTCGCGGGGTTTTTGCCGGCCTGACCGGCCGTTGGCTAACAACTGTTTTGACAGCATTAGTACCCATGAAAAAAGCCCCGCCAGACGGCGGGGCTCCGCTGGTAGAGAAAAAACTCTTTTTCTAATCGGGCATTGCCACTGGCGCGAAATTGGCGTGCACCAGCATCCACTTGCCATTCTGCTTGACGTAAACACGTGTGGATTTGGCGGCAATAGGTTCGTTCACGCCGTCCTTGCTTTGGCCGACACCGATATAGTTGTAGGTGAGAATCGCCGTATCGCCGTAAATCTGCACCTTTTCGTTGGTCATCTCCGAGGCGATCGTCTTCGCGCCGTCTTTCAGCGCGGCTTCTGCAAGCGTCATACTGAGCGCCTTGCCGTCGATCCGGGTCGGATAGACCGGGTTGAACTCGGTGTAATCGTCGGCAACGGTCTCCATCTGTTTGGCCGCCGAAGCCATGCTGATGCCGGCCGCCCACTGCGCTTTGGCAGCCGCGATGACATCAGCCGCATCATCAGCCATCGCGCTCGATGCACCAAGGCAATATACCGCAGCCATTGAAACCGCTGCCGCTGTGATTTTTCTTCTTTTCATGAGCACACTCCCAAATGCCCTGCGGGTTTGCAGGATGCACTAACCATAGACCACACCGGCCAATTTGCGAGTCGCACAGCGGACGCAACGAAAAACTCTTTACATTGCGCATTAATGTGTCTTCTTATAGTCTTTTCTCCCCACATACTATGAGTCATTCTCACCCAATCGGGTGATCGTACCGGCGAAAACCGCATCGATATGATAGTTCGGCAAATAGTCAGCCTGCTCTTACTCATGTCCGCGCTTGGTCATGGCGAGAGTTTCGCCGACGAGCTGCCTCCCATCTCCGATTTCGTTCGTGCCGCGGAATTCGACACCGCGCGACTCTCTCCTGACGGACGCTATCTCGCGGCAACGATCAACAACAACGGCATCGAGTCCTTGCTGGTCCTGGAGGCCGGCAGCGACCGCGCCACGGCCAACATCAGATTTGAGCGTTACGAGGGTATTTCCTGGTTCACCTGGGTCAATGAAGAGCGCCTGTTGATCAGACTGCAGGCCACTTTCAACCAGCTTGAGCGGCCGCTTCCTACCGGTGAACTGTGGGCGGTCAATGCAGACGGCAGCGGCTACAAACAGGTTTTTGGTTTCTATACCAAATATCGCGCCAGGAGAGGTACAGCCGCAAACACGCGATCGTTTGCGCAACTTTGTTCGCGGCTATCGGAGGACCGCAGCCATGTGATCGTTGCCGCGCACCCGCTCGAGGGCGGCGTACCCGTCGTTTACCGCGTCAATGTCTACACCGGGAAACGCCAGGAATTGGCGCGCGGGCCGGTCGAGTCTTCTTTCGGCGAGGCGTTGACCGCGACGATCGTATGTGACGCGAAAGGGATCGCGAGGGTTGCGACAGGCCTGACCCGAGACGGCAAGGAA
>Ga0316191_10001470_pt1 | contig 16643 bp, 16 predicted proteins | sample Eddworburr2cm_MG_FD_204928 | JGI IMG/M metagenome (GOLD analysis project Ga0316191, IMG submission 204928) | Coastal sediment microbial communities from Maine, United States - Eddy worm burrow 2 cm | ecosystem: Environmental > Aquatic > Marine > Coastal > Sediment | place: USA: Maine...
GCCCGACTATCCCACAATTGAATCCTGTATCGGCAATACCCCGCTGGTGCGCCTGCAGCGTCTGCCAGGGACCACCAGTAACACCATCCTCGCCAAGCTGGAAGGCAACAATCCCGCCGGCTCAGTCAAGGACAGGCCCGCATTGAGTATGATCGCCGAGGCCGAGGCCCGCGGCGAGATCAAGCCCGGGGACACATTAATCGAGGCCACCAGCGGCAATACCGGTATCGCCCTGGCAATGGTGGCCGCTATCCGCGGCTATCGCATGATACTGATCATGCCCGCGCATATGAGCGACGAGAGAAAACAGGCCATGTCGGCCTATGGGGCGCAACTGCTGGAAGTGACCCAGGAGCAGGGCATGGAGGGCGCCAGGGACCTGGCTATGGACATGCAGGCGCGGGGTGAGGGGCGCGTTCTTGACCAGTTTGGAAACCCGGATAACCCGCGCGCCCACCTGCTCGGGACGGGGCCGGAAATCTGGCAGCAGACCGGTGGTAGCATCACACATTTTGTCAGCTCCATGGGCACCACCGGTACAATCATGGGTGTGTCCACCTATCTCAAACAGCAGAATCCGGAAATACAAATTATCGGTCTGCAGCCGCAGGAAGGCTCCAGCATTCCCGGGATTCGCCGTTGGCCCCAGGCCTACCTGCCCAATATCTATGAGGCTCCGCGGGTAGACCGGGTGATAGATATTGCGCAAAGCGAATCCGAGGACACCATGCGGCGACTGGCCAGCCAGGAGGGCATATTCTGCGGCGTATCCTCCGGGGGCTCGATCGCTGCGGCCCTGCGCGTGTCTGCCGAGGTGGAAAACGCGGTTATTGTCGCCATCATCTGTGATCGCGGCGATCGCTACCTTTCCACCGGAGTGTTCGCCGCTTAGCGGCGACTGATCTTTGCTGATGGTGCAAGTCCGGCAGCAGTCCCACATTACCCCCGCGGGGGACATAGACCTGGAGCTGTGGCTGCAACAATTGCCAATTACCCTTGAGCCGGGTGATGCGCAGCGCCTGTTGTTCGCCTGTCATATGACACAGGAAGCTATGGCACTCCCCGGCGAGGACACTGGAGACTGGGCCCACCAGGGTGATTGTTTCAAAGCGGGGCTGGATATAGCGCAAATCCTGGCGGAGTTGCAGGTCGGCTTTGACTGCCTTGTTGCCGGCATCCTTTATCGTGCAGTGCGCGAGCGTCGCGTGAACCTGGAAACGGTGGCAACGGAATTTGGCCCGGCAGTGGTTGCCCTGATCAGCGGGGTCACGCGTATGGCGGCCATCGGCGAACTCAGTGAGCAGTCAGACGCGCCGGTTCTGGGGCAGGCCCATGGGCAGAAAGATAATATCCGTAAAATGTTGATTGCTTTAGTGGATGACGTGCGGGTCGCGCTGATCAAGCTGGCTGAGCGCACCTGCGCTATTCGCGCGGTCAAGGATGATGAACAGCGTCGACAGCGAGTAGCCCAGGAAGTGTTTGATGTCTACGCACCGCTGGCGCACCGTCTGGGCATAGGCCACCTGAAGTGGGAGCTGGAGGACCTGTCCTTTCGTTATATTTATGCCGATGCCTATCGCAAGATCGCCCGTTTACTGGACGGTAAGCGGCTGGAGCGGGACCAGTTCATCGCCCGGGTAAAAGAGGAACTGACTCAGGGGCTGACCAGGGCCGGGGTGCAATTCGCTATCGAAGGCCGCTCCAAGCACATCTACAGCATCTGGCGCAAAATGCAGCGCAAGGGCATTGGCTTTTCACAGGTTTATGATATTCGCGCGGTGCGCATCCTGGTGCCGGAAATAAAGGATTGCTATGCCACACTGGGACTGGTGCATGGACAGTGGCGCAATATTCCCAATGAGTTTGACGACTATATTGCCAGCCCCAAAGAAAACGGGTATCGCTCCTTGCACACCGCGGTGATCGGTCCAGAGGGTAAGACACTGGAAGTGCAGATCCGCACCTATCGCATGCACGAGGAGGCTGAGCTTGGCGTCTGCGCCCACTGGCGCTATAAAGGCTCCGACGCGGATAATGGCATGGCCAGCACCTATGAGGAGAAGATAGCCTGGTTGCGCCAGGTGCTCGACTGGCATGAAGAGACAGGTGATGCCCGCAGTGTCGCCGAACAGTTCAGCTTCGATATTGCCCAGGACCGTGTCTATGTGTTTACCCCTGGAGGAGATGTGGTCAACCTGGCACAGGGCGCCACGCCGCTGGATTTTGCTTATCACGTGCACACCGAGGTGGGGCATCGCTGCCGTGGGGCCAAGGTTAATGGCTCTATCGTTCCTCTGACCTACACGCTGCAAACCGGCGAGCGCGTGGAAGTCCTCACCAGTAAAGAGGGATTGCCCAAGCGCGACTGGCTGCAGCCCGGCCTGGGGTACCTGAAAACCTCCCGCGCCAGGGCCAAAGTACATCACTGGTTCAAGGCCCAGGCCAGGGAAGAAAATGTGGACGCCGGCAGACACCTGCTCGAAAGAGAATTCAGGCGACTGGCGTTAACCAGCGTTGATTACCAGCGTATTGCCAGGAAAGTACAGATGTCCACGGTGGAAGACATGTACTTGGCCGTCGGCTCCGGTGACCTGTCTTCGGCACAGGTACTTAACGCGGCCCAGGGGCTGGTGGAAACTCGTCCCGAGCCGCAACTGCGCCTGGCCCGCCCAGGCGGTGGCAGCTACCGTGGGCAGGTGCAGGTGAGGGGTGTAGGCAACCTGCTCACGCACATGGCGGGTTGCTGTAAACCCCTGCCTGGTGACGGTATCACCGGATTTATTACCCAGGGCCGCGGCGTCAGTATTCACCGCAGCGACTGCGGGCGCCTGCTGAATTTGCAGGAATCGGCGTCAGAGCGCCTGGTAGAGGTGGAGTGGGGCGCGGCGCCTAGTGAAAACTACGAAGTTGACGTGGCTATCGAAGCCTACGACAGGCAGGGTCTGCTGCGCGATATTACCGGCTTGTTTGCCAATGCAAGACTCAACGTGCTGTCTATCAATACCCAGACCAACAAGAAGCGCCATACCGCCACCATGCGCCTGCGGGTGGAGGTGCCCAATCTGGGCTCCCTGTCAAAACTGCTGGAACGTATAAATCGTCTGAAGAACGTCGTGTCTGCGACGCGGATCTCGGAGTAGGTTAGTTCATGCGCTATAACATTGGGGATCTGCTGCGGGTGATGCAGCGCCTGCGCGATCCGCAGGCCGGCTGCCCCTGGGATTTGCGCCAGGATTTTCAGAGCATCGTGCCATCCACACTGGAGGAGTGCTATGAACTGGCGCAGGCAATAGAGCACGAGGACTACGGGCACGTCGCGGAAGAGCTTGGCGATGTGCTGTTCCAGGTGATTTTTTATGCGCAACTGGGTAGCGAGCAAAACTTATTTTCCTTCGCGAGTGTTGTCGATACACTGGTCGAAAAGCTGGTGCGGCGACATCCGCACGTGTTTGCCGATGGCCAAATTGAGGGTGTGGTAGATGCCGGCACCACTGTCGAGTTGGTCAACGAAAGTTGGGAAAACATCAAACAGGCAGAGCGGGACGGCAAGTCACAACGCGGTGTCATGGCGGACGTGCCTGTCGCCTTGCCCGCTTTGCCGCGAGCACAGAAACTACAAAAGAGGGCTGCCCGATACAATTTTGACTGGCGTAGCAGTGACGCCGTGCTGGGTAAACTGCAGGAGGAAATAGAGGAATTGCGTCAAGCCATGCACGCGGATGAAGATGCCGCGATAGCCGAGGAGATGGGCGACGTACTGTTCAGCTGTGTGAATCTGTCGCGTCACCTGGGACTGGATGCAGAAACCAGTTTGCGTCATGCCTCAGACAAATTTGAACGCCGCTTCCGCCATATGGAAGCGGCCGCTGAACAGGCTGGCGCAGAGTTTTCTTCACTCACGGAGCCCGAAATGGATGCGCTATGGGAGGCTGCCAAGCTTAGCCTAAGGTAGGGGTTGTATCGCTTACATGTGCTGTGTATGGTTACAGCCCTTCAAACTATCTGAACTCACCCGGCGGTAGTGCATTACCCACGGGTAATCACCACATCGAGGAAAACTTGCAATGCGATTGATACTACTGGGCGCGCCAGGCGCGGGTAAAGGTACACAGGCGCAATTCATCACAGAAAAGTTTGGCATTCCGCAGATATCCACTGGTGACATGCTGCGGGCGGCGGTAAAAGCCCGGACAGAGCTCGGCATCAAAGCCAAGGCCGTGATGGATTCTGGTGGCCTGGTGTCAGATGACATTATCATCGGTCTGGTCAAGGAGCGTATTGCGCAGGATGATTGCAGCAACGGTTTCCTGTTTGACGGTTTTCCGCGCACTATTCCCCAGGCTGAGGCGATGGTGGATGCCGGCGTGACCATAGATCATGTGGTGGAAATTGCGGTTGCAGACAATGAGATCGTGGCGCGTTTAAGCGGCCGTAGGGTGCACCCCGGTTCAGGGCGTATCTACCACGTGCAGCACAATCCGCCGCAACGTGAGGGGGTGGATGATGAAACCGGTGAGCCCCTGGTGCAGCGCGAGGATGACCAGGAAGACACGGTGCGCAAGCGCCTGGAAATTTATCATTCGCAAACCAGTCCGCTGATAGATTTCTACCAGAGCATGGGCGGCGATGACGCGCCAGCCTATCACCGCATAGAAGGGGTTGGCTCGGTCAACGATATACGCGACAAGGTGTTTGCCGCGCTGGGTTAGGCGCATGGGGCATTAACCGAAAGGAGAGCCAGGCTCTCCTTTTTTGATTATGAGCCGCTGAGCAGATCGAGGTGTCGCTGCTGCGAATAAGCACAGAAGCTTTTATTTTGTGATAGATCAAACAAATTCACAAAAATATTTCCGCACGCAAAAACTCATGAGTAATTCCCTCCAGGCGCGTTGGATACGCAGGGAATATTTCCAAGCACTTGCAAATAACACTATTTTTATAGTCTTTTTGACATTTTCATATCTATACAAATGTCATTACTTCTTTGGCGGACTGTAGGATGTGAATGAATAGCTGGTATTTCCAAGGGTTTTACGTCTCGGCCAGCTATTGTTTAAAAATAATTTTGTTGCTATTTTCGAACTTGCGTCAAACAGTACTCAACCGTGGAGAATTACGTAATGGCAACCGCTAAGAAAAAACCGGCAGCAAAGCGCGCCGCATCGGCGACAAGAAAGACCAAGGCAAAGAAGGCTGTGGCAAAAAAGGCGCCAGCGAAAAAGCGGGCGGCCGTTAAGAAAGCACCGCGCAAGGCGCCTGCAAAGAAGGCCGTTGCGCGTAAAGCAAAGGCTAGAAAAGCTGTGGGTTCATCTGCTTTGGCCAAGGCGGCCGCCAGTGGTTCCGCCAAGTTAAAGCAATTGCGGAATGAAATGTCGAAATCTGGCAAGCAGGTCAGCGCCTTTACGGATGCGGCCAAGCTGAAGGCCAAGCAACTGGCCGCCAAAGAGCAGGTAATGGCCAAGAAGGCGGAGCTGGCTGCAAAAGCCGAAATGGACAAGGCGCGCGCATTGGCAAAACACGCCGAGAAATGGATGAAATCCCGCGCTTCCGCTGACGCCAAGAAACTGGCCGCGCTGGAGAAGAGATTGTCCAAGCAATTGCGCGATGCGGAGAAGAAAGCTGTTGCCAGGGCCAAGGCTGCAGAAAAGAAGGCTGAAGCCAAGGCCAGGGCCATCGGCAAGAAACTCAAATCCCGAGCGCAGGGCAAAGCCGCACTGGCCAAGCCCAAGGCCAAAGCCCCAGCAAAGAAGAAAGCAGCTCCCAAGGCAAAGGCTGCGGCAAAGAAAGCAGTTAGAAAGGCAGCCGTGAAGAAAAAAGCCGCGCCGAAAGCGAAAGCGCGAAGCAAAGCCAGGGCAAAAAAGAAGTAGTCCGGACCGCGCTGGCCAAAAGCCCGCCGCAAGTAATTGCCGCGGGCTTTTTCGTGCCCGCGTCACCAGGCGTCTATATGATTGTAGTTACGAAATGCTCCGGGGCAGTCGGAAAAATCCACGGCCACACAAGAGTGCCGGGCATACCAGCGACGCACAGCCCGCTGCCCCTCGGCCAGGTAGGCGTCCAGTCCCTGCAGGCAAGTGCTGCGCAGCAGTGCACACAGGTACTGTTCTCTTTCGCCATCGTGTACAAAGCTTATGTCCACGGTGCCGTGAGGTTCGATTAATGGCCGCCGCAGACGCGCGACCAGATCGGCCGGTAATAGCGGCATATCGCAGGCCGCAAGCAGCAGGAATTCAGTGTGTACGTGGGGTGTTGCCGCCTCTATGCCTGCAAGTGGTCCCTGGAAGCCCTCGCGCCTATCGCTCACCAGCTGCGTATTATATTTCCTGTACTCTTCCAGGTTGCGATTACAGCTGATTATCAGCGTGTCCACCTTATCCACCTGGTGCGCCAGGGCTAGCATTACATGTTCCACCAGGGGCTTGCCGCGCCAGGGAATCAAGCCCTTGTCTCGCCCACCAACCCGGCGTCCGGCGCCCCCCGCCAGGATTAATCCCGTTACTGCGTGTTGTGTTTCCATACGATAGTATCCGCCTGCACTAGTGCCCAGCGGCATCTGGCTGTGTGATAATGCCAGTCTAACATTCGGACTTACCGCTTCCGCAAGGAAATAGCAGCTTATGACCGCCATTCTGGCAATTGAAACAGCGACTGATGCCTGCTCTGTGGCCGTTTATCGCGACGGACAGTACCAGCAATGTCATGAGCTGGCACCCCGCGAGCACAGTCAGCGATTGTTCGGCATGCTCAGTGAATTGTTGCCCCACGGTAAGCTTGGTGAGCAGGGTATCGAGGCGATAGCCTACGGTTGCGGTCCAGGTTCCTTTACCGGACTGCGCATTGCCGCCAGCGCGGTGCAGGGACTGGCCTTTGCCAATAGCCTGCCAGCCATACCCGTGTCCACCCTTGCCTGCCAGACCGCGACGGCACTGCGCCTCGGTGCTATCGACACCGATACGCCGGTACTCAGCACCCTGGATGCGCGTATTAATGAAATCTATGCGGCGCTCTACGATTTTGCGGACGGCATCCCGCGCCTGCAATGGGGGCCGGTCGCTTGCGCCCCCGGCGCCCTGTATTTAGATAGTTGCAGCGATGCTGTCCAGGCGCTGGGCAGCGGATGTCAATTCATATCCGAATTTCCCCCGGACCTGACTGCTGCCTTGCGCACCAGTTTACCCGCCATCGTGCCCGAGGCGCGAGACCTGGTACCGATAGCATTGGAGATGCTACGGCTTGGCGAAGTCCAGGGTGCCGCCCAGGTGCAGCCGGTGTATGTGCGCGATGAAATCAGCTGGAAGAAGCTGGCGCAACAGGGGAAGCCGTCTTGATCGAATGGTACCAGGCACTGCTGCTTGCACTGTTGCAGGGCTTCACAGAGTTTTTGCCCATCTCCAGTTCAGCGCACCTGGTACTGCCGTCATTGGTTCTTGGCTGGCCTGACCAGGGCCTGGCATTCGATGTCGCAGTCCACGTCGGCACCCTGTCCGCGGTATTGTGGTACTACCGTAAAGAACTGGCACAGATGGCAAATGCCTGGGTGCACTCCCTGTCGGGAGGACCAGCAACCGCGGACAGTCGCCTGGTGTGGTATCTGGGCCTGGCCACGATACCTGCCGGGCTGGTCGGCCTTGCGGCCGGGGATTTCATCGAAAACAACTTGCGTACGCTTCCTGTTCTTGCCACCACCACCCTGGTATTCGGGATTTTCCTCGGGGTAGCCCAGCGCTATGGTGCAGTTGCAGGCAAAGGCAAGGCCCTGACCCTGCCTCTGGCGTTGCTGATTGGCCTGGCCCAGGCGCTGGCGCCGGTACCTGGTGTCTCGCGCTCGGGGGTCACCATTACTGCCGCGCTGCTACTGGGTATGGATCGCCAGGGCGCTGCGCGTTTTTCCTTCCTGTTGTCTATCCCCATTATCGGCAGCGCTGGTGCACTGAAGTTCTGGCAACTGCTGGAGGCGAAGCTGCCTGTGGATTGGGGTTCCCTGGCACTGGGCACCGTAGTGGCCGGCATAACAGCCTATCTTTGTATAGCTCTGTTTCTGCGCCTGCTGGATCGCATAGGTCTGATGCCATTCGTTTACTACCGGGTGGCGCTGGCCGCGGTGTTATATTTGCTATGGTTGTATTGAAACTTTGCGCAGGAGTTTGGCGCTATAAAATTGGTCAAGGCTGCGTGAATGCATCAAGCAGCGGCCCGAAAAAACAGTAACGAGGACACAGAGGTCCAGGCATCATGAGCTCTCAACAGCAGCAATTTACGCAGCAGTTATGCGATTTTCTCAATAGCGCCACCACGCCGTTTCACGCAGTGGCGGAAATTTCACGGCGCCTGGATGCAGGCGGATTTACCCGGTTGGCAGAGGACTCGCCCTGGCAGCTGGAGGTGGGCGCAAAGCATTATGTGGTGCGCAACGACAGCTCCATTGTGGCGTTTGTGATCGGCACCAAAGCCGGGGTGGAGCAGGGTGTTCGTATGGTAGGCGCGCATACTGACAGTCCCTGTCTGATGGTAAAACCGGTTCCGGAAAGACATAGCCAGGGCTATTTTCAGTTAGGCGTCGAAGTCTATGGTGGGGTCTTGCTCAACCCCTGGTTCGATCGAGACCTGTCACTTGCGGGGCGGGTCAGCTATCAGTGTGAAGAGGGACAGCTGCGCACTGCGCTGGTTGATTTTCGCGAGGCTATCGCCATTATTCCCAGCCTTGCCATCCACCTGGACCGCGAAGCCAATGAAAGCCGCAGTATTAATCGGCAGAAGGATATATTGCCTGTGTTGTGCCAGGTGGAAACAGGTGAAAAGCCGGAGTTCCGAGAGCTGCTGAAAACCCGGCTATTGCAGGAATATCCTGATCGCGCAGTGGCCAGGGTGTTGGACTATGAGCTGGGATTTTATGATACCCAGGGGGCCGCTGTGATAGGTTTGAAACAGGAGTTCCTGGCCAGCGCCCGACTGGATAACCTGCTCAGTTGTTATACCGGACTGCGGGCTCTGCTCGACAGCGCCGGGGAGCAGAGTGCGTTGCTGGTCTGTAACGATCATGAGGAGGTTGGCAGTTTGTCCGCTGCCGGTGCCCAGGGACCTCTGCTGCGCTCGGTGTTGCAACGACTGGCGGGCAGTAATGATAATTTCGCGGCGCTCACCGAGCGCTCGATGATGATCTCTGCAGACAATGCCCATGGCATACATCCCAACTACGCGGATCGGCACGACGAAAATCACGGGCCGCTGCTGAACCGCGGCCCGGTTATCAAGATCAATGCCAACCAGCGCTATGCATCAAATAGCGAAACCTCCGGCCTGTTCCGTATGCTGGCAGAAGCAGAGGAAGTTGCGGTGCAATCGTTTGTGGTGCGCACCGACATGGCCTGTGGCAGCACTATTGGACCGATTACCGCCGGCGGGATCGGTGTGCGCACGCTGGACATCGGTGTTCCCACCTTCGCCATGCACTCCGTACGGGAGTTGGCGGGCATGCGCGATGCCTGGGATCTGTGTCGGGTACTGCAGCGTTTTTACGACTATGATGGTGTACTGGCCGCAACCTGATCTACCGCGGTGAAGATCCTGCTACTGTCGGCCTATGCTGCGCAAAGCCACGTGCAGTGGCAGCGCGGTTTGCGCGCGATGTTACCCGATATCGAATGGCAGGTGCTGGAGTTGCCGCCGCGTCATTTCAGTTGGCGGGTTCGCGGCAATGCGCTTTACTGGGCTCTGCAGGAGCGCGAGTTGTTGAATGGCGGTTTCGACCTGGTGTTGGCTACCTCAATGGTAGATCTGGCAACACTGCGCGGCCTGGTGCCGGCTCTGTGCACGACCCCGGCAATCCTGTATTTTCACGAGAACCAGTTTGACTACCCGCGGCAACAACGGCAACACAGTCTGCTGGAAGCGCAGATGGTCAGTCTATACAGTGCCCTGGCTGCGGATCGCCTGCTATTCAATTCCAACTATAACCGTGAATCATTCCTCGATGGCTGTGGACACCTGCTGGGGCGCTTGCCGGACAAAGTGCCGCCGGGCGTGGTAGCGCTGCTGTGCGAGAAGTCCGCGGTACTGCCGGTAGCTATAGATCGGGGTCTGCTGGCCAAGGCGAGCCCGGCATGGCCAGGGACGCCATCTGGCACACCGGGGAAACCCCTGCGGATAGTATGGTGCGGTCGCTTCGAATATGACAAAGGTGCGCAGGGTTTGTTGCCCATCCTGCAGCAACTGGAGAGGCAGCAGTGCGAATATGAATTAGCGTTGGTTGGTCAGCAGTTTCGCAATCTGCCGACAGTCTTCGCTGACATTCAGCGTGACTTCCCCCATCGCCTGGTCCACTGCGGTTATCTGGCGGAGGCAGGCGATTACCATGCGCTGTTGCGTGGCGCCGATGTGGTGTTATCCACCTCCCTGCATGAGTTCCAGGGACTGGCAGTGTTAGAGGCGGTTGCGGCGGGGTGCATTCCCGCTGTGCCTGATCGTCTGGCTTACCGCGATATCTATGCCGATGAATATCGCTACCCCAGTTTGCCTGGTAGCCCACTGTCTGAGGCGCGCGGTGCGGCGCAACTGCTGTTGCAAATGGCCGACAGGGTAATTAATGGCACGGTGCGGCCTCCCGATGTCAGCGCATTTGACCTGCGACATTTGGGTCCGCGATACCTGGAAGTAATTACGGGTCTGGCCCGGGCATCAGCATAGCCAGCCGCGGGCATTCCCAGTATTATGAGCGCCTTTTTGCAGACAAGCGACTATCATGGCAAAACAACGCGTACTGACTGGCATTACCACCACTGGCACTCCCCACCTGGGCAATTACGTGGGGGCAATCCGCCCTGCGATTGCCGCCTCCCGGGATGATAACATCGACTCCTTTTTTTTTCTGGCGGACTACCATGCACTGATCAAATGCCACGACCCGGCACAGGTGCGCCAGTCCAGCAAGGAGATCGCCGCCACCTGGTTGGCGCTGGGCCTGGATACGGAAAAAGCCCTGTTCTATCGCCAATCCGATGTTCCGGAAATCACCGAGCTCACCTGGGTGTTGTGCTGTAATGCCGCCAAGGGGCTGATGAACCGCGCTCATGCCTACAAGGCAGCGGTGCAGGCCAATGAGGATGCTGGCGAAGATCCAGACCATGGAGTGACCATGGGATTGTTCAGCTATCCGGTGTTGATGGCGGCCGATATCCTCATGTTTAACGCCGCAAAAATACCTGTGGGCAGGGACCAGGTACAGCATGTCGAAATGGCTCGCGATATAGCCCAGCGCTTCAATCACAATTTTGCCGAAGTATTCACCCTGCCTGAAGCGGTGGTTGACGATAATGTGGCGGTGCTGCAGGGCCTCGACGGTCGCAAGATGAGCAAGAGCTACAACAACACCATTCCACTGTTTCTGGGAGAGAAACAACTGCGCAAGGCGATCAACAAGATAAAAACCAATCTGTTGGAACCCGGGGAACCCAAGGATGCGGACGATTCCACCGTGTTCCAGGTGTGGTCGGCTTTTGCCTCGGAGTCAGAGATTCAGCGTATGCGAAGTGAGTTTGCCAATGGTATTGCCTGGGGCGAGGCAAAAAAACAGTTGTTTGAACTGGTCAATGGCGAACTGGCTGAAGCCCGCGAGCGCTACCAGCAGTTGTTGGCAGACCCCGGCTACATTGAGAGCGTCCTGCAGCGGGGTGGCGAGCGGGCCCGCGCCTGCTGTGCACCGCTGATGCAGCAGGTGCGTGAAGCGGTGGGCATCTGCGCCGTTCGTTAGTAGTAGCGGCCCGAAGTGGCCGCGACCCCGATGCCGGGCGAATTAAACTGGGCTCATCTAGTCCAGTAGTGATTCAGGCAGCAGGTGTTGAATGCTCTGGCGTGAACTGGCGGCGCGGGCAACACGCTTGATTGCCAGTATGAAGGCGGCGGTACGTAAATCCAGTCCCTTATCCACGGCCAGTTCTGCTACATCGGCATAAGCTTTACGCATGATCCGTTCTAACTCCTGGTTGACGCGCTGCAGCTCCCAGCGATATTGCTGGATGTTCTGGCTCCACTCGAAATAGCTAACGGTCACGCCCCCGGCGTTGGCCAGGATATCGGGAATCATGGTCACGCCCCGGGCATGCAGTCGGTCATGAGCCTCCGGCGTGGTGGGCCCATTGGCCGCTTCCACAACGACTTCGGCGTGAATAGCATCCGCATTATCCAGGGTGATGGCATCTTCCATCGCTGCCGGTATCAGCACATCTGCCTTATAGGTCAGCACCGCCTCACCGGCGATGGCAGCGGCACCGGGGAAGCCCTCTACCACCTTGTGCTGTGCAATCCAATCCAATAGCGCCGGGATATCAATGCCCTTATCATTGGCGATACCGCCACTGATATCCGAGACCGCGACGATGCGCGCACCCTGCGCTGCGATCAACCGTGCGGCATTGCTACCCACATTGCCAAAACCCTGGATGGCTACCGAGACGTCCGCCAGAGTGCGGCCATCGCTCTTGAGATACTCTTCCAGCACATACATCACCCCGCGGCCGGTGGCCTCCTCGCGCCCCAGGGAGCCAAATAGGTCTACGGGTTTGCCGGTAACCACACCCGGGCTGAAACCGTAGTACTTGGAGTACTCATCCATGATCCAGCCCATCACCTGGGCGTTGGTGTTGACATCAGGTGCCGGGATATCGATGTTGGGACCTATAACTTCTTTCATCAGCTCAACGAAGCGAGTAGTGATGCGATACAGCTCCTTGTTACTGAGCTTGGACGGGTCGCAGTTGATGCCGCCTTTGGCACCGCCGTAGGGAATATCGACGACTGCGGTTTTCCAGGTCATGAGACTCGCCAGGCTGGATGCATGATCTTCGTCCATGGACGGGTGAAAGCGCAGTCCGCCCTTCATGGGGCCTCGCACGGAATTATGCTGCACCCGGAAACCCAGGTGATGCTGCAACTCACCGCTGTCACTCTCGGTGACGATTTCCACGCGTACCACGCGTCTGGGGGTCTGCAATATGGTGCGCAGCTTATCGGATAGCTCGAGGAAATCTGCGGCGCGGGTGAAAAATTCGTTGGTAGCTGCCAGCATTGAGTTGGGTCTCCGGGTTGAGTTGCCCGCCGGACCTGGTAGCCCGACGGGTGGCAATGCAATCAAATTCTAATGCAGTGCCAGGCGCAGGGAAAGTACCTGCACGGATTAAACGTCGCGGGGCCACTGCTCGCTGGTGACAAAAAATCTTGATACCTCTTTACCATTAGCGTCCAGTGCTGCCACCAGCTGTGGTCGCTGGCTCGCCGTCATTTGCAGCGCCAGCGACGCTGGCAAATCCCGCCCTGCGATTTCGCCAATAGACGGACAACGCAGGAAGCCCCCCAGCCACATAGCCCGCGGCAACGTTACATAGGAGCAGGCTCGCGTCATTTCCAGTTTGCGCTGTAACTGTGGCAGGGCAATCCATTCAGCTATGGGGCAGATCGTGTTAAATCCTGGCGGTGGTGGCAGGGGATGGGCGAGAGAGTTGAATAGATAGCCCTTGATTTCAATCTCGCGCTGTAAATCGACTACTCCCAGTGAAGCCAGTAACTCCTGCCCCGGGTTGGTGTCACCCAGGTGAATCTGGCGTTGCAACAGATGGTTGATTTTGAGATCCAGGCGATCCCGGGTATTGGGTCCCAGCCAGTGCCGCCATTGGCCGGGTTCACCAGGGCTTATGTTGGGGCAATGTCCCAGGTAAAACTTTACGGCAAGCTCCATATGGACGTGGCTTTGGCGTCGCCGGCAAAAATAAATGACGTCGAACTCTCCCAGAGTACGGCCGCCATCGCGAACCGGGAGATTGTGCGCTACTAGTTCGACCTCCCGATCCTCGGCCAGGAAAAAATGCCACAACTGCTCAAAATATATGCCCAGACGGCGCGAGGGTTGGCGCGACAGGTGCTCGAGCAGCGGCCGGGCGTCGCGATCCAGTGATTCCAGCCAGGCTCGCCGTCGGTCGGTTAACGGCAGGGCGCAGTTGGTGATGTCGCTCCGGCCAGGCTGCAGCGCGACGGTGTCCAGCAGGGGTGGGGAGAAACAGGCCCAGGCCAGGTCTCGCACTTCCCGGGTTTGATAGGGATAAATAGGCATCACTGCGCTACACTGTGGGTTCTTGGATATACTAGCAGCCCCAGGGGCAGAGCCACATAGCGATGCGTTCATCCTTTAACACCATAGGTTTAATCGGCCGCAGCCAGCAGGGCGGTATCAGTGATGTATTACAGCAATTGATGCCGCTGCTGCAGGGCCGTGGCTTGCAATTGCTGCTGGAAGACCGACTGGACGAAATTGCCCCCGGGCACGATTGTGAGTTGGCTACCCGCGACGACATTGGCCAGCGGGCAGATCTGGTGATCGTGGTAGGAGGCGATGGCAGCCTGCTCAGCGCGGCGCGCACACTGGCGAAGTACGGCACACCGGTGCTGGGTATCAACCGCGGGCGTCTGGGGTTTCTCACGGATATTACTCCGGAACAGATCGCACAACAGGTGCCGGACGTGTTGGATGGCAGGTTCTTTGCAGAAAGTCGCTTCCTGCTGGACGCAACGGTCTATCGAGGCGACCAGGCGGTAGGGCGGGCAGATGCTCTCAACGACGTCGTGGTCAATTCCGGCACCTCGGCCCAGATGATAGAGTTCGAGTTGTTTATCGATGACAGCTTCGTCTATCGCCAGCGGGCGGACGGGCTTATTGTCTCTACGCCCACCGGCTCTACCGCGTACTCCCTTTCCGGCGGTGGCCCTATCATGCATCCCAGCCTCGACGCGGTAGTGCTGGTGCCCATGTACCCGCATGCCCTGAGCAGTCGACCGATCGTGGTAGACGGTAATTCGACGATTCGCATTGATATCCTGGCGCGCAACCGTATTCACCCACCGGTAACATGCGACGGCCAGGTCAATATGACCGCGCGCCCGGGAGACTCGGTGGTGGTGTGTAAGAAGCCGCACCCGCTGACCCTGCTGCACCCGGAGGGACACAGTTTTTATGCCAGTTGCAGGGATAAGCTGCGCTGGGGCGACGCACTGGTCAATTGATGGAAGACATGATCACGGCCCTCAGCGTTGATGTCGAGGAAGACCTGCTGCCATTGACCGCCTTGTTGCGCCAGCGTGGAGTTGCGCACCGCATCTATGAGGAGGGCGGACGGCAGGTGCTTAAGGTTCCCGGTGGCCAGCAGCAGGCGCAGCAGGTGGCCGCACTTTACCGTTCCTGGCGTGCCGGCGAGGTGAAGATCGAGTTATCCAGTGCGGCCGGTACACGGTCCGTCGTGCAGCGTAGCGGGCAGTGGCGCAGTGCCCCGGTAACCGTGATGCTGGTGTTGTTGAGTATTGCCGGCTTTCTGGTGATTTACCTCGGTGCACCCCTGAGTGTAATTGGCGAGTTTACATTCACGCCGTTCACCGTTGTCGAGGGTCAACTGCGCTTCGGTGATATGGGTGTGGAGTACTGGCGGTTACTTACGCCCGCCTTCCTGCATTTCGGTTGGTTGCATATTGTGTTTAACAGTCTGTGGCTATGGGAGCTGGGTTCGCGGGTAGAGCGGGTGATGGGAAGTTTTAATATGCTGCTGCTGTTCGGCGTCATAGCACTGGTATCGAATGCCAGCCAGTACATTTTTGGCGGCCCAGGGCTGTTTGGCGGGATGTCGGGCGTCGTCTACGGACTGCTGGGCTTCTCCTGGGTTGCGCCCCTGCTGCAGCCTCGCTGGTTGCTGCAACCGGCACCTGCAATCATGTTATTCATGGTCGGATGGCTGGTCGTGTGCCTGGTGGGACTGGTAGAGGTACTGGGCTTCGGGGCGATAGCCAATGCGGCCCACCTGGGCGGCCTGTTGTGCGGTGCGGTGCTCGGCGGACTGTTCGGCGGCCTGTCACGGGTAGCGGGTGAGCGCTTGTGAGCCAGGGCTACAACAGGGCCACTCACTTCAGTGTTGTCTGGGCCGTCAGCCTGGCCATTATCACCATGGTAGAGTGGCGCAATCTGGAGCAGGACCCTCTGGAGAGGGAGATTCTCAGCCCCTTCATCCAGCGCGAAATCACCGTGAGTATGGCGCAGCCCGGGGACACAGATGAATTCGATATCCGGGAGACCAGCGCTGCGGACGCACTGCAATATGAGGTGGTTTTCCATTTCAACGGCCCGCTGTTCCTGTTGTGCTTTTTCGCCCCGATCCTGCTTTTCTATGGCATCGGCAGTCTCTGGTCCAGGTTCAGCAAACCCCGATAGCGTTTACGGCCAATAGAGCAATGGCGCGTGCAGGGATGGCACGGGTATAATCCGCGTTTCTTTTTCGTCAAGGAGGCTGGTGTGGATTACCTGCAAATGATTGAATCCATGACGCCGGATATTTACCGCAACCTGAAGCAGGCAGTGGAGATCGGCAAGTGGCCGGACGGCACTGTATTGAGTCCGCAGCAGCGGGAAAATGCCTTGCAGGCCATCATTGCCTGGGGAGAGAAGCACCTGCCGGCAGGTGAGCGAGTCGGGTACATCGACAAGGGACACAAGGGCGGCGATCAGTGTGATGATCCGGGCCCGGAGCCATTAAATTGGAAACAATAGGAGAATTTCGTGGCTGAAGTACTGGGCGCGGGTAACGTGCGCAAGATGAAGACCAGCCTGGCGGAAACCGTAC
>Ga0316191_10001471_pt1 | contig 16639 bp, 9 predicted proteins | sample Eddworburr2cm_MG_FD_204928 | JGI IMG/M metagenome (GOLD analysis project Ga0316191, IMG submission 204928) | Coastal sediment microbial communities from Maine, United States - Eddy worm burrow 2 cm | ecosystem: Environmental > Aquatic > Marine > Coastal > Sediment | place: USA: Maine | collected...
AGCGCGAAAAAAGCAGAAATCCGCAAATCGATGAATCCGTATACCGCGAGCGACTCGAATATGAAATCCAAACCATTAAAGAAATGGGGTTTTCAGGCTATTTCCTGATTGTTTCTGATTTTATATGGCACGCCAAGGAGCTTGGCATACCGGTAGGACCCGGCAGGGGGTCTGCCGCCGGCAGTCTCGTGGCTTACAGTCTGGGCATCACCGATCTTGATCCCATCACCCACGGCTTGATTTTTGAGCGTTTCCTCAATCCGGCTCGCAAAAGCATGCCGGATATCGATGTGGATTTTTGCATTGATGGCCGCGAAGATGTTTACAAATACGTGGTTGGTAAATACGGCGGCGGCGATTTTGTGGCCCAGATCATCACCTTCGGAAAACTTAAAACCCGGGCGGTGATCCGCGATGTGGGCCGGGCCCTGGACATCCCCCTGCGCGAAGTGGATGCGATTGCCAAAATGGTGCCGGATGTATTGAATATCAGTCTGGATGGCGCCCTCAAACAGGAACCGCGGCTGGCGGAGCTGGTTGAAAAGGATCCCAATGTGGCGGATCTGATCCGGATCTGCCGGGTGCTGGAAGGACTCCCGCGGCATGCGTCCACCCATGCCGCCGGAGTGGTCATTGCGGACAGGCCCCTGGTTGATTACCTTCCGCTGTACAAGGGCAAAAAGGGCGAGGTGGTGACCCAGTTTGACATGAAAGTCGTCGAGAAGATCGGTTTGGTAAAATTTGACTTCCTGGGTTTGCGCAACCTGACAGTAATCGCCAAAACCCTGGATTTGATCAGACGACAGGGGAAAACCCCACCGGACCTGGAACAAATCGAATTGTCCGACCCAGACACTTACCGCTTGCTGTCTGCCGGCGACACCACCGGCGTCTTCCAACTGGAAAGCTCGGGTATGAAAGATTTGCTTGTGCGGCTAAAACCGGAGTTTTTTGAAGATATTATCGCACTTGTAGCCCTCTATCGACCCGGGCCCATGGAAAGCGGAATGATTGATGATTATGTCGCACGCAAACACGGAAAAAAATCGGTCCAATATCTGGTCCCCGACCTTGAACCCATATTGAAGGAGACCTACGGGGTAATCGTTTACCAGGAGCAGGTCATGAAAATTGCCGGTACCCTGGCAAATTATTCCATGGCCGAGGCCGATGATTTGCGCAAAGCAATGGGCAAGAAGATTCCCGAAATTATGGCCGGACACCGCCAGCGGTTTGTGCAGGGGGCGGTGGAAAACAAAATTCCTGAGAAAAGCGCCAAAAACCTGTTTGACCTGATTGAAAAATTTGGAGGTTACGGTTTCAACAAATCGCACAGTGCCGCTTATGCCTTGATTGCCTTCCAGACCGCCTACCTTAAAACCCATTATCCGGTGGAATTTATGGCCTCATTGTTGACCAGTGAAATGCACTCCACCGATGGTGTTGTCAAATTCATTGCCGAATGCCGTCATCATAATATTCCCATTTTGCCGCCTGACATTAATCAGAGTGAAGTAGAATTCACGGTGGACGGCTCACAGATCCGTTTCGGGCTGGTGGCCGTTAAAAATGTCGGGGAAAATGCCATTGAATCCATCACGGCCTGCCGCCAGGAGCAGCCATTTGATTCGCTGTTCGACTTTTGCGAGCGGGTAGATTTGAAAAAAGTAAACAAGCGGGTTATCGAAAGTTTGATAAAATGTGGGGCCTTTGACGTAACCGGTGCCAAACGGTCCCAGTTGACGGCTGCGGTCGAAAGCGCTCTCGAATACGGCCAGCGGGTCCAGAAAGAGCGCAACGATCCCCAGCTGGGCCTGTTTGGCAGTGTCGACAGCCAGCCCAGTATCAATTCACCGAGTTTACCTGAAATCGGTGAATGGGATGAAAAGCAGTATCTGGCCTTTGAGAAAGAATCCTTGGGGTTCTATCTGACCGGTCATCCGTTATCGCGCTATGAAGAAATACTGGATAAGTTCACCAATGCTGATGCCGTCTCCATTAAGGATTTAAATGATGGGGGAGCCGTGCGGATTGGCGGCCTGATCCAGAGTGCCAAGACCATCAACACCAAAAAAGGGGATCTGATGGCCTTTGTTACCATTGAGGACATGCACGGAGCAGTGGAGGTTGTCGTCTTTTCGCGGGTGTTTGCCAATACGCGGGATCTGCTGGTAGAAGATCGTTCCGTGCTGGTTCAGGGGCAGGTCCAAAAAGACGAACAGGCGGTCAAAATACTGGCCGATGAGGTGATTCCCATAGAAAAAGCTGAAGAAACCTGGGCGGCCAGCATTCATTTTAATCTGGAAATTAGCCGCACGGATCGCGAGACACTTTCCAATCTGCACACCATACTTGAACGGCATCCCGGCACCTGCGCGGGATTTCTTCATTTACAAAGCCCGGATAAAACAGATTCGATCATTGCCCTGCCGGATACCTTGAAATTAAAAGCGGGTAGTTCGCTGGTCCGGGAGGTTCACAGTTTTCTTGGCTACCACGCAGTGGAAACACGCTGTCGTGCGGTGGCAGCCCCGGCGGCAAATAACGGGGTTAACAGAAACGGCAGAAACAGGAGATCACCGAATGGGGGATTTGGCAGATAAAGTTTACGCAATTTTGTTGGCCGGCGGAACCGGTACCCGGTTGTGGCCCGTATCTCGGCAACTTTATCCAAAGCAGCTGGTGAAATTTATCGGTGATGATTCACTGGTTCAAAGCACGATAAAGAGGCTGTCACCTGTACTGGATACAGATTGTGTGCGGATCGTTTGTGGCGAGCAGCATTTTCATGAGACCGCCCGCCACATGCAGGACATTGGTTTGCAGGCCGACGGTAAAATTATCTGCGAACCCAGCGGCCGTAATACCGCACCGGCCATATTGCTGGCTGTCTTGGATATTTTGAATACCGACCCGGATGCGGTATTATGTGTATTCCCGGCCGACCATGTCATCGCTGAGATCGAAGGTTTTCACGGGCGGCTCAAAGCGGCCATCCGGCTGGCGGATCAAGGCTATATTGTCACTTTCGGCATTACACCCCATTATCCGGAAACCGGTTATGGCTATGTTGAAGGCGGCCAGGAAGTCGCTGAGGGAGCCTTGAAAATCAATCGCTTTGTTGAAAAGCCGGATCGGAAGACGGCTCAAGGCTACATCGCAGCCGGTAATTTTTTCTGGAACAGCGGTATGTTTGCTTTTAAAGCCTCTATTATATTAGAAGAGTTTCGCACCTACCAGCCCGATCTTCTGGAAAAAATGAATTCGATATCCGATGGCACCAACCCCATTGCCAAAGCGGATTATGATCAGCTGCCTGACATATCCATTGATTACGCCATCATGGAAAAAACCGCCCGGGGTGTGGTTTTGCCTTCCGATTTCGGGTGGAGTGATATCGGCTCCTGGAAATCCCTATATGATTTTTTACCCCAGGATGAGGATTCCAATGTAATTGACGGCGACGTTATCACCAATGATACCAAAGGCTGCTTTATTTTGGGCCGCGATCGGTTGATCGCCACCAATCATCTCGAAAATATGGTAATTGTGGAAACTCCCGATTCCATATTCGTCTCCGACATCGATCGCAGCCGGGATGTTAAAACCATTGTGACCCGCCTGAAAGCCAAAGGCCGCAAAGAGTATCATCAGCACCGCACCATTCACTTCCCCTGGGGGAGCAGGACGCTGCTCGAGCAAAAAGATAGTCATACAGTTTTCAGATTGCTGGTCTATCCATCGTCAACCCTGCAGGCTGAGGTGGCCGTTGGTGCCTCCATGCACCTGATTGTGGTAAAGGGACCTGCCAGGGTCGACGCCAATGGCAAGACACATAGCTTAAACCAGGGTAAGGCCTTAACCGTATCGGCACCGGGCGTTGTCAGTATCGAAAATAAATCTGAAGAACCCATTCATCTGGTTCAGGTTCAATTGGGGGCGTAGCGGGTTGCTCGATACTGGATACTGGATACTCGATGCTGGATACTGGTCACTGGGAATAAGCGTTTATTGAGTTGATTAAGTTTATTGAGTTCATAGAGTTCATTTGATTAGACCGAATCCCCTCAGCTTAATCAACTATTCAACTAATCAACCTAATCAACTGAACAGCTATTGGCTATGCGGCATGCCCTGTGCCTTTAAATCCTGAATCTTTGCTTTCGAGGATTATCTGATGTCTCAAGTATACGGGTCCGTTGAGTTGCTGGAGGATGTCCACAAACGGGAGTTATGTATCGGTTGTGGTGCCTGCGTGGATATTTGCCCGTATTTTAAAAATTACCGAGGGAAAACTTCCCAGCTGTTTGCCTGCACCCTGGAGCAGGGGCGTTGTTTTGCTTATTGCCCCAAAGCCGAAGTCGATCTGAACGAACTTAACCAAAAAATGTGGCATGTCGACTACGATGGCAGTCCACTGGGGCCTTACCGGAAAGTGCTGGCATCCCGGGCCGGAATACAGATGGACCAGGGCGCATTTCAGGCGGGCGGCACCGTTTCCGCCTTAATGGCCTTTGCCTTGAAAAACGGGCTGATAGATGCGGCTGCTTTAACCGATCGGGATGGTTTGGCCCCGGTTCCCCGCCTGATCACCGATTGGCAGAAAGTTGCCGGATGCGCTTCGTCCAAGTTTATGGCCTCCCCGACGTTGTCGGCTTTAAATACAGGGGTGAGGGAAGGGTACAACCGCCTGGGTGTTGTCGGCACCCCCTGCCAGATGACTGCTGTGGCCCAGATGCGCAGCAACCCCCTGGAAAGCGTGGAACATACCGTTCCGGTTGGTTTGAGCGTCGGTCTATTTTGCAACTGGTCGGTTGACACCCGGCAGCTGATCGACCTGCTGGTCCAACGCTTGAAAATTTCCGAAATACGCAGCATGGACATACCCCCACCACCGGCCGGCATCATGGCTTTAGAAACAGACAACGGGCGGGTGGAGATTTCGCTCTCTGAAATTAAGCCGCTTATCCCACACACCTGTTATGTCTGCCCGGACATGACTGCGGAATTCGCCGATCTCTCGGCCGGCATGTTTGAGGGTCGGTCGGGTTGGAACACGCTGATTGTACGTTCGCAGGCGGGCGATGAGATCGTTCAGCAGGCCCGCAAAGAGGGCTTCATTGAAACCGGGGAGTTCCCCGCAAAAAACCTGGAGCATTTGTCGAAAGCAGCGGCTGAAAAAAAAGAGCGGTCGCTGCGAACCTTAATTCGCAGGGGACTTATCAATAATCAGGGCGATCAACGCGCGGCCGTGCGGATACCGCAGGAAGTGGTTGATAAGATACTTGGTTCTGCCCGGGACTGAGTCCGGGATTGGTGATCTATTTTGGCAGCTCTTGATTGTTTCAATTAGTCACCGACACCTCATATGAAACTTCAAGGGTATGGAACAGTGAAAAGATTGAACATCGAACATCGAACGTCGAACATCGAACATCCAATATTGATGGCGCTACGCTTTATCTTTTTTAAACAAGCGAATCACGCTGAAGATCTAATCTAAAGACTGCAGAATGCTGATCCGAAGAAATTCAAGGGGTAGATTCGCTCACGCAGCGCAGGCGCGTGCGCCGCGTATTGTTTAATCTTTTTTTTAAATTGACAGAATACAGTATTCGATGTTGGACGTTCAAGGTTCGATGTTCGATGTTCATTATAAAGCCCTTTAGGTTCTAAAGGATTTCCGGAGGAACTATGTCATCTATATTGAATGGCAAGGCGGGAACCCGCCACCTGCTCATGGGCAACGAAGCCATTGCCCGGGGGGCACTGGAGGCCGGGGTTGCTGTGGTTGCCGGATACCCGGGAACACCGTCATCCGAGATTATTGAAACCCTGGCCCGGGTATCAGGGCAGCAGAATGTGTACGTCGAGTGGTCGGTCAATGAGAAAGTGGCCATGGAAGTTGCGGCGGCGGGATCATTTGCCGGGCTGCGTTCCATGTGTGTCATGAAACAAAATGGTGTCAATGTGGGGTCCGACTTTCTGCTGCACCTGGCGATCACCGGAACCCGCGGGGGGATGGTGCTGGTGCCCTGTGATGATCCGGGGGCACTTTCCAGCGCCAACGAGGGCGAATCGCGTCACTTCGCCCGGATGCTCGAAATACCGTTGCTGGAACCGGCTGATTTCCAGGAAGCCAAAGACATGATCAAATGGGCCTTTGAACTTTCCGAAGAAATACAAAACGTGGTCATGGTCCGCAGTGTCACCCGCCTGTCCCATGCCAGCGGAAATGTCGTCTTTGGTGAGCTGCCGGATGTTGAGAAAAAAGCGTTTTTCAAGCATGAAGGCAATCTACTGGATCCCATCCAGGGCCCCATGTCCAGTTTGCCGGTTGTCTTCAAGCATGGCCGGCAGCAGGCAAAACTCAAACAGGTCGTCGCCGAATTTGAGGTTTCTACCTTCAATGCCTACAGCGGACCCCGGGCCCCTGAATTGCTGTTGATTACCGGCAGCGCCTGCTATCTTTACAGCAAGGAAGCCATCAGTCTGTTGGGAGTCGAAGATCGGGTCGGTTTGCTGAAACTGGGAACCACCTGGCCGCTTCCGCCGAAGTTGATGGAAAAATACCTCGGCACCACCGGCCAGATTCTGGTGGTCGAAGAGGTCATTGCGTTTCTGGAAGAAAATGTTAAAATTATGGCCGCTGAACTTGGGTCGAAAATTGGTCCTAAAACTTTTTTCGCCAAGCGGGAAGGCACCCTGCCCCAAATAGGGGAAATGAATTCGGACCTGGTGGCGGCGGCGCTGTCAAAGATTCTATCGGTAGCATATGAGGCCGTACCGGAGGCATATTCCACCAGGGCCGGGGAACTGTCCAATACCGGCGCCCCGGGACGTGATCTCACATTTTGTGCCGGCTGCCCCCATCGTGCCTCCTTCTGGACGATTCATAATACCCTCCAACTGGACGGCCGGCAGGGATTTGTGTGCGGGGACATCGGCTGTTATTCCATGGCCATACTGCCCACGGGGTTTAACACCCTCAAAACCCTGCATGCCATGGGCTCAGGATTGGGCCTTGCCAGCGGATTCGGAAAGCTGGGACGGTTCGGTATGGAGCAGCCTGTAGTGGCCGTCGTCGGCGACTCCACCTTTTTCCATGCCGCCCTGCCGGCTTTGGTTAATGCCGTCCACCACCGCGCCGACATCACCCTGGTCGTGCTGGATAACAGCGGTACGGCCATGACCGGTTTTCAATCCCATCCGGGCCTTCCGGTGGATGCCGGCGGAAACGAGGCACCGGCCATCGATGTGGTTAAAGTCTGCGAAGCCATGGGGGCCACCGTCAGGACCAGCGATCCCTTTGATCCCGCAAAAACCCAGCAGACCCTCTTGGACCTTTTCGAGATCAAGGGGCTGAAGGTGCTGGTTTTAAAACAGATGTGCGCTTTGAGCCCGGAAAAAAAAGCCAAAAAGATGTTTGAGGTGTCTGTGGATGAGACGGTCTGCCTCGGCCAGGAGTGCGGCTGCAATCAGTTGTGCACCCGCATATTCAAATGCCCCGGTCTCAACTGGGATAAAGAGAAACGTGTTTCCAGAATCGATGAGGTTATTTGTGCCGGTTGCGGTATGTGCGCTTCGATTTGTCCTTCAGGTGCCATCCGCAAAAAGGAGGTAGCCTAAGACCATGCAGCAGGTGAACCTTCCGTATGATCCCTATAATGTTATTATCACCGGTGTCGGCGGGCAGGGCAATGTAATGGCTTCCCGGATTTTGGGAAATATGCTTTCCCGCAAAGGGCTGAGTGTGACGATCGGCGAAACTTTTGGGGCCTCCCAGCGCGGGGGATCGGTGATGAGCCATTTGCGGATTTCAGCGGTTTCAAGCTGGTCCCCGCAAATACCGAAGGGTCAGGGCCACCTGGTAATATCATTAGAACCCACCGAAGCCCTGCGCGTATTGGTGAATTACGGAAATCCGAATATCAAGGTTCTTTGCAACACCAGATCCGTCCACGCCATCGGTGTGATTTCCGGAGAGCAGCAGTATCCCGACCTGGCTGATATTAAATCATGGGTTGCCGAACTGTCGGAAGCCTCCTGGTTTATGGATGCCACCGCCAAGGCCGTGGAACTTGGCAACCCGATATTGGGAAACATCATGATGATCGGTGCCGCCGCTGGCATCGGCGCTCTGCCGCTGGATCGAAAAGATTTTGCGGCTGCCATCTCCGAAAACCTGTCCGCCGACAAACAGGAATTAAACCTCAAAGCCTATGATATGGGTGTCGGCATGGTGCAGTAAGAATGGGTTCAAGGTTCAAGCCTTGCCCGCCTTCCGAATTCAAAAACGGAGAGCTTATTCCCACCAACCAAATAGGTCTCGACCAATTGACCAGCGTCCTTTTTTTTGCTCCGGCTTTGTACCCAAAATCCATTTGTTGTAAAGTTCTTCGATAATTCCTCTGGTCTGCTCAATTTGCAACCAGTCATTAAAAAAATCTTCAAAATCTAAAGTAGACAGCGGCATGGAAAAGGCAGCATTTGCTTTTAAATAAGGCTCCGGCACAGCAACGGCATAGGATGGATAAAGGATCGTCCAGGCTGATCCTGCCTCCGCACTGATAACGAGTCCATCAACCCCTTTTGGGTTGTCCGTAAAGAACTCTCTATAAGTTTCCAGTAGAACTATTTCGGTATTCGGTAAGTATTGCCTGGCATTTTTTGCCCGTCTTTCCCCAACCACACCTAGTCGAACAACAAGTTTCTCGTCTATCCAACGCCAGCTTTTGAAATCGTTGCGCCTATGGTCTTCAACCACCACAGCTGTGGTCATATTCATGTAGGGATTCGAGAAATTAGCCTTGGCCAGCCGCTCTGGATTAACAATCAATCCACCGATCGCTATATCAAATTTGCCTTGATTGAGATCTTTAAATACCGTTTCGTATTTCCACTCGATAAACTCTATCTCAACCTTCAGCTCTCGTGCCAGCATATGCATTAGCTCTACATCAAAACCGACCAGATCGCCGTTATCGTTAATAAAAGAAAATGGCAAGTTCTCAGGATGATAGCCTACTCGCAGCTTGCCGCGTTTGATTATGGATTTAAGCGGATTTTTGGGGCTTATCGCCTCCTTTATGCCGATCTCTTTGAGATTGGCATTTTTGGGTTCTTTAATCTCCGCTTGCATCAGGGTGCGTCGTGTAAAGTCTTCTTTACTGACTATCTCAGACAGCACGAAACGTGTTCCCAGGAGGGCAGCGGCAAAAATTACGAGCGAAATTATCGCAAATTTGAAAATACGTGACAAATTGATTCTTACTGCACCGGTTGCTGCGCATGCAGCTACCAAAGTGAATGTAAACAGGTTCATGACTGCAAGAAGTGTCGCAAACCAACTGTTGAGGACCCCCGTAACAACATAGAGCTGGTACATGTCTGCAGGTATCTGCATCTGGTCAAACAGGAAAGGCAGGGCTAAATCCACGCCACCAAACAGGGTAAATAGTCCCAATACAGCGAAGCCTGGATAGTCTGTCAGTGCAATACTTTTTCCCACAAACCAACCGGCAAAAAGGACAAAGAGTAGCGTCAGCAGTTTGCCGATGTTGGGAAAATTGAAAGATGTTGGAACCAGCACCTCAACATAGTTATCGGTATCATCATTTCTTATGTGATGATCCTCAAAAAGCTTTCTGGCACTTTCCACCAGCATGGGCAGCGTAATAAACAGGTTGCCGGTGACGAAGCCGGTGGTTAGCGCATCACGGCCAGATTTGAGGATTTCACGGTAACTAAACGGTGTGAGTGCGGCTGCCAACGCTGGAAGAATCCAAAAAGTCAATAATAGAGTCGCGACAATAAAAGGGACGATATAGCTCTGCAACCGGCCGAACTCATCGATGGTCATGGTACCGGCAGCATTCGCCGCAATGGCGAAAACTCCAATGGGGGTAAGTTTTACCACCATCATAGCAATTCGAGTGAGTGTTTTTGAAGTGGCAGCCAAAATATCCAGCAGGCCCCGTTTGTTTTCAACGCCGATGAGCGCAATACCAAAGGCAACGCTAAACACGGCTGCAGCAGGTACCACTGTGCGAGCCATTGAACTGATTGGGTTTACTGGAATGTAAAGATCGATGAAGTCCACCTCGGCCACTTCAACTAGGCTGGTACTGAAAAAAGAGCCGGCTTTGATAGAAGGAAAGGCTAAAGGCATTAGAAAAACGATAGAAAAAGCTAGCAACCAGGATGCGACCAGAACGATGCCTCCCGTAATCGCCAGCTTTGCAGCCTTCTCATAGCTCAAAGACCCGATGCCGAGCATCAATGATACCACCATATACGGCAGGATAGACATCTGAATCAGGCCAATGTATGCTTTGCCAACAATAGCAAGCGCCGATGCCTTATCTCCGAAAAATAAACCGGTGAGTAACCCTATAATTAAACCAATGAGGATCTGGGTGGAAAGAGAAATGCCCTTTTTACTTTTCGCCTGATCGCTCATGGTTTCTTTATCTCCTGTCCTGAGGCTTCAGACATTTTAAGCATACTTGATATATATTGAGAGTATACAACCTATTGAAATTAATTAGATTATTGCAGATATCAAACTGATATATGTAGCCTATCTCATTTTTGCGGTTGCTGTCAAATCGGAGCCCCGCAAAATAAGGCCTTTGCAAATAAAAAGGGCAAATTCAGGTGGTCGGATTCGTCCTATGCGCTGTGATTACAAAATAATATCCAAAGCGGATTCTTACTGAATATCGGCTGAATCACAGATGTAGTATATATCTGGGACGTAGCCATTGAAAAAATGGATATCACAAAAATTTTCAGGCTTCGAAAATCTGTCGTACGTTGGAGAAATCAACAATTTAGGGATTGGAAAATATTTAAGATTGCCAGATGATATCTGCAATAGTTCGCGGTTGTCCCTTCATAGCCGTAATCTCTAATCGACACCATATTATTAGGAAAAGGTAATGTAATCTCTTCGGGGCCCTGTTCAGGATCACGTTTCCATCATCGATCTTGTCAGCAATTTGGCGCAGTGTATTTGCAATATAGCTTGAAGCTTTCTTTTCTTCACTTTGAAACAAAACAGGATCAAACAAACACCATGACAATGTAGGCAAGAAAAAAGATCAAATGAATAATACCGTAGGTAATATTGGTTTTGGTACTTGAGAATGTTACAACCGATCACCAATCGGCGGCTATTTATTCCACCCAGCCCAGAACATCCCGGACCACTGACCAGCGGGGTGCTTTTTTCACTTTCGCGGCCTCTCCCAACATCCAGTGCCTGTATAGCGCATCGACATTACCCTCGGACTTTTCAGCAAGAAGCCAAGCGTTGAATGCAGTCAACAAGTCATTATTGCCACGGGCCACCGCGTATGCTACGGGAAAAAAGACGGTCGGTTTTGGGACAACAAGACTGAAGCTGGGGTAGAGGATGGTCAAAGCCCCACCTTCTTCGGCCATGTCGGCAATCGCATCTATGCCCTCACCACCTGATTTGAGAAACTTTAACTGTTGTTCCATACTTTCAATCGGCACGATTGTGGCTTTCGCGAGATAGCTACGGAGCCCCAAAATGTTTTCCGGAGTATCTTCAACTGCAAGCCGAAGCGATTCTCCAAATTCCCTGATATTTTTCCAGCTTTGGAATTCGTATCGTCGATAATCCCTGACGATCAGCCCCAGCGACGACTCGTATATGGGTGATGACAATCCATAACGCTTGGATTTGTGCACGTCGATAGGCAGGGTGCGCATGTATAAATCACAGATACCGCGATTAAGGAGGTCTTCCGCTACGCCTTCCGTATTAGCAGACAAAAACTCTATGGACAGTTCTAACCGCTGGGCAAACCTGTGCGCCATCTCAATATCAAAACCGACAAGCTGCGGAGGGGCAGCGGTGTTGAAGAATGCCGAAGGGTACTCGTCGGGTTGATAGCAAACTCTCAAAACACCGCGTTTCTCGATCTGTGCAAGGCTGGCCGGCTTCCCGCCTTCCTTTTCAAGGCTTCCTGGCACTTCAGTGTACACCTTGGCCGGCTGTGGGTCGTCGAGGAGATGCTGGCTCTTCAGCATTTCAGCTTTTGTGTATGGGGCAACAACCACGTACGTGTAGAACGCTCGAACACCCAGGAGAATCAGCACGATCAGGGCCGTACCGATGAGGGCGACCCGAATCAGACGAAACCAGCTCATCCGAATATGGCCGACCACGGCCATGGTTCCGATCAGTCCAATTGTTGCGTAGTGCATGGCTGAAAGGAAGGTCCCGAAGCGTGAAATAATTACGTCAATCGATACAAACACCTGGAATAAATCACTTGGGAGCCTCAATAAGTCCAAAAGAAACGGAACTGTCAACAGGGGGCCGCCAAAAAGAATGGGCACTCCAACCAGGACCAGGAGCGGATAGGCCGTTACAGCGACATTCGATCCGATATACCATCCGGCATAAAGGACGAATGACAGTGAGAGCATCCCCATGGGGCTCGGAAAGGTGTAGAAGGTCGGAATCAGGACTTCGACCGACGAGTCGGCTTCATCCTGGTCGATGACGGCCCGGAGCGAATAATCGGCGATGAGCTGCTTGCACTGTTCGATCAGCATTGGCAGAACAATAAGCGAACTGCCCGTGGCAAAGGCAGTGATCAGTGGGGTGCGCAGCGCTTTGATGATGTTCTTATAATGAAACGGTGTAAAGACCGTGATGATGCTTGGCAGTATGATCAGACTGAGTACCAGCACGATCAAGGCATAAACGACAATATACACCTGCAGACGTGTCAGGTCTTCGATAGAGAAAGTTCCAATGGCGCTGGCGATGAGCGCGAACACCCCGATGGGCGACAGTTTTCCAACGATACTTGTGATTTTCATCATTGCCGTGTGGAACACCTTGAGCGGTTCAAGCAGGGCCTCATTGTTAGGGATTCCGATGAGGGCGATACCAACCAGGATGCTGAACACGACTATCGCCGGAACAAGGGCATTCGCATAGGAATAAACAGGGTTAGACGGGATGAACAAACTCAAAAAATCGACTGTTGGTGGTTCTTCCACCTGTTGGATGCTGAAAAACGAAGCGGTGGGCCATTCCGGAAAGGAAAGCGGCATCAGCATGAGGATAACAAGGGTGATGATCCAAATTAAAAGGAGAACGCTCCCACCTTTGATGGCGTGTGCCTTGACTTCATTGTAGCGCAGTCCTCCGATTCCCGTGATCAATGACAAGGAGATATAAGGGATCACCGTAATCTGCAGGAGCTTAATGAAAATATCTCCTACAACATTTAGCCAGCCAACCATTTCACCGAAAAAAACACCGCAGGCAACACCAAGAACGAGACCGAGCATAATTTGTCCGGATAAACTCCACCGGGATTTCTTAGTCGGCCTTTTTGCCGGTTCTCTTTTTTCTTCAGTCACTCTTTTTAGTCCAGTTCGATAATTAGCATTTTTGATTTTGCCTCTTTACCCAAAACTCATTTACTGTTCCGAGGATATAAAGTAAGAGTTGAATTAATTAATGCAATGCAAATGTTGCTACTAAAATCAGGACTTGAATGAGAAACGCGGACTACTCGTCATAGTTTGCGAAACATTCTGCTGTATATTGCATAAGCAAATCTTCACTATTTTGGTAAGGGCCAGAATTTTGGTTTCCGTGCCTGAAGATAAAATTTGGAGAGATCAAAAATTTGTTGGATGTGCTGACGTAATATGAAATTTTGGGATTTTGTAGATTGGGCTGAAATCGGATGAAATTTTACCGAACCAAAACTTTAGATATCATGACAGAAAACCAAATATCAGCCAACTTACGATTCATTGAGAAAAACAAAGGCTCGGGCAAGGTTGTGATATCCAATGAATCAAAACGGAATTTGGTGCGATTTCAAAGCCGTATTCAGCATCGAATTTATGGCATTAAGGTGGATCACGAGTTTCTTCGAAATGTACTGCTCATCCGCCCGCCTCCGGCGGATAAACCTCAGGCGAGGTTTTGAAACCACTTCTATGGTTATTTTGCCAGCAATTGCCTTACCTTTTTAACACCGTCACCGGCGTCCTGCGCGAAAGCATCCGCACCGATGCGGTTTGCCCAGCGCTGGGTTACCGGAGCACCGCCGACGATGGTTTTATACTTCTCTTTCAGCCCGGCTTTTCTCAGTTCTTCTTCAAGCTCTTTTTGCACCACCATCGTCGTGGTCAGAAGGGTGCTGCTGCCGATAATGTCGGCCTTGAACTTTTCAGCTTCTTCGATGAATCGATGCGGCGCGACATCGCGCCCAAGGTCCAGGACCTCAAATCCATTGGCACGTAAAAGCGAGACGACAATGGTTTTGCCGATGTCATGCATATCGCCTTCAACGGTTCCGATGACAATTTTTCCGTTGACGGTTTCCTGCTCCTGGGGGATGGCGGCATTAATAATAGCCGTGGCCTTTTGCATGGCATCGGCTGATTTAACCAGTCCAGGAATAAAAAGCTTTCCGGAACCGAACAGGTCGCCGACCTCGTTGATTCCGGGGATGAAGCCGTTGGTCATAAGTTCCAGCGGATCAAGTCCTTGTCCCAATCCGTGCCTGGCTATTTCAGTTGCTTTATATGAATCACCGTCTACGATCGCTTTAATAGCTTCTTCAAAAATATTTTTCGACATATTAAAATCCGTTCAGGCATTAAAAACCAGTTTGGGATTTAAACAACTCAACCGAATTAATCGAAACATCCAGCAACTCGGCCACCTTGAGTTTGGCCCGGATGCCTTTGGGACTGCCAGCCACGGAAGTTGTCGTGCCGATGCCCAGGTCCTCCCTGAGTGGTCGCATCACTTCTTCGTTGGTCAGGTCCAAAAGTTCAATTCCCAGCTTTTGGGCTACATATTTTTTGGCTTCGGCTAATTTCATCTTTTTGATCAGCTGCATCCAGGCCACCAGATCTCCGGAGGTACGGATGCCGCCCATGCCGGAAGCGAAAATATGAGCGATGTGCATCCCGAATGGGTCGCCAACGCCTATCTACAAACCGTCGGCCTTGCCGATCTGGACCAGCGATTTGGAGGCTCGCGTGACGCTGTCCAGGGGGGGTGCTTCCATCATGGGGACACCGCCCACTCCCATTCCGACGTTGGCATGTACCGGTATGTCGACCGCTGCGACAGCTTCTTTTACAAAGGTCAGGGCGCGTGCAATGTTCCATGCCAGGGATTCGTTTGTGTTGGTACCGACCGCCACACCATAGATGCTGGCACCGGCGGCTTCGGCAATTTTGGCCTGTTCGTGGGGGTACATTCCGGCCAGTTGTTTGTCGCTAAACGTCACTTCTCCATGCATGCCCAACACAAATTCTCCCGATCCCCCCATGATGATGGGCAGGTTGGGCGCCGCCTTTCTTAAATCGCTGACAGCCTGCAGGGCGGCCCAGTAATCGGCATCACCGGCCGAACCCGCGGTATCGAAGTTGAGTCCCTCGCAGCCGATGCCGTTTAATTTTTTACCGACAAAGACCAGGTCTTGGCGCAGCTGTTCAGCGGCGGCTTCCTGCACTTCCTGTGCTTCTTTGATCTTGCCCCGGGGCAGGAGGTCAGCAGGATTCGGGTGGGGGCCATCCGGCTGAAAATATAATCCCATATTGGGTTGCGCACCATACAAAAACGGGGCGGTGGTCATCATGGAGGCGGTGTAATATTCATTCATTTCAAAATTGATGATCGGCTTCACCGGCTTGAAGCTGTAGTCACTGTGACCCATGGAAGTGGTGTCGGCCGCGCAGGCCCGTTCATAGGTTAGAACGGCCTGCAGGCGGCTCATGGGGATGCCGACGCCCCCGCCGTCCTGGCCGGAATAAAAGCTCATCGAACATCCGTCATCGGTGACAATTACCTCCTGACCGGAAGCCACGCTGACGGCCCGGGACGGTTCGGCCATGATATCAAAGAGCTGTTCGATTTCATCCGCGGTCAGTTCCGGGATTTCAGCGCGTTGGGCAGCCTCCTGGGTAGCGGCCAAGATATCTTCTTTGATCTCCTCCGCAGAAATGGAAACCAGTTCGCCGTCACCCATGCGGGTAAATATTTTTGTTTTCATCAATCTTGTTCCTCTGGTTGGATGTTATCGGTATCTATCCCGGATAAACCGGAAAAAAACAAATCACAAATTTATTGAAATTTGGTGCTTGTGTTTTGGAATTTCTCCCATAGAAGGCACAAATACAATTTCTATCTTTGTAATTCCCCTTGGGTTTCAGTTATTATTGAGCGAATATCGGCCAGCACCTTCTCCGGCAATGGTTCCGGTTGATGGTTTTGTAATATGTCCCGGGTCTTTTCCAATGCCCGCTGGTAGCTGTCCCGGGCACCTGCGGCTTTCCACTTTTCCATCCGGCTGCGATCCATAAACTCCGGCTGGGAGTGGTCCTGCATATGCTCAAGGGTGTGCTTCTGGGAGAGAAAGTCACCGGACATTCCCACCGATTTAATCACATCCACTGCCAGAGATTCACCATCAACAGCAAAACCCCTGATGACATGTTTAATCATCCGGATAAATTCGCTGTCCAGAACCAGCTGGGCATAATCGAAGGTGATACCACTTTCAAGCATTCCCGGACCATAAATCAGATTGGCACCTGCCAATGCTGGAATGAGTCC
>Ga0316191_10001473_pt1 | contig 16635 bp, 15 predicted proteins | sample Eddworburr2cm_MG_FD_204928 | JGI IMG/M metagenome (GOLD analysis project Ga0316191, IMG submission 204928) | Coastal sediment microbial communities from Maine, United States - Eddy worm burrow 2 cm | ecosystem: Environmental > Aquatic > Marine > Coastal > Sediment | place: USA: Maine...
CCTGTATTCAGGTCCTGGCGCAACATGCGGCGCCTTACGCACTGCGTTCGCCGGCCGCCTGGGTCGTCACCCTAGGGCTGGTTGGCCTGGTGGGAGCCGGTCTGATGAAGGTCGAAGCCGCAGGGCCGTACGTGGCGGAGCCGGTGTTCCCGGTCTTCAAGCGCCAGGCGCACCTGTTGGCGGCCGCGTACTTCCCGGACCGCTTTCGGTCGGAACTGCCGGCATCGCCATCGCTTGAATCGCATCTGCAGGTGCTCCGCGGGGCTGAGGTCAAGGTGGTATTTCTCGAGTCCTACGGGGCCGCGACGTACGAGCGCGACGACCTGTACCAGGCCATTCAACCGGGCCGGGAGAAGCTCGAACGGGCGGCCAATGCGCAGGGCCGTCAGGTGCTGTCCGCATTCGTCAAGGCGGCCGCTTTCGGGGGTGCCTCGGACCTGTCGCACCTGAGTTTTCTGTCTGGCATCGACCTGACCGACCCGATCCGGCACGATCTGCTGATCACGACCGATCGTCCCACGATGCTCGATACCGTCGAACAGGCCGGTTACCGCACCATCGGCTGGTACCCGGCGATGGGTTGGGATTGGCCAGAGGTGTCGTTTTACGGCTTCGACCACTACCACGACGCGCCCAGCTTGGATTACCGCGGTCCGAAGTTCGGCCTGTGGTGGCTGCCTGATCAGTTTTCGATGGCGCGCGCCGACGAGATGTATCCACCAGACCCCGAAGGCAAGCCGCGCTTCCTGTTCTACCCAACGATTACGACGCACATTCCGTATCGGCCGACACCGCCATACCAGCCCGACTGGTCGCTGGTCACGACCGACCAGCCCTACTCGGACACGGCGACCGAAAAGGCGATGGCCGACGCGATCGACTGGCACGGGCTGTTCCAGGGCTACATCAATTCCTTCAACTACACTTTCGAATGGCTGAGCGGTTACCAGGCGCTGCCGAAGCCGCGCGAGTCGCTGCTGATCCTGATCGGTGATCACCAGCCGGCCGGGGGCATCACCGGGCCTGGTGCGACCTGGAACGTCCCGGTGCATATCATTACCGGCAACGCGACGCTCGCCGAGCGCCTGCGGTTGCTCGGCTTCATCGACGGCATGAATCCGCCGCAGGTTTCCCTGGGCCATATCAGCGAACTGCCACTGCTGCTGCTCGAGGCGTTCGACAGTGGCGGACCGGCGGTTGCGCAGGTGGTGGGCGGGTAGGGCGGCCACCCGCTGCCGTCAGTCGCCGCCGGGCAGACTGATCGAACCCTCGATGTCGGACGCCATGACCGGCAGTCCTGCCTTGACGGCTCTCTGGGCGATGCCCCTTGTCACGGAGCCATCGATTTTGAGGTCTTAGCCTTCGAGGCTGAGCAGGCGTGTCCGGCTCGCCCGCAAACTACCCTAACAGGTTGCCGATTCGCGTGAACCGCGGAAAACGGGCCGCCGCAGCGCGCCCCCACGCTGTCGCTGAATTGATCGAGCCCGCGCGACGGCGGCGGCCGCTGTCCGACGTTGGCATACCGCCACGGCACTCGATACACTGACTCGTGACTGTTAAGGAAGCCTTCGGTTTGGATCTCGGCCACCCACTGATAGCGAGCGTGCTGCTGCCGTTGGCGCTGGCGATAGTGCTGACTGGCGTGCTGCGCCCGATCGCTGTCGGGCGGCGCAGCCGACGCATCGCTGCCGGCGCCGCCGGCCTCGCGCTGATCATGGCCCATGGGTTCACCTTCGGTGCGCCCGTCTGGCCGGCGCAATCGGGCAGCGATAAGCTGGCGCTGCTGTTTGTCCTGCTGCTCGTCGGCGGGATCGTATTGGACATGTTCCTGGCAGGCCGCATCTTGACCACCGCGGCGGCCTGCCTCGCCGTGCTCGCCGTCACGCTATGGCTCGCCTGGCCCCAGCTGATGCGCTGGGAACCGGGCTTGATACTCCCTCTGACGCTGGTCGCGCTGCTCGGGCTGGCATGCCTGGCGATGCTGGGAAAGACACCAGCCGACGGCACGAATCGGCCCGCCACGCTAGTCATCGCGGCGCTGGCTCTCGCCGGCGCGAGCTTCAATGCCGGCTCGCTGGTACTGATGCAGGTCGCGCTCGCACTGGCCGCCGCGATTGGCGGATTCGCGCTGTGGAACTGGCCGAGCGCGCGTATGCCCTTTCATCTGGCGGGGGTCGCGGTAGGCGGGATCGGCTGCTTCGCCCTGGCGCTGCTGCTGGTGCTGCTGACCGAGATCCGACCGTGGGCATTGCTCCCGTTGCCGCTCGTATTCGCCGCGGGCCCCGTCAGCGGGTACCTGCCGGTGCCCCAGCGCCTCTCGCGAACAAGCCTCGAACCTGTCTACATCGTGCTGATCGGACTGGTTCCGATGTTGGCGACCGTTGTGCTGGCGCAGCCACCGGTGTCGACCGACGACCTCTATTACCGCTGAGTGGCGAGGCGATGATCGAATATTGGCAGGATTTGACGACAACCGACTTCGGCGCGCTGGATACGGAATCCACGCTGGTGATCCTGCCGGTCGCAGCAATCGAGCAGCATGGCCCGCATCTGCCGCTCGGCACCGATCTACTGATCAACCGCGGCATCCTCACCGCCGCAGAAAAATATCTGGCGAAAGGTATCCGGGTACTCGTGCTTCCCGAACAGGCGGTCGGCGACAGCCTCGAGCACAGCGCCTTTGCCGGCACCTTGACGCTGCAAGCGGAGTCGCTGCTGTCGACGTGGACCGCAATCGGCTGCGCCGTCGCACGCAGCGGCCTGCGCAAGCTCGTGATCTTCAACAGCCATGGCGGTCAAACGGGGCTCGTCGATCAGGTCGCACTGCGCCTGCGTGTCGAACAGCGGATGCTCGTCGTGCGCGCGAACTATTTCGCGTTTGCGACACCTCGAGGTCTGTTCAAGCGCGACGAACTGGCGCACGGCCTGCATGGCGGAGAGCTGGAGACATCGATGCTGCTGCATCTACACCCGGAGCTGGTGCGCCGGGAGGCGCTGCGCGACTTCGCATGGCCCGTGATGGCCTCCGATGCCCTGCTGCAGCCGGAACGGCCGGTCGGCTACGGCTGGATGAGTCAGGACCTGAACCCGGCCGGTGCGATCGGGCGCGCCGCGCACGCCGATGCCGCGCGCGGCGCGCAATTGCTCGACCATCTCGGGCGCTCACTGGCGGCATTGTTGTCGGAGACCGCAGCGATGTCGCTGAACGCACTGCGCGACGGGCCGGAGGCAGGCTGACTCAGATCGCTCGGACGCCTTCTCCGCACAACCCGCATGTTGCACGGCCGAAAGCCGCCGCTTCGATAATCCCCGGGCCAACAGCCAATCCGAGAGGTTCATCGGACCTCTTGACAGCATCAGTATGAGCGTGGCGTGTTATCCCGGTTGCGGCGGTTTCTCAGTTGGCTGCGAACTCCGCCGGCTGCTGGGGTGGCGGTGCGACAGGCGGACTAGTCGCTGGGCAGGTGACCTGCACGCTCGCGCTTGGTGCGTAGGTAACGCGCGTTGTGCGAATTGACCGCAGCCGGCAGCGGCATCCGGCCGACCACGTCGATTTTGCAGGCATTGAGTGCGGCCATCTTTTCGGGGTTGTTGGTCAGCAAGATCACACGGCCGATACCCAGATCCCTCAACATTGCGCAGGCGACCGTGTAGTCCCGCTCGTCGTCGCGGAATCCCAGATAGCGATCGGCCTGCAGCGTGTCGAGACCCTGCTCTTGCAAGGCGTAGGCACGCAGCTTGTTCACCAGGCCGATGCCTCGCCCCTCCTGCGCCAGATAGAGAATGACACCGCCGTCCGCCTCGGCGATGCGTTCCACCGCACCACGCAGCTGGTCGCCGCAGTCGCAGCGCAGGCTGGCCAAAAGATCGCCGGTCAGGCAGGAAGAATGCAGGCGCACCGGCACCGGCCCGGCAAGGTCGGGCGTACCGATGACGATGGCGACGTGCTCGGCATCGTTGAACGGCTCCCGGTAGACGACGAACTCGCAGTCCTCGTGGGCGGCCAACGGTACCCTGGCACGGCTCAGACGCTGCAGCTCGCGGGCGCGCGCCGAGGGGTAGCCGACAATGTCATCGACCGACGCGCACAGCGGCTCCAGACCGGCCGCGGACACCTCATTGGCCCGGAGGACCAGCAGCGCGGGGATCAGCCGGGCATGGCGCGCCAGCGACAGGGCGGCCGCAGTGCGGGGGTCGCCCGGCGAGACCTGTCCGGGCAGCGGTCGGCCGCTGTTGCCGTGGGCGGCCATGCCTGCCAAGCCGAGCAGTTCGTGGCCCGACGTGTCGCGGGACAGGCGAATGCGCGTCCCGGTGGGATAGCCCACCAGGCCCAGGGCCTCGGCGCGCTCTGCGGTAACAAGCAGTTCGAGTCGCTGGACATCGCCGCCCGTCTCTGCCAGCGCGTCGGCGCCGAGCCGCTCGACCGCAACGACCGCGGTGACCGCGGTGACCGCGTCTTTGTCCAGGACATTCACGCCACGTCCGCGACGCAGTTCCACGATGGCACGCTCGACCCGCAAGGCCGCCGCACGCTGTTCGTCAGGGGTATTCCCGTGCACCGATGAGCTCCAGGCATCCAAGTTCCGTACCCCGATGGTAACCTAGACGCCAAACGATAGATCCGAGGTGGGTAGACCAGATACCCGTCAATCAGCCCGAGAGTGACCATGTCATCCGAATCTCCCCAGGCTCATACGGGCGTGTCACACGTGACCGGCGACGTTCACAGGCCCTGGAGACTGCTGCTTGCACTCGCCGATCGACGACGGGCCGGCTCCTTGCCGAGGGGTCCTGCCGGATACACCCTCGCAGAGGACGGCGGGCTGTCGACGATCGACCAGGGGGATCGTGCCGCGCAGGCCGTATGGGACGAACGGGGGCTGCGAGCCGCGCCCGGTCAGCCGCGGCCGGTCCAGGACCTGATCGCGCTCTATGCACCGCTTTTTCCGACCGACCCCGAGAAGTCGGCGATCGTGGCGCACCTGGGGCAGAGCATCGACGCGCAGATCGCGACGCACTCTGGGGATTCCTGCTCCGTCAACGGCCCGGCCAACATCGTGCACCTGCACCGTATGCGTGCGCTGTGCGACGCCGTCATCGTCGGTGCCGGTACCGCGATCGCCGACAACCCGCGCCTGACCACGCGGCTGGTCGAGGGCGACAACCCGGTCCGGGTTGTCATCGATCCCAGGCGACGGGCATCGCGCGACCTGGGCCTGTTCAGCGACGGTGCCGCACCGAGCCTGGTGGCCTGCGCCGCCGATCGCCGGGCTGGCGGTGAGGATTCGGTGATCGGCGTAAGCTGCGATGGCAACGGTCTCGCGTTGCCGGAGCTGGTGGCCGCACTGCGGGCGCGCGGGCTGCGCACGCTGTTCATCGAGGGCGGGGGCATCACGGTTTCACGCTGGATGAATGCGCGGCTTCCAGATCGCCTGCAGGTGACCGTGGCGCCGGTGCTGATCGGCGACGGCCGGCGCGCGCTGCAGCTGCCGGCGGCGCCGGCGATGTCGGCCTGCCGCCGACCGCCGGCGCGCATCTTCCGCCTCGGCGACGACCTGCTGTGGGACTTCGACCTGCATCGCGACGACCGTCAACCCGCTGATCACCCCGATGCTCAGGCGTTCTGGCCCAGCCGCGTGATCTGACGGGAGACGCACCCGGCGGAGCAGCGTCGCTCATTGCGTCCGCGGCAGGGCAAAAAGATCGACGTGACCGACGGTCAGCTCGCAAGCCGCGCGCTCGATCAGCGCGCGGCGCTGTTTGAGCCAGGCGCCGATCCGTGCACCGTCGGCTGGGGCCGTTTCCGTGGCGGCCTCGGCCCATCCCTTTGCCAGCACAGCCTGTAGCGGGGCATCGGCTGCCGTCAGCCGCCAGTCGCTGCGCCCCTGTCGCACAATGTAACCGGCCTGCCGCAAACGCTCGTTCGCATAGGCGGCCGCCTGCGGGCCGGCCGCCGGACCGAAGCCCTTGTCGCCGTGCTGATGCCGGTTGAGCACGGCCGTGATCGTGTCGTCGAACGCGAGTCCGGGCCGCCATATGATGCGGCCGTCGTAGCTCAATGCCAACAGGACGGCGCAGCCTGCGCTGTGACAACCCGCAAGCAGACTGTCGATCCAGGCATGCGAGACGAGATCGAGCAGCGCCGAGGCGGTCACCAAATCCGCATCGCGCAGCGTCAGCCGCTCGAGCTGCGTGGCGAGGTCCAGCGGCTGCTGGGCAACGGTCGCGGAGAATCCCGGCGACTCGATGTACAGGTTCTCGGCGTCGGCGGCGAACGTCCAGCTGTGCGCCCGCGCCCAGTCGCGGATCACCCGCGGCGAATGCGCCAGCAGGGCTGCATCGTTCTCGACCAGCCGCCAGCTCTGCGCCCGACCCAGCCGTGGCGCCAGGTAGCGCAGGTTGGCGCCGCTGCCGCTGCCGAGGTCGACGATGCGCAGCGGACTCGGGTCTTGCACGGCGGTCGCACGCTGCACCGCCCAGTTGCCGACCAGGGTGCCGATCGGCGACCTGTCACGCGCGGCCTTGTCAGCAGGCTCGCGCAGCGCCAGCCAGTCGGCGCTGAACCCGCTCACCGCGCTCCCCTGTCGAGGACGGCGGCAGCGAGGCGATCGCCCGCCTCGCACCAGCTCGGCAGCGAACGCCGGGCCTCGCGCGCGCCCGCCTGAAGTCCGGCACGCAGCGCCGCATCGCAGATCAGCCGCCGCAGCGCCCTGCGCAGCGCCGCAACGTCACCGGGTGGCACCAGCAGACCCGCCCCTTGCGGCACGGTCTGCGCTGTGGCGCCGCCGGCCGTCGCGACGATCGGTAGACCGTGTGCCAGCGCCTCGGCGAACGCCATGCCGTAGCCTTCGTAGTACGACGCGAGCACAAACGCGTCGGCGCGCGTGTAGGCCGCCTGCAGTGCCGGGTTGTTCAGCTCCCCAAACAGCGTGACGCGTTCGTCAAGACCGGCCCGTTTCACCTGCCGCTCCAACGCCCCGGCGCAGGCCGGGTCCCGTTCGGTGCTGCCCGCGCAAGCCAATCGCCAGCGGAGGTCCTTGAGACGGGCCAGCGCCTCGATCAGCAGGGCATGGCCCTTGCGTGGTGTCAGCGTCCCGACGCACAAGAGCTGCAGCGTCGGCTTCCCCGAGCCTGTGGCGAGCGGCGCGCGGTCGGTGCCCGGTAGCACCACATCGATCAGCTCAGGGGCGACGGCGTATTCGCTCAGGGCAGCCGCCGTCGTTTGGCTGGTCACGATGACCTGCGAGACCGCCGCGAGTGCCCGGCGTTCGGCCGAGCGCAGCCGCTGCGCGGTTGCCGCGTCCAGCCCGGTTTCCAGCGCCAGCGGGTGATGGATCAGCGCGATCAGCCGCAGGCGCGTGCGCTCGGACGCGACGAGTTCGGGCATGCCGCCCAGGGCCAGGCCGTCGATCAGTACGCTGCGCCCTGCCGGCAGGACGTGCAGCAGGCTGGCGGCCTCGCGCAGCTCATCGGCAGAGGGCTGCGGGAAGCCGCCGCCGAGTTCCCGCACCGTCACGCTCCACCCGCGTTCGCGCAGTGCCTCGACCATGCGACGGGCATAGATGAAGCCGCCGGTGCGCGTCTCCAGGCCGCTGGGAATGACCAGATCGAGCGTTGTCCGTTCGTTCAACCGGCCAATCCGCCCTCGTAGCTCGCCGCGGCGACGTGCGACTCGTGCAGCGTCACGCGCAGCGCGCTCAGCCCGGCCGCGCCCGGGCCCAGGTCGCCGGCGGCAACGCGCTCGGCGATGCGATCGAACACGACACGCGCCAGGAACTCGGTCGTGGTGTTGACGCCCGTGAATGTCGGTTCCCCATCAAGATTGCGGTAGTTGAGCTCTTTCAACACCTCATGCAGCGCCTGACTGGCCAGGCCAATATCGACCACGAGTCCGTCGTCGTCGAGCTCCGGGCGCCGCAGCTCGAGGTCGACGACATAGGTTGCGCCGTGCAGCCGTTGCGCCGGCCCGAACACCTCGCCGCGGAAGCTGTGGGCGATCATCATGTGGTCGCGGACGGTGACACTGTACATAGTGGATACCTCAGGGATAGGCGATGCGATGGCAGATCGTCTCGCCACACCCGTCGCTGAGCGTGGCGAGCACCTCGGGGAGGGCACCGAAAGGGCTCTCGTTGGTGATCAGGACATCGAGCACGGGGTCGTCCAGCAAGGCCAGCGCAAGGCTCAGGCGTCGAAGGTGCGACCAACGCGCACGCTGCGCCGCTGCCACGCTGCCGACCTGGGAAGAGATCAGTTGCAGTCGCTGTGCATGAAAGGCCTCACCCAGCGGCAGCGACACCGCGCGGGTGCCGTACCAGCTCACTTCGAGCACGCGCGCCTCGAAGCCGGCGATGCGCAGCGCGGTGGCTAGCCCCGGACCGCTGCCGCTACAATGAATCACCGCGTCGGCGTCGGGCGTGGCAGCATCGGGGACGGCGAATTCGACGCCGAGCCGCGCCGCGATCGCGGCACGCCGCGGATTGGCATCGACCAACTCGACCCGGCAAGCGGGGATCTGTGTCGCAAGCCTCGCGCACAAGCAGCCGACGGCCCCGCCACCGACCACGGCCACGCGGTCGCCGACCCGCGGCGTGAGGTCCCATAAGGCATTGACGGCGGTCTCCATATTCGCCGCCAGCACGGCGCGGGCAGGCGGCACGCCCGGCGGAATCGGAAGCACCGCATCGGCTGGCACGACGTAGCGGGACTGATGCGGGTAGAGGCAGAACACCGGCCTGCCTCTCAGCGACTCGGGGCCCTGCTCGACCTCGCCGACATTGATGTAGCCGTACTTGACCGGCGCCGGGAACTCACCCTGTTGAAAGGGCGCTCGCATGCGCATGTATTCGCTCGGCGGGACCTCGCCACGGAACACCAGGGCCTCGGTCCCGCGACTCACGGCGCTGTACAGCGCACGCACCAGCACATCCCGCGGACCGGGCTTGGGCAGCGTCTCGTCGAGCAGCTTGCCCTGACCGGCAGCGGTGACCCAGAATGCCCTCGCCTGCAGCGCTGCGTTCATTGCGGCCCAACAAGCCGCTTCGCGGCGTCGAAGATCCGGCTTGCACTGAGGGGTTGAGTGGAGACACCCATGACCAGAGCATTCTAGCCAATGGCGAGATCAAATACACTGCAGCCCGGTCTGCAAAGGCTCACCCAAGAGGCGTTCGTCCTTGTCCTGGTCGCGGCGTTGACGCTGTTCTTGGGCAGCCTGTGGCTGTCTAACTCGTTGGCGCTCGGCGGTGACTTTGCCGTCAAGACATTGGTGCTGTTCATCTGCGCGGCGGCCTGGCTCGGCCTGTATCTGCCGGAGCACCTGCCGCACGGACGCTTTGGTCCGGCCAACCTGGTCACGCTCGGCCGCCTCGCGCTTACTGCGCTGTTCGGCGGGATGCTCGGCGAGGAATCGGCGGCGATCGCCTGGCCGGCGGTCATCATCGCCACCACGGTGCTGTTGCTCGACGGCGTCGACGGCTGGCTGGCGCGGCGCGGTGGCTGGAGCAGCGCCTTCGGTGCGCGTTTCGACATGGAGACCGATGCCCTGCTGGTGCTGTTGATGGCCGTGCTGTGCCTGCAGCTCGGCAAAGCGGGGGCGTGGGTCCTGCTGTCCGGCGCGATGCGCTACCTGTTCGTCTTGGCGGGCATGGTCTGGCGCTGGCTGCGTCGCCCACTGCCCGAAAGCCGCCGGCGCAAGACCGTGTGCGTACTGCAGGTGCTGTCGCTGTTGGCCGCACTCGCGCCCGTGGTGTCCGCGCCATGGAGCAGCGGCGTCGCCGCGACCGGTCTCGTATTGCTTTGCTACTCTTTCCTGGTCGATGTCGCCTGGCTTTGGCGTCGTTCCGATCAATCACATGCAGGAGTCGACAGCCGATGAAGATGAAACGTCCCCTAATGATTTCCCGCGCCGTCCTGCTTGCCGGCTCTCTGATGATCGGTCTGGGCAACGCGAACGTCAGGGCCGAGCCGGCGCGTTACCAGATCGATCCGGATCACCTGAGCATCGGCTTCCTGGTCGGTCATGTGGGTTATGCCAAGTTGCTTGGCATGTTCCGGAAGGCCAGCGGTTCTTTTACCTTCGACGAGGCGAGCGGCGAACTGAGCGACGTCGTTGTAACCGTCGATACCGAAAGCGTGTTCAGCAATCACCGCAAGCGCGATGAACATCTGCGCAGCGCGGATTTCCTCAACAGCGCCGAGTTCCCGCAGATGGTGTTTCGCGCCCAGGGCGCAACACCGCTCGCGGAGCGCCGCTACCGCATCGAAGGCGAATTGGAACTGCTCGGCCAGTCGCGGCCGTTGACGCTGGAGGCCACCTGGAACAAGAGCGCCGAGTATCCGTTCGGTGGCGGACTGCTTGGCGGCAAGCCCTACGTCATGGGCGTGTCGGCCCGCGGCAGCTTCCTGCGCAGCGCCTATGGCATGGACTACTCGGTCGACAACGGCTGGGTCGGCGACGAGGTCGAGCTGATCATCGAGTTCGAGGCCCAGCGCCAGTAGCCGCCGTGTCGGGCGCCTCTTCAACGTCACGCTGGCGCGCTGGGCTCGGTCTCGCCGTCGCTCTGTTCGGCCTCAATCTGGCGTTGAGCTTCCACAACCTGTGGCCGACGCTGTGGGTCACCACCCGTCATGAACTGTCGGTGGAGGTGGCGGGCCTGGTGGTGCTGCTGGCATTGGCCGGGGAACTGGGTCGCTGGCCCTCGCGCGGCGTGCTGCGCTGGCTGGCGGTCCTGGTCCTGTTGTTCACGATCGCGCGCTACATGGAGGTGACCGCGCCGGCGTTGTACGGACGGCGCATCAACCTGTACTGGGACGCGCAGCATCTACCGCACGTGTTGGCGATGCTGATCGAGGTGATGCCGCCATGGAAGGTCTGGCTGATCACAGCCGGTTTCGTGGCTTTGTTGGCCGGACTCTATCTGGCGGCGCGCTGGCTACTCGGACTGCTGGTCAGCGGCCTGGCCGACGCTCGGCTGCGGCGCTTATCGCTGGTACTGACCGGCAGCTTGCTTGTTGCCTATATGGCCGGCCTGCTGCATCCGCAGATCAACATGTTGCGCTGGTTCTCGCTGCCGGTCAGCAGCACCTATGCGCAGCAGGCAGGATTCGTCTACCGGGCAGTCGCCGGCGACGTGACCCTGGACACCGAGTCCAATCCACTGCCACCGTCCAATCTTGTGAGCCTCGGCGGTGCCGACGTGCTCGTGCTGTTCTTCGAGTCCTACGGCGCGACGACGCTCGACTTGGACGACTATGCGCGGGCGCTCGCCGATGCACGGCAGACACTGAACGAGGCGATTGTGCAAAACGGCTATCGGGTGGTTTCTGCCCGGGTGCGCTCGCCGACCTTCGGTGGTGGGTCGTGGCTCGCCCACTCGAGCTTCCTTTCCGGCATCGAGATCACGGACGACCAGCACTATGAACTGTTGCTCACGCGACAGCGCCATACCTTGGTCCAGCGCTTCGCCAACGAGGGTTATCGCACGGTCGGACTGATGCCCGGGTTGAAACGTGCCTGGCCGGAAGGCACCTTTTACGGCTACGACAAGATCTACGATGCCGAAAAGCTGGACTACTCGGGTCCGGCATTCGGCTGGTGGCGCATCCCCGACCAGTTTGCCCTGGCGCGCTTCGACGCCCTCGAGGTTCGGGCGCCGCAGCGCGCACCGTTGATGACGGTGATGACCACGATCAGCAGTCATGCCCCCTTCCGCCCCATGCCCCCGTACATTTCAGACTGGCAGGCGCTGCTCGGGGCACAACCCTATCCCGCTGTTGCTGCAGCCGAGGGGCCGCACGGCGGCGGTGGGGGCACGATGGCCGTGGACTACATCGCCGCCGTCGATTATGTGTTGACCTATGTCGCCGGCTACCTGAAACATCGCGGCGGCGGCGACCTGGTCCTGATCGTCATTGGCGACCATCAGCCGCCCGCCCGTGTCAGCGGTCCCGACGCATCCTGGGACGTGCCGGTGCACGTCGTTACGGGCAAATCCGATTTGGTCGAGGTACTCAAAGCCGAGGGCTTTTCCGAGGGACTCGAACCGCCGGCGCCGGCACTCGGCCCGATGCACCAGCTGGCGCCGCGATTGCTGCGCGCATTCGACGGCGGCCAGGGAACGTTTGGCTTGGCTGACGCGCCGCGCACAGAGTCGGCACCACTGTCAGCAGCGCGTCAGCAGTCGCGCGTAGATGTCGCCGGAGCCGTCATCCGCCGCTAGGTTGGCGACAAAGCCGCGGACCGCTGCGGTCGTACACCAGGCAGTCAACGCCAGCCGATGGCTCTCGCCGACCGACCAGTTGAAACGGTATTCACCGAGCGCCTCGAGGCGCTCGATACAGGCGAGCGCGCGCGCACGTGCTGCCGGCAGGTACTCGAACGACAGGCAGGGCAACGCCGTGTCTAGCCCGTTCAACACCTCGGCCTCGAGGCCCTCGACGTCGATCTTGACGAAGTCCGGCACGCCGTATGCAGTCATCAGTGCCTGCAGCGTCGTTACCGGCACCGTCTGCACGGGCCGCCAGCGGGTAAGGCGAAAGCCGGTGTCCTCGGCCATCTCGCGCGTCCACTCTGGCGACAGTGTGCTCACCGTGAGATTGCGGTGGTCGACCAGCAGCTTTGCCTCGCCCTCGGCGGCGGCCACGGCCGCTGCGACGATGGTCACCGCCTCGTCCCGGCCGAACAGCACGCGCAGTATTCGCAGCAGATCGGGATGTGGCTCGACCGCCACGACGCGCGCGCCGAGCGCCCGCCAGGCACGGATTCGGTTGCCCACATGAGAACCTATGTCAAATGCCAGGCCACCGCGCGGCACGAACTGCGCGTAGAAGGTGCGCAGCCGCGCAGCGCGCCTCGGGATACCATAGTAGATCAGTAGCGAGCGCAGCAGGCCGCGTGACCTGGTGATCAGATTCCCTGACATCGCTTGAAATCTCCGTCCCTCACCCAGGTTACCGGTCGGCGCAATGGCATGTATTCACGCAAGCGCATGCAATCGCCTTACCGGCTGCCGGCGGGCTCGCCCGCCTCGTGTCGCGCTGTAGACGCGAACACAGTGCGGTTCGTCGCCGCCATGGCTGGATTTGGAGGCCTGCCATGGGCACATACGCCCGAGTCAACAGCGGCTCTCCGGCCGTCAAACGTCGAATGCAGGACTTGGATGGCACAGGTGAATCCGGAGGTTCCCTAAACGCTCGCAGGCGATGGGCGCCAGGCGCAGCATCTACGGGCCATTCACTGCCCGGCTTTAGCTCGCATCTCGGCTAAGCGCTGCCGGTAGCTGACTTCAATCGAGCTTATGGGCCCGACGACGTTTTCGAGGCATTCCTGCTTGGATACGTCCTGCGCCTCCTCGAGCCACTGCGCCATTTCCTCGCGGAGCAGACCGATGATCTCCAGTGCGCCTAGTAGTTGCTGAACCTGCGCCGCCGCGTCGGGCCTTTCTTTTGCCATGCCGTTTTCGCGCCGCTGTTTTGTGTGGAACAGTTGTGATGCTCCCGGGTCAAAGGGCTTGCGCCGAAGGTCACGCCCTTTTCCGGCAGAAGTCAAGGCCGGCAGACACGGGTACGAGCCCTTAAACCCGCACCACCGTGAATGCATGATAGTTCAGGACGCTTGTCGCTCGCATCTCGGCGGGCCCCCCCCACGGTAAGGACATACATCGGGGAGTTGCGACCGTGCGCTCTCTTTCGAAGTGCTCCCGTGGGTCCAAGTCCCGTCCGGCGCAGCCCGGCGACACTCTCCGGTGCCTTCCTGCGTGGGGCCAAGCTGGCCAAGGCCGACCTCACGGGCATCATTGCGAATAACCTCAACCTCTACAGCATCGGCGCCGCTTCGGCGAGGCGCATTGACGGCGAGCGACCACGTGATGCCGAAGTCGTGATACGGTCGCGACGCAGCGGCCGGTGACTCGACCGGCCTGCCGCAACCATTATAAGCGGAGCCTCAGGTTCGAGGGTATGATTGCGCACCTCGGCTACTTAGCGGCCGAACACCGCCCATGCCGCACCAGCCGCTGACGTTGGGCGAGGTACGGGGGTCATCGAGAGACATCCTGTCTCGGTCGAACTGCCCCCAACGTCCCGAGTGGCAGTTCCGCGGCAGGTTTCGCTGCTGCACTTGCGTGTCATGCCCAAGGACTGGCATTCCAATCAACGTCTCTTAAACTGCACGGCGAGCGGTCGCGGATCTGCAAGCGCGAAACGGTGGGGAGTTGTTATGAAAAGAATCAGCGCCTCGGTCAGCCCCGAGGGAAGCCTCGAGGTCCTGTCGCGGCTCGAGGTCAAGACCCTGCTCGATACCAGTGCGCGGGGGCTGTACCGGCTGTTCCGCAACTGCGCGCTGGCGGTGCTGAACAGCGGTAGCCACACTGACGATGCCCGCGAGATCTTTGATACCTATCGCGATTTCGGCATCAACCTGATGCAGCGCAATCAGGGCATCAAGCTGCGTCTCGAGAATGCGCCGCCGTCGGCCTTCGTCGACGGCAAGATGATCCAGGGTATCCGGGAACACCTGTTCGCGGTCCTGCGCGACATCATCTACACGCACAATGAGATCCTGGGCGACCCCACGTTCGACCTGGAAAGGAGCGATCACATCACCTCGGCGGTGTTCCACATCCTGAGGAACGCACGCGTCCTCCGGCCCAGCGTCAATCCCAATGTGGTGGTCTGTTGGGGCGGCCATTCCATCGGAAGGGAGGAATATGACTACTCGAAAGAGGTCGGCTATCAGATGGGGTTGCGTGGGCTGGATGTCTGCACCGGCTGCGGGCCCGGCGCGATGAAGGGGCCAATGAAGGGGGCAACCATCGGTCATGCCAAGCAGCGCATGGGCGGAGGCCGTTATATCGGTCTGACCGAACCCGGCATCATTGCCTCCGAGCCACCGAACCCGATCGTCAACGAACTGGTGATCCTGCCCGATATCGAGAAGCGCCTGGAGGCCTTTGTCAGGGTCGGGCATGGCGTGGTGGTCTTCCCGGGCGGGGTGGGCACCACCGAGGAACTTCTCTACCTGTTGGGAATTCTGATGCACCCGGACAACCGCGATCACCCCTTTCCGCTGCTGCTGACCGGTCCCGCCGGCAGTGCCGACTATTTCGCAGCGATCGATCGATACCTGGCGAAGACCCTGGGAAAGCCGGCACGGCGGCTTTACCGGATCATTGTCGATGACCCGGTCGAGGTGGCCCGCTTCATGCGGAATGCGATGGACAGGGTGCGGGCATTTCGCCGCGAGGGCAACGATGCGTTCTATTTCAACTGGCAATTGCGCATCGAGAAGGAATTCCAGCAGCCGTTCGTGCCGAACCATGCGGCGATGGCCAGCCTGTCGCTCAGTCGGGAGCAAGAGCCGCATCGACTCGCGGCCAATCTGCGCCGGGCCTTCTCCGGGATCGTTGCCGGGAATGTCAAGGAGGATGGCATCCGGGCGGTCGAGGAACACGGGCCGTTCGAGATCCATGCCGATGCGGACATGGCGGCGGCAACGGACGACCTGCTGCAGCGATTCATTGCGCAGCGCAGGATGAAGCTCGAGGGTGAATACACACCCTGTTATACCGTCGTCGGATAGCGCCGCGGCGATGACCGCTGCACAAGCCGAACGCACAGGCTCGACGAACGCGGCATCACGCCCATGGTGGGTCATTGCGCTGGACGACAACACAAGAAATAACTACCAGGCAGCTGGCCGGTCTCTGATGCAGAGAGAAACAGAACCAAGGACACGAAACGCCCAAGAGCTTGGCTCTAATTCACAGCCAGTCCACAAGCCGGGTCGGCAAGCCGTCGGTCACTGCTTCCGATGCGCCGAATCCAACGCGGCAGGTACTTCGTCGGCATGGCATTCGAACGCCGATTCCAGCGCGACCTGCTCTGGCCATTCTGTCTTCGGGCGGTTCCAGGCGCCGACCATGGAGGAGGCGCGCACCAGGTCCAAGGGATAGTCGATTTCGCTCCAGCTGAGCCCGGATATCGACTGGGTCCATACGGAACCGGTCCTTGCCAACTCGTCGAGCACCGACAGGTACCAGCGGTCTTCGGCCCGTGGCCGACGCGCGGCATGCTCAAGGGCCTTGCGGAAGAGCAACCATCCCCTGTCGCGGAATACCATCATGCCGATGGACTCGCCGTCGACTCGGTCCAACGGCAGGTCCTTCCCCACCCGGAGCAGCCGAGGGCCGTCCAACTGAACCTTCATGTCGTCGTCGTCGTAGTGGGTCTTCTGATCGATGGCCAGGGTGATTGGGCGGTAAGGCGCATCCACGAGGCGCCGCAAAACGCCCGGTTCGAAGACGGTGTCCCCGTTCAGAAGCACGAAGTCTTCGGTCATCTCTCCCCGCGCCGTCCAGCAGCTGACGAGATTGTCGGCCACCTTGAAATGGGGGTTGAAGATGGTCTTCACATGGGCGTCATGCCCCCGAACCGCGACCAGGCGCTCGACATGCTCCGCGCCGAAGCCGGTGACGACCACGATCTGATCGACGCCGTTGGCGAGCAAGCCGTCGATCTGCCAATCGAGCAGGGCCTTGCCTTTCAACATCACGGTGCATTTCGGTGATCGTTCCGTCAGTGGCATCAGACGTTTTCCCTGTCCTGCGCTGAGTATGATTGCCTTCATTTGAACGCCTC
>Ga0316191_10001474_pt1 | contig 16619 bp, 13 predicted proteins | sample Eddworburr2cm_MG_FD_204928 | JGI IMG/M metagenome (GOLD analysis project Ga0316191, IMG submission 204928) | Coastal sediment microbial communities from Maine, United States - Eddy worm burrow 2 cm | ecosystem: Environmental > Aquatic > Marine > Coastal > Sediment | place: USA: Maine...
TCTGCTCGGTGCTGAAGCGGAAATTGAATGACGCTTGAAGCGATCCGGGAATGACGTTGCTGGCGCCCGTGCCACTGTTGATGTTCGAGATCTGGAAGCTGGTTGGCGGGAAGGCGTCGTTGCCCCAGTCCCAGACAATTTCTGTGAGTTGGAGCAGGGCGCCGAGAGAGGCGTGAATCGGGTTTACAGCCTGATCCGGGTAGGCCACGTGGCCCTGCACTCCCTTGACGGTGAGGGTGCCATTCAGTGAACCCCGGCGGCCGATCCGGATGACGTCACCCACCGATTCCGCAGAGGAAGGCTCTCCGACGATGCAGTATTCCGGCCGGATGTCCTGTGCTTCGAGCCAGTCGACGACCCTCGCCGTGCCGTCCACGGCGTCACCTTCCTCGTCGCTGGTGATCAGATAGGCAATGCTGCCGCCGTGATCGGGGTGTTCGGCGATGAAACGATCGGTCGCATGCAACATGGCCGCCAGGGAACCTTTCATGTCCGCGCTGCCGCGACCGTACAGGCAGCCGTCGGCGATCGTGGGGTTGAAGGGGTCGAACCGCCAGTCTTCGACGGGGCCCGTGGGCACCACGTCTGTATGGCCGGCCAGCACCACCATCGGTGGTCCCTCACCGCGCACGGCCCAGAGATTGCTCACCGTGTCGAACGGCAGCTGGGTCAGCGTGAAGCCCTGGCCTTCCAGGATTTCACCGATCAGCATCTGGCAGCCGGCGTCATCCGGCGTGACGCTTGGCCGCTCGATCAGCCGGGCGGCAAGGTCGACGATCTCGCTTACTTCATCCGCCACGTCAGTTGTGGGCGTGCAGCTGCTCGTTCAGGGCAATTGCCTTCCTGTTGGTCCGGCACTCGATCCGCCCGTTGCTGCCATTCTGGATGAACAGCAGATCGGATCCGCCTGCCAGTTCCCGGGCTTTCACCTGACGAACCGTCTCGCCACTTTCGTCCAGCAGAACGATGGGTGTGCCGGCAGTGATGTAAACGCCCGCCGCGATGGTACAGCGATCGCCGAGCGGAATGCCGGTGCCGGCGTTGGCACCGATCAGGCAGTGCTCGCCGATGCTGATGACGATCTCGCCGCCACCGGACAGGGTGCCCATGGTGCTCGAGGAGCCGCCCAGATCGCTGTGTGCGCCCACAGTCACGCCCTGGCTGATCCGGCCTTCAATCATCCCCTGACCCAGGGTGCCCGAATTGAAGTTGACCTGGCCCTCGTGCATCACGGTGGTGCCTTCGCCCAGATGCGCGCCCAGTCTGACCCGGCTTGCGTCCGCAATCCGCACGCCGCCGGGAATCACGTAGTTCGTCATCTTTGGAAACTTGTCCACGGAGAAGATCTCCAGTGGTCGGCCTGCGGCCCGGGCCGCGGTAATTGCCGCCGGCGCTTCGCCTGCGGCCATTGGCCCGTCGCTGGTCCAGGCGACGTTCGGCAGATGGGCAAAGATGTTGTCCAGGTTCTGGCTGTTCGGAAGTGCCAGCCGGTGCGAGAGCAGGTGCAGCTTGAGGTAAGCCTCCGGCACCGAGTTGATGGGTCCATCCGCATCGAGCCTGACCGTGGTCAGTGGTCCGTCGGACTCGAGCAGCGGTCCTACGGCACTGGCCAGCGGTTCACCCGCCGCCTCGAGGAATCGGCCGACTGACTCCGCGCTGGCGGCCTGGGTACCCGGTTCGAAATGCTCCGTGATGAGCGCGGCAAGCTCGGTGTCCGGCGCCTTCAGCGGCAGCGGAAAATAGCAGTCCAATGGGTTGCTGCTGGAATCGGTCCGGCTCTGGCCGATGGCGAATGCGTAGAGGTTGCTCATTGTTGAGGCTCGTGTCGAAAGAGCGGCTTGGATTTGAAGGCGGCTAAGCTACCACAATCAGGCCCTGCGGGCCGCCTGCCAGCGAACGAGTCGTTCGGCCGCATCAATGCACTGAGCCAGCGGCGCGACCCAGGCGACGCGGACGAAACCGCGGCCCGGATTTATCCCATGGGCCGTGCGGCTCAGAAAGGAGCCCGGCAGCACCGTGATGTTTTCTTCGCGGAAGAGGTCGAGAGTGAAGGTCTGATCGTCTTCCCCAACGTCCAGCCAGTGGTAGAAGCCGCCGTCCCGCTGGCCGAGCTCGAAGGCGCTCGCGAGGATCGGCGTCAGCCTGTCGAATTTCTCTCGATAGAGGGCTCGATTTTCAACCACGTGAGCTTCGTCGGCCCAGGCCAGGACGCTGGCCCGCTGCACCTGGGCAGGCAGGGCGCAGCCCTCGTAGGTGCGATACTGGAAGTAGTCGGCCAGAACATCCGCATCACCAGCGACGAATCCCGAACGGAGCCCGGGCAGATTGGAGCGCTTGCTCAGGCTGTGAAAGACCACGCAGCGTTCGAAACCAGGCCGACCACTGCTGGCTGCTGCCTGCAGCAGGCCGGCGGGCGGGCTCTGCTCATCCGGATAGATTTCCGAGTAGCACTCGTCCGCCGCGATCACGAAATCGAACTCATCCGCGCGGTCGATCAGCCAGGTCAGCGTCGGAAGGTCCAGGCTTGCACCGGTGGGGTTGCCCGGCGAGCAGAGGTAGAGCAGCTCGCAGCGGGACCAGATCTCGTCCGGCACTGATCGGTAATCAGGCAGGAAGCCGGTATCACGACTCGTGTTCAGGAAGTAGGGCTCAGCCCCCGCCAGGTAAATGGCGCCCTCGTAGATCTGATAGAAGGGATTGGGCAGCACGCCGATTCCGTTGAACTTTCTGCCCATGACGGTCTGGGCAAAGCTGAACAGCGCCTCTCGCGTGCCGGAGACGGGCAGTATCTGTGTGGCTGGATCTACCCGGGCCCGGAAGCGATTGCTGATCCAACGGGCGATCGCTTCCCGCAGTTCTGCCGATCCCCGGGTGGACGGATAGGTGGCCAGATCCGTCGCCAGCGCATCCGGCTGGCAGAGGGCATCGATGATGAATGCGGGCGGCGCATGCTTCGGCTCGCCGATGGACAAGGCCACGTGCTGGTGGGCCGGATTACCGACGCTGTCGCCTTTCAAGGCGTTCATCCGCTCGAACGGATAAGCCTCCAGACGCTCGAGCTTTGGGTTCACCCGTGTTCCTGGGCGATCTGGGCATCCATTCCCTGGCGGATGGCGTTGGTCAGCAGATAGGCACGCTCTTCGACGGAAGCGCCTTCGGGTGCTGCGGCGTCCCGAATTGTGAACACGTCTTCCACCCGCTCGCCCAGGGTTGCGATCCGCGCGGCGATGAGATCGAGTCCGAGATCGGCGAACAGCAGGCCAATGCCCGCCAGCAGCCCGGGTCGATCGGCGGCGATGAGGGTGAGTTCGTAGCGGCGGTCGCCACCCCGCGGGGTCAGGGTCACCTCGGTGGTGGTCGGCAGCTGCTTGAGCTGTCGTGACAGGCGCCGTTTAGGCAGCGCCAGCACCACTTCCGGATCAGACAGCGTTTTCGTGAGCGAACCGACCAGTCGTTCCCGCTCGGCGGCACTGCGCCCGGGCGGGCGGCCGGAGGCATCGAGGACGATGAAGGAGTTCATGCACCAGCCGTTATCCGCGGTGTGGATGCTGGCGTCGTGCACCGACAGGCCGAGCTGACTCAAAGCACTGACCGTGGTCGCGAACAGCCGCTCCCGGTCGCGGGTGATGATGCATATCTCCGTGGCCCCTTCCTCGGAGACCTGTCCGCGTCTCTCCAGAATCAGGACCAGGGGTCCGTCCTGACCCTGGTGCTCGGCCACCGCGGCGGTCACATCGGCGACCTGGCGTGGCGTATGACGCAGGAAGAAGTCATCGCTGCCGGAGGCCCAGATGTTCAGAACATCCGTCTCGCTCATGCCCCGCTTGGTGAGCTTCTCCAGGGCGCTTTCGCGGCAGGCCTGGATGGTCGCCTGCTTGTCGACGGGCGATTCCAGGCCGCGGCGCAGCGCCTTTCGGGTTTCTCCATAAAGCTGGCGCAGCAGTGTGGCCCGCCAGTTGTTCCAGAGGGTCGGGTTGGTGGCGTTGATGTCGGCCACGGTCAGCGCGTAGAGATAGTCCAGACGGCGTTCGGATTTAACCTCGGTTGCGAACTCGAGGATCACGTCCGGATCGTAGATGTCTTTGCGCTGCGCAACGCTCGACATCAGCAGGTGTTGCTTGACAAGCCAATCGACAAGCTGCGTGTCGTCATCTGTCAGGCCGTGTCGTCGGCAGAAGGCGACGGCATCCACCGCGCCGAGCTCCGAGTGGTCGCCGCCGCGACCCTTGCCCATATCGTGATAAAGGCCGGCGATGTAGAGCAGTTCCACCTTCGGCAGGTTGCGCACGCAGTGATAGGCCACCGGGTAGTGCTCTTCGCTAGATCGGTAGTGGAAGCGGCGCATGTTCCTGATCACCATCATGGTGTGCGCATCGACCGTGTAGATGTGGAACAGATCGTGCTGCATCTGGCCGATGATCTGACCGAACTCGGGCAGGTAGCGGCCGAGCACGCCGTAGCGACGCATGCGTGTGAGCTGTGAAACCAGCGTGTAGGGCGCTTTCAGCAGGTCCATGAACAGGCGGCTGTTTTCCGGGTTCTGCCGGAATGCATCGTCGATCAGGTGCAGATGATCGCGTATGGCGCGGATGGTGTCGGCGCGGACCCCGGAAACGTCCCGCCGATTGGCCATGATCACGAAGATCTCGAGGAGGGCGCTGGGGTTTTCAGCGAGCACCGACTCGCTGACGATCTCGATGTAGTGGTTGCGGATCTGGAAGCGCTCGTTGATTGGCTCGATCACGGGCTTCTCGCGCTCACGCAGAATGGATTCGTCGAAGTACTGGAGGACGATGTCGTTCACTTCGCGCAGTGCGAGCACATGCTCGTAGTACAGGCTCATGAAGCGTTCCACGCCGAGACGTGCGTCGGTATCGGCGAAGCCGAGTCGTTCCGCCAGACCCCGTTGAAATTCGAACTGCAGCCGGTCTTCCTTGCGCCCGGCCAGGAGGTGCAGGCCGTAGCGCACCCACCAGAGGAAGCGGCGACCATCTTCGAGCCAGACCCGCTCCTGGGTCGTCAGCGCCCCCATGCGCTCCAGGTCCTTGGTGTCGTCGGTCCCGAAATGACGCTGGAAGATCCACATGGCGGTCTGCAGGTCCCGCAAACCACCGGGCGAAGATTTCAGATTCGGCTCGAGCCCGTACTCCACATTGTCATATTGAGCGTGCCGGCTTTCCTGCTCGTCGCGCTTGGCCTTGAAAAACCGATCAGAGGGCCAGAGACGTTTGCTGGCCATGATCCTGTCGAGCTTTGCGTTCAGTTTCTCAGAGCCGGTAAGAAACCGGCGTTCGTACATGGCGGTGGCGACAGTGATGTCTTTGTGTGCTTCGGACTTGCAGTCGGCCAGGCGGCGGACGCTGTGCCCAACGTCCAGGTTCAGGTCGTAAAGCAGGTGCAGGAATGCCCGAACCTCGTCGCGCCAGGCGGTTGGCCGCTTGGCCACAATCAGCAGATCCACGTCTGACTGCGGGAACTGCTCGCCACGCCCGTAGCCGCCTACCGCGAACAGGGTCAGGTCGCCGGATGCCTTCTCCGGGATGCAGGCGTCCCAGGCTTCGCGAATCAGGTCGTCGAAAAACGCCGTGCGCTCTTCGATGAGGTCGTCAATGTTGTGTCTGGCCCAGTAACGGTCGGCCAGCGCCTCGTCCTTTTCCGTCAGCTTGGCACGAAGGCGCTCGGCCACGGCACCTGGGCCGTTGCCGTAGCGGGCCGTGGCGCGTGCCTGTGCGGTGGTGTCGCCGGTTGTTTCGGCGGATGGATCCGCGTTGCTGGTCACCGGCGGCTCAACCGAAACGGCTTTCTTCGGTTCTGCGGGTCAGAACCTCGGCGCCGGATGCTGTGACCAGCAGCGTGTGCTCCCATTGTGCGGAGAGCTTGTGGTCCTTGGTCACCACCGTCCACTGGTCGGGCAGGATCTTCACGTGACGTTTGCCCGCGTTGATCATGGGTTCGATGGTGAAAGTCATGCCTTCTTCGAGCACCATGCCCGTATTCGGGCGACCGTAGTGAACCACCTGGGGTTCATCATGAAAGGTGCGACCGATACCGTGGCCGCAGAACTCGCGAACCACGCTGAAGTGGTTGGCCTCGGCGTGAGACTGAATGGCGTGACCGATATCGCCGAGCCGGGCACCAGCGCGAACGGCTTCGATGCCTTTGTAGAGACACTCCTGGGTGACCCGTACCAGACGCTCGGCGAGCACGCTGGGCTTACCGGCGAAGAACATCTTCGAGGTATCGCCGTGGAACCCGTCCTTGATCACGGTCACGTCGATATTCAGGGCATCGCCGTTCTTCAATACCTTCTTGTCGGATGGGATGCCGTGGCAGACCACGTGATTCACCGAGGTGCAGATGGATTTGGGGAAGGGCGGTGTGCCTGGACCGTTCGTATAGTTGAGTGGGGCCGGGATGCAGTCGAGCTCCTCGGTGATCATCCGATGGCAGATGTCGTTCAACTCGCCGGTAGATACTCCTGGGCGGACGTGCGCACCGATCATATCGAGCACACTGGCGGCCAGCCTGCCCGCTTCGCGCATCCTGGCGATGTCATCTTCGCTCGTTAGCCGGGCGACCATAGTTTTCCTCGTTGGGCCCCGCTTGCTCGGGGGCGTTTGTTCGGAGCGGTGACTGAGCGCTGGCCCAGGCGGTTGCGTAAAAGGCGCAGTATGGTATAAAGCCCGCCGCTTCGGGGCAATGCAGCCGAAAGAGGCTGTAATCCCGGGCGATATTAACTTAAACACCCACACCGCCTGTAAAGGCGCTTCCAAGGGTGCCGGCGGATCGGCGTAGCCGATCCGAAGCGGATTCGCCTGGCGAATCCGCAGGGTAACGGTCAATCCGCCCCGAAATCTGGATTTTGTCCAGGCCGGTTCGAAGCGCTTACGGTGGTGCGAGACGCAACCCGGAGACAATTCAATGGATATCAGCATGCGTGACATGTTGGCCGCAGGCGTGCACTTCGGCCATCAGACCCGTTTCTGGAACCCCAAGATGGCACCGTTCATCTTCGGATCCCGCAATAAAATTCACATTATCAACCTGGAAAAAACGCTGCCGGCGTTCAATGGCGCGCTGAAGGAGTTCCGCAACCTGGGCAGCCGTAAGCACAAGATCCTGTTTGTGGGCACCAAGCGGGCTGCGGCCAAGGTGGTCAAGGAGCAGGCGAGCCGTGTTGGCATGCCTTACGTCGATCAACGCTGGCTGGGCGGCATGCTCACCAATTACAAGACGATCCGTCAGTCTATCCGTCGGCTGCAGGAGCTGGAAACCCAGTCCACCGACGGCACCTTCGAAATGCTCACCAAGCGCGAGGCGCTGCAGCGCTCGCGTCTGATGGAGAAGCTCGAGCGGAGCCTGGGCGGGATCAAGGACATGGGCGGCCTGCCGGACGCGCTGTTCGTTGTCGACGTCATGCACGAGCACATTGCCGTTTCTGAAGCGAACAAGCTCGGCATTCCCGTGTTCGGCGTGGTGGACACCAACAGCGACCCGGAAGGCATCGACTTCATCATTCCCGGCAACGACGACGCCATCCGCGCCATTCGTCTTTACGTCACGGCCGTGGCGGACGCGATTGCCGAAGGGCAGGCGAATGCCGCCGGTAACGTGCGTCCCGATGAGTTCGTGGAAGTGGAAGAAGCGCCTGCCGCTCAAGCGGAGACTGCAGCGGCCGAAGCGCCCGCGGCGGCAGCACAAGAGCCCGCGGCGGCAGCACAAGAGCCTGCGGCGGCTGTAGAAGCGCCCGCGGCGGCAGCACAAGAGCCCGCGGCGGCAGCACAAGAGCCCGCGGCGGCAGCACAAGAGCCCGCGGCAGCCGAAGCTGCAGCTGCCGAGCCTGTCGCAGAGGCAACCGCGAACGCTTCGGCAGAGGGTTCAGCCCCGGCCGAGCCGGCCGCAGGCGATACCGACAAAAAGGAGTCGTAGTCATGGCAATCACCGCAGCAATGGTCAAGGAGCTCCGGGAGCGTACGGGCCTTGGCATGATGGATTGCAAAAAAGCGCTCACCGAAGCAGACGGCGACATGGAGGCGGCCATCGAGGCGCTCCGCAAGTCCAGTGCACTGAAGGCCGCCAAGAAGTCCGGTCGGACTACGGCTGATGGCCTGCTCGGTATCAAGGTGTCCGAAGACGGTAAGAAGGGCACTGTGGTCGAAGTGAACATCGAGACGGACTTCGCCGCCAAGAACGAGAAATTCATCGCCTTCGTCGACGAGATCACCAATGCCGCCTTCGATGCCGGTACAAACGACGTGGCGGCCATCATGGCAGGCGATCTGGATGCGAAGCGGGAAGCCCTGGTTCAGGAGATCGGCGAGAACATCACCGTTCGTCGCGCCGCCAGCATGGAAGCCGCCGACGGCTACGTCACCAGCTATGTGCATTCGGACAACCGCAAGGCTGTGCTGGTAGAGCTCGACAAAGCGGACGAAGCGCTTGGTCGGGATCTGGCCATGCACATCACCGCCATCAACCCCATGGTGGTGACGTCGGCCGAAGTGCCGGAAGACGTGCTCGCCAAGGAACGTGAGATCTACAGTTCTCAAGCTGCCGAGTCCGGCAAGCCGGCCGACATCGTCGAGAAGATGGTGGAGGGACGGGTTCGCAAGTTCCTGGCCGAAGTGAGTCTGGTCGATCAGCCTTTCGTCAAGGATGGCAACGTCAAGGTCAGCCAGCTGCTCAAAGACAAGGGTAACGCCTGTCGTCGGTTCGTGCGCTTCGAAGTGGGTGAGGGCATCGAAGTGGAAGCAGAGGACTTCGCTGCCGAGGTGGCAAAGCAAATCAAGGATACCGACGGCGACAGCGAGGAGTAACGAGCCTTGCGCCGGGTACTGCTGAAACTCTCCGGAGAAGCACTGGCCCCGGGTCCGGAGACCGGTGGCTTCGGCATCGACCCGGATGTGCTGGACGAGATGGCCGCCGAGATCGGCGGCCTGATCCGAGCCGGTGGTCAGCTGGCCGTCGTGCTCGGCGGCGGCAATCTGTTCCGCGGGGCCGCGCTGCAGGCTGCCGGCATGGACCGGGTCACCGGCGACCACATGGGCATGCTGGCCACCATCATGAACGGGCTCGCTTTCCGCGATCTGCTGCTTCGCCGTGATATCGACGCGGTACTCTATTCGGCACTACCGGTGCCTGGGGTAGCCAGGGGATTCTCCCGTGATGCCGCCGTGTCGTCCCTGGATGCCGGTCAGGTCACCATTTTCGCCGGTGGCACCGGCAATCCTTTCTTCACCACCGATACGGCGGCTTGTCTCCGAGCCATCGAAGTCGGCGCCGATGCGGTGCTGAAGGCCACCAAGGTCGATGGCGTGTACAGCGCCGATCCCTTCAAGGATCCGGATGCGACACGATTCGATTCCCTGACTTACGACCAGACGCTGGACCTTCAGCTGGGTGTGATGGACCTCACAGCCATCTGCCTCTGTCGGGATCATGATATGCCGGTGGTGGTCTTCGATATGCGTGCAAAGGGCGCATTGACCGCGATCATCAACGGTGACAAGGTTGGCACCCGAATCGTCGCAAGCTGAGTGGATTAGCGTGCGACGGCGACCCCCACACCTCATGCCGACTGGATGGAAGGCGAGCCGCAGGACAGGCGCTCTGACAAATGATCGATGAAATTATACAGGATGCGGACGAGCGCATGGGCAAGTCCCTGGAAGTGCTTGTGGCGCACTTCGCCCGCATCCGCACTGGCCGTGCGAACCCAAGTCTGCTTGACGGCATCGAGGTCGACTACTACGGCAATCTCACTCCATTGAACCAGGTCGCCTCCGTCACCGTTGAGGATGCAAGAACTCTGGTTATCTCCCCTTGGGAAAAGAACCTGATTCCCGATCTGGAGAAGGCGCTGCTGAAAAGCGACCTCGGCATTACCCCGTCGTCCACCAGCGAGCTCATCCGGGTGCCGCTGCCTGCCTTGACCGAAGAGAACCGCAAGGACCTCGCTCGGCAAGCGAGGCAGGAAGCAGAGAACGCCCGCATCGCCGTCCGCAATATCAGAAGGGACGCCATCGCCGACATCCGCGAGCTGGTCAAGGAAAAGGAAGCGGCGGAGGACGAAGGGCATCGTGGCGAAGAGGATGTCCAGAAGCTCACCGATCGGCGCGTGGCCGAAGTGGACGCAGCCCTGGCGGCGAAAGAAGCAGATCTGATGGAAGTCTGATTAAGCGCCCGGAAACACAAGGAAGATGTCGGAAGTCAGTGTCAGCCTAACGAATCCGCAGGATGCCAAAGCCGCCCCGGAGGCGGTGCGCTCGCCTGACGAAGAGACGGGCAGCCAGGATGTACCCAGGCATGTTGCCATCATCATGGATGGCAACCACCGCTGGGCGAAAGGGCGGCATCTGCCCGGAGCCGCGGGTCATCGAGCGGGTGCCCGACGGGTGCGGCCGGTGGCGGAGGCCTGCGCCGATCTCGGCGTTCGCTGCCTGACGCTGTTCGCGTTCTCCACCGAGAACTGGGGGCGGCCGCGGCGGGAAGTGAGCCTGCTGATGGATCTGATGCGCAACGTCCTCAAGAACGACATCGACGAGCTGAACGAACGGGACGTTCAGCTCAGGATCATCGGCGACCGCGATCGGTTCGATGCTGACCTGCAGGCACTCATGGCCGAGGCGGAAACGCGCACGGCGCACAATACCCGTATGCAGCTGAACATCGCCGCCAACTTCGGTGGCCGATGGGATATTACCGAGGCCGCCCGAGCGCTGGCACGGGACGTCAAGGCCGGCCGACTCGATCCGGAAGCGATCGACGAGGCGACGTTCGGCAACTATCTGTCTCTCGGCGACCTGAGCCCGCCGGACCTCTGCATCCGTACCGGCGGTGACCACAGGATCAGCAACTTCCTGCTCTGGGATCTTGCGTACACGGAATTGTACTTCACCGATGCATTCTGGCCCGACTTCGACGAAGCGAGCCTCGAGGATGCCATCTCCCTTTACTTAGAGCGTCAGCGTCGGTTCGGCCGGCGCACCTGACCGCTCATGCTCAGATCCCGGATCATCACGGGGTTGGTGCTGGCCTTCACGGCCCTGATCGCCATCTATCTGCTGCCCATGCCGGTGTTCGCCCTGTTCTGGTGGTTCGTTGGCGTGGTGGCGGCCTACGAGTACGCGGGCCTTGCCGGCATCGAGAAGCGGTCTCTCCGCTACGCCTATGCCGGCATTTACACCCTGCTGGTGATCGCCACCCACTTCGAGCCCGCGCTCAGAATTCCGGGGCTGTTCATCAGCGCCGCCATCTGGGCAGGTGCGCTCATCTGCGTATTCACCTATCCAGCGAGCGGCGCAGCGATTCGCCCCTGGGTCACCGGAGTGGTGGGCATCTTCATCAGTTGGGCCTCGTGGATCGCGCTGATGGTGATCCGCGAATCTCCCGGCGGCTCGAACTGGCTGCTCTGGATGATTTTGGTGGTGGCCTTTGCCGACATCGGCGCCTACTTCAGCGGTCGTCAGTTCGGCAAACGCAAGCTCGCTGCTGAAGTCAGCCCAGGCAAGACCTGGGAGGGGTTCTGGGGCGGTATGCTGGTGTCCAGCCTGATCTGTGGCGGCATTCTGGTTGCCATGGGCCGTTTCAACGGCGGCTGGATCTTCATCATGGTCCTGCTGGTGACGGTCTCCGTTGTCGGCGACCTGTTCGAGAGCGTCCTCAAGCGGGAGCGTGGGGTGAAGGATTCCGGTGTCATTCTGCCGGGCCACGGCGGTGCCCTGGACCGGATCGACTCGGCAGTTGCCGTGCTTCCGTATTTCGCGCTGATCCTCATTTATGCGGGGCTTGCCGGTCAGTCTGTCTGACTAAATACACCGCACCCGCGGACCTAAGATCGGCTATCATGCGCCCCCAACGTGCAACCAGCCTGCTTGGGACCCCTCTATTGGTCGCATCAGCGACAAGAAGATGCCACACCGGGCGGCGTGCGGATTAAATTATGTTAATGGAAGCCGGACGAAGAGTTCAGGCATCCTGAAATCCGAAAGGATTAGCTGAACAGCCGGCGGAAAAGAAAGTCGATGGAATTCCTTCAGTACCCACTGGCCCTGATCGTCATGCTCGGCGGCCTGATCACCTTCCACGAGCTCGGGCACTACTTTGCTGCCCGGGCTTCCGGGGTGCGTATCCTCCGCTTCTCCATCGGCTTCGGTCGGCCGCTCTGGAGTCGGGTGGACAGCCGGGGCACGGAATGGGTCGTTACTGCCATCCCGCTGGGCGGCTTCGTGCGGATGCTGGGCGAGCAGGAGCCCGGCGAAGTGCCGCTGGCCGTGCCGCTGAAACCGGAAGACAAGGACTATTCTCAGCTCTCTGTCGGCTGGCGCCTGATCATCTCCGCGGCCGGTCCAGCCGCCAATTTCCTGCTGACCATCATCATTTACTGGACGTTGTTTCTGGCGGGCACTCCGGCCATCGCGCCGATGCTCGGCGACGTGGATCCGGACTCGGCGCTGGGTCAGGCAGGCTTGACCCGCTACTCGGAGATCGTCCGCGTCGACGGTGCCCGGACTCAGGACTGGCAGCAGGTGAATCTGGCGCTGGCGGACCGGCTCGGTGAGTCTGGCAGCATCGTCCTGGAGGCCCGCCAGCCCGGGGCCGACACGGAGCGATTCGAGATCCCGATCAGCGACTGGCACCAGGGCGAGAAGGACCCCAATCTGCTCGCTTCCCTGGGCTTCAGCGCCGCTTCACCGGCGCTCGTTGGAGAAGTGTTGCCGGGCGGTGCAGGTGAGCGGGATGGCCTGGAAGCTTGGGATCTGATCACGGCGGTGGATGGCGAGGCCATCGAAAGCTGGGGTCAGTGGGTCGGAGTCATTCAGAACGCGCCTGAAACAACCCTCGAAGTGGCGCTCATGCGTCGAGGCCAGCCGCTCACCCTGCAGATCGTGCCGAATGCCCGGGAAACGGATGAGGGCGCCACCATCGGCTACCTCGGGGTCGCCGGCCACTTCTACGAGGAGCAGTACGGTCCCATTTCCGCCATCCCTGCAGCGCTGGCTGAAACCTGGGAGAAAACGCTCTTCACGCTCGGCGTGCTGAAGAAGATGGTAATGGGTGCCGTTTCGGTGGAGAACCTGTCCGGACCGATCATGATTGCCAAGGTCGCCGGTGAGTCCGCCAGTGCGGGCTGGCAGTATTTCCTCGGTCTGGCAGCCCTGCTGTCCATCTCGCTGGGCGTGCTGAATCTGCTGCCGATACCCATCCTGGATGGCGGGCACATCCTGTTCAGTCTGGTCGAACTCTTTCGCGGCAAGCCTGTGCCTGAGAAGGTGCAGATCATGGCCACGCAGGTCGGTCTGGTGCTGGTCGGTGGCCTGATGATCATCGCGCTCTACAACGATCTGACCCGGCTGATCTGAGCGGGCCGTGGGTATTATGCACCGTAACTCGATTCCTGCTCTGTTCGCTCTGCTGTTGCTCGCGGCGACCTTCGCCGCAAAACCCGCACAGGCCATGGATGCTTTCGTGGTGGAAGACATCCGGCTGCAGGGGTTGCAGCGGGTATCCGCCGGTACTGTTTTCAACCAGTTGCCGATCAACGTTGGCGATGTGCTGGACAGCATCGCCATCCGGGAACTGATCCGCTCTCTATTCCGCTCAGGGTTTTTCAATGACATCCGCATGGCGCGCGACGGCGGCGTGCTGGTGGTGACGCTGGTCGAGCGTCCGGCCATCGAGAGCATCGAGATTGATGGTAACAAGGCCATCCCGACGGAAGCGCTGCTCGATGGCCTGGGCCAGCAGGGCCTGAGGGAAGGAGAGATCTTCAAGCAGGCGACCCTGGAGCGGGTGGGTCTCGAGCTCGAGCGGCAGTATGTGGCCCAGGGCAGATATGGTGCTGCCATCGACACCAATGTGGAAGAGCTGCCGCGAAATCGCGTGGCCATCAGCATCGACATCGAAGAAGGCAAGACCTCCGGTATCCGCCACATCAATGTGGTGGGTGCGTCGGTGTTCGACGAAGCGACGCTGCTCGAAGAGCTGGAGCTGAAACATCCAAGCCTGCTCTCCTTCTATAAGAACGATGACAAGTATTCCCGGGAGAAGCTGTCCGGCGACCTGGAGAAGCTCGAGGCCTATTACAAGGACCGGGGGTACGTCGAGTTCGCGATCACGTCCACCCAGGTGAGCATCACACCGAAGCGCGATCAGGTGTACATCACTCTGAACGTGGAAGAGGGCGATAAATTCACCGTCAACGAGGTGAATCTGATCGGCGAGCTGAATGACGTTCGCAAGGAAGATCTCGAGCGCCTGCTGATCGTCTCGCCGGGGCAGACGTTCTCCCAGGCCAGGGTGACGGCAACTGAAGAGCGGCTCACCAGCGCGCTCGGCAACTCCGGCTATACGTTCGCCTCGGCCACCGGTGTGCCCAGGGTGAAGGACGACGGCACCGTGGATGTGGAGTTCTTCGTCGACGCCGGCAAGCGTGCCTACGTGCGGCGCATTTCCTTCTCCGGTAACAAGGTGACGAGAGACGAGGTGATGCGCCGGGAAATGCGGCAGATGGAAGGCGGCTGGGCGTCCACCTCCCAGATCGAGATGTCGAAGGTGCGTCTCGAGCGGCTCGGCTACTTCAAAGGTGTGAATGTCGAGACGCCGGAAGTGGCGGGAACAGACGATCAGGTGGACGTGGAGTTCGTGATGGAAGAGCAGCCTTCCGGCAGCATCTCTGCAACGCTTGGTTATGCTCAAGGCTGGGGGCTGACGCTGGGCGCCAATTACTCCGAGAACAACGTGCTTGGCACCGGCAACAGCCTGACCATCGGCGCTTCCTATTCGGAGTTTCAGAAGGCGCTGAACTTCAACTACTTCAATCCCTACTTCACGCTGGATGGCATCAGTCGGGGTTTCAACCTCTTCGTGCGTAATCTGGACTATGACGCCCGCAACATCGCCAGCTTCTCTACCGATGCCATCGGTGGTGGTATCACTTTCGGGTTCCCCATCGGTGAGACGCAGCGGCTCAATTTCGGCGCGCTCATCGAGTACACCGACATCACCGAAGGCCAGTTTCCCGCCCAGGAGATCAGCGCCTATCTTGATGTGAACGGCAACGAGTCGCTCAACTACAAGTTCAATCTGGGTTGGCGCTCGTCGACGCTGAACCGCGGCGTCTTTCCGACCCGTGGCCGCTCCCAGAACCTGGCAGCGGAAATCGCCGTTCCCGGCAGTGACCTGCAGTTCTACAAGATCGTCTATGACGGCCAGATGTACTTCCCGATCACCCGATCATGGACCCTCAGGCTCAGAACCGAGCTCGGCTACGGAGACGGTTACGGCAGTACGGAGCTGATACCGTTCTTCGAGCACTTCTACTCCGGCGGCTTCGGCTCCGTTCGCGGCTTCAAGAACTCCACGCTCGGACCGCGAACAACGCCGCCCACGGAAGATGCGAACGGCAACCCGATCCCGCCTGGATTCTTCCGGCCCGAAGGAGACCCTTACGGCGGTAATCTGCTGGTGGAAGCCGGTGCAGAAATCATCTTCCCCATGCCGTTCATCAAAGACGGTCGGCAGTTCCGGCCGGTCGTGTTCGTCGATGCCGGTAACGTTTTTCAGACCAAGTGCTTCGAGTTCAGCGTCAACTGTTTCGGCTTCGATGTGGACGAGTTCCGCTACTCCGTGGGCGCATCCCTCACCTGGCTGGCCGGCCTCGGGCCGATGACCTTCAGCTATGCCTTCGTTTTCAACGACTCCGAGATCGATCGGGTCGAGCAATTTCAGTTTGAATTGGGGCGAACGTTCTGATGTAGAATGCGCCCCGCTAAGCGACCTGACAGGTTTCGCCTCCTTCCGTTTAACAGAAGGATTTAACAGAAGGGTCTAACAGAAGTCAGGAATTAAATAGGAGACTCGTGTGTATAAGAAGTTGACCATCTGGTCCATGTTCATGCTGCTTTTTGCGGCTGGTTCCGCCGCAGCAGAGCTGAAGATCGCGGTGCTGGATACCCAGCGTGCTCTGGTTGAGAGCGAGGAAGCTCAGGCGCTGCTCGCGCAGGCGCAACAGGAACTGCAGGCAGAGCAGGATCAGCTGCAGGCGCTCAACGATGAGATCGTGGCGCTCTCCGAGCAGCTGCAGAAAGACGCCGAGGTGATGAGCCCGGCTGAGCAGCGCAGGATGCAGAAAGAAATCGAGGACAAGCAGATCGATCTGCAGTTCCTCGGCAACAAGCTGCAGAAAGAAGTGAACGATCGCCGCCAGGAGCTGCTCCAGCAGATGGTGCCGAAGATCGACGTGGTGCTGAAGGATCTGATCGAGCTGGAAGGCTACGACATGATCATGGAGCGGGGCAGCCTCCGTTACGTGAATTCCAAGCACGACATCACTCGGCGGGTTACCGAAAAGCTCAACGAGAAGCAGTAGTCCCCATGACCAGGCAGAGCGGTTCGTTCTCTTTGGGCGAGCTCGCCGAGCTTGCTGGCGCCGAAGTCTCTGGTGATCCCGCACGGATCGTCAGAGGCGTCGGCAGCCTCGCCAGCGCCACAGAGGAGCAGATCAGCCACCTCTCCAGCGCCACCTACAGAACTCAACTCGAATCCACCCGGGCCGGGGCGGTAATACTGTCGCCGGAAGATGCCGAGCGCTGGTCTGGTGACGCGCTGGTGATCGGCAA
>Ga0316191_10001475_pt1 | contig 16613 bp, 16 predicted proteins | sample Eddworburr2cm_MG_FD_204928 | JGI IMG/M metagenome (GOLD analysis project Ga0316191, IMG submission 204928) | Coastal sediment microbial communities from Maine, United States - Eddy worm burrow 2 cm | ecosystem: Environmental > Aquatic > Marine > Coastal > Sediment | place: USA: Maine...
TCCAGGGCCGCATCACGCGGGTCGCTGATCAGATTCGCGCGCTACTCCTGGAGACGCCGCCCTCGCCTTCGGGAGGCGTTAGCGATCTGTGGCGAGCGATGCGTATGGGACTGGACATGCGGCGGCTGGGCCAGGAGGGCCAGCGGGATCTGCATGAGTTCTTTACCCGTAGCGCCGGCGCCATCCTGGACGACTGGTTCGAATCCAATCCGCTCAAGGCCCTGTACGGTTTCGATGCCGTCGTCGGCAATTACGCCGGCCCTTACGCCGAAGGCTCGGCCTACGTGCTGATGCACCATGCTTTCGGCGAGGTCAATGGTCGACGCGGTGTCTGGGGCCATGCCGTCGGCGGCATGGGATCGATCACACAGGCGATGGCCGCCGAAGCCCGCCGGCTGGGCGTGGACATCGAGACCAACGCGTCGGTCGCTCGCCTAAACACAGAGGCCGATCGGGCCATCGGTGTCACCCTGGATGACGGCCGTGAATTCAGAGCCCGCAGCGTGATCGCTAACGTCAATCCAAAACTGCTGTATCTGCAACTGATCGAACCCGAGGCCCTGGACCAGGAATTTCTCGGCAGGATGCGCCGCTACCGATGCGGGTCCGGTACGCTGCGGATGAACGTCGCCTTGGCGGAACTGCCCAGGTTCGATTGCATGTCAGGAACCGGGCCCCAGCCAGGCCATCAGTCGGGTATCGTGATCGGACCCAGTCTCGGTTACATGGAGCAGGCCTGGCTCGATGCCCGCGTTTACGGTTGGTCACGCAGCCCCAGCACAATCGACGACTCGCTCGCCCCGGAAGGGCAACACGTCGCGAGCCTGTTCTGCCAGCAATTCGCCCCGGAGCTCCCCGACGGGCAGAACTGGGATACCGCCCGGGACGCGGCCGTGGAGACTGTAATCGACAAGGTAACCGAGTACGCGCCAAACTTTCGCGACAGCATCCTCGGCATGGTCGCCCTGACACCCACCAACCTTGAACATGAGTTCGGCCTTATCGGCGGCGACATCTTTCACGGCGCCCTGGGTCTGGATCAATTGTTCAGCGCCCGACCCATGCTGGGATACGGAAACTATCGGGGTCCGCTCAGAGGGCTCTACATGTGCGGCTCCGGCACCCACCCGGGAGGCGGCGTGACCGGAGCGCCGGGACACAATGCCGCCCGGGAGATCCTGAAGGACTTCCGCCGCAGGAAGGCGCGGCATCTTCCAGGCTAAGCCACAATCGGCCAGCCTTGATAGAATACCGATTTTACCAATTCCCTGGGGGGAGACACGCATGACGACTGCCAGCGCACGCCACATTCTTGTCGAGACTGAGACTGAGTGCCAGCAACTGATCGATCAGATCGAATCCGGCGGGGATTTTGCTGAACTCGCGGCAAAACATTCCAAATGCCCTTCCGGCCGCAGTGGCGGAGATCTGGGCAGTTTCGGCCCTGGAAGGATGGTGCCGGAGTTTGACAAGGTTGTGTTCGAGGGTGAGCTTGGCAAGCCGCTCGGGCCCGTGAAGACCCAGTTCGGCTACCACGTGGTCGAGATCACATCCCGCGCCTGAGGACTGGCCCGGTGTCGGCCGAAGACAAGGCCCTGGTGTTGTTCGTCGTGACGAGTCATGCAAAACTCGGACACACCGGACGCAAGACGGGCTACTACCTCCCCGAGGTCAGTCACCCGCACCGGGTGCTGATAAACCAGGGTTGTGCGGTGGATTTCGTCAGCCCGCGGGGCGGCAAGCCGCCCGTGGATCCGGGTAGCACCCAGCAAATGGACGAGATCAGTCGGAGTTTCGTCAACACAGAGGCCTGGGCGGAGGCGCTGGACAACAGCCTGCGGCCAGACCAGGTCGATCCGCAGCGGTATCGCGCCATCTTCTACGCCGGCGGTCATGGCACCATGTGGGACCTGCCGGACAACGAGCGGCTTGCTGAAATCGCGGCATCCATCTATCGCCGCGGGGGCATCGTGGCCGCGGTCTGCCATGGGCCGGCAGGCTTGGTCAACATCAGGACCGGAGACGATTACCTTGTCGATGGCAAGACGCTGGCCTGTTTTACTAACGAGGAAGAGGCTGCGGTTGCGCTGGACGACGTGGTGCCCTTCCTGCTTGAAGATCGCCTTCGGCAACGTGGCGCGACGATCATTCCGGCCACGGCCTTTCAGCCCCAGGTAGTGACCTCGGGGCGAATCGTCACTGGCCAGAACCCGGCATCGGCTGAAGGCGTCGGTCTGGCGATGGCCAAGCTGCTACAAGACCCCGCCACATAGACGACCGCCGTGGAGCTGCGGCTCACCAGGCCGGCACTGCTGTTCCCGGCGGTCTGTCCACTGATGCTGGACTGAACGAACCGCTTCCTGGCGCTCGGCAGCCTGGCCTATAGCCTCCCACAACACTTCCAGGACAGCGGCGATGTGCTGCTGGAGCGCCAGATAGGTTGCCATTCCGGCCACGCTACATTCCGCAGCCAACATGATCAGATGGATGCAGACGTAATCCTGGACGCTTTCTTAGAGAATACCCCAGTATTGGTCAATGTTCGGCGGTATTCAAATATACTTATTTCTTTATAGACATATCTATTCAGTAGTTTGAGAAATGTATTTAACCCATCCTGTAAGAAACAAAAAACCTCCTGATGTCGCCACCAGGAGGTCATTACAAGTCGGCTCTTGTGCGCTAGCCTGCCTGTTTCGCGGGAGACGGCACCCTATAGAGAAGCGCGTACAGGGTCGGCACCAGCACCATGGTCAGAATAGTGCCGAAGGTCAGGCCGGCCATGATCGTGACCGCCATGCCCACCCAGAACGTGTCCGGCAGCAGCGGGATCACACCCAGCACGGTGGTGGCGGCCGCTAATGCCACGGGCCTGACGCGGGAGACCCCTGCGGTCACGATCGCCTCATAGGGCGAACGCCCGGCTTCAAGCTCGATGTTTACCTGATCGAGCAGCACGATAGAGTTCTTGATCATCATGCCGGCAAGGCTCATCGCACCGAGTAGTGCTACGAAGCCGAAGGCAGCGCCAGTGAACACAAGGCCCCAGGTGATACCGATCAGCACGAAAGGAATAGTCAGGACGATGATGATCGGCGGCCTGAACGCGTTGAACAGCATGACGATGATGAACAGGATGATGACCACCGCCGGCAATACGCCGGGCACCAGAGACGCCTGCGCATCCCGGGTACTCGAGTATTCGCCGTCCCAGTAGAGTTCATACCCCGGCCGCAGATCCTTCGCCATCTCATCGAACTGCTCGATGACCGTAGCCTGCAGCTGGGGGAACGTGTGTCCGTCAACGGGCGAACCCTGGACCGTGATCGCCCGTCTCCGGTTGTAACGGATAATGATGGGATCCTCCCAGGTGGTCTCCACCGCATCCACAACCTGGGCGAGCGGAACAGTCTCCGTTTTGCCCTGTGGCTGGATCTGCAAGGTGGACAAGCCGCCCGCGTCACGTTGGTCGTCGGTGCTCCGCAAGAGGATGGGGTAAAGGTCTCTCCCCTCCCGGTAGAGCCCGACCTGCAGACCGTCGAATGTGCGCTTCGTGGCGTTAGCCAGGTCACGCCGGTCGACAGAGGCCCAGCGGCCGCGCTGCTGGTTGAACTGGGGGATCACCTTTTTGACCTGTTCCCGCATATCGGTTCGGACGTCATCGGCAAGCGGTGACGAGGCAAGCTGGTCCATCCCGCGCCGACCGAGTTCTCTGAGGTAGTTCATGTCCGCCTCGGCCGGCCCGCTGAAGCGCGCCTCGAACTCCCACGTGTCCGACGGACCAACGCCGTATAGGCGGGCCCGGATCATGCTGTCGAAGGGTTGTTCGGCGGCCCATGAGTGCATGGTCAGCTGTAATTCCTCCAGCGTACGAAAGTCATCCACATTAATAATGATCTGCCCGTAGGACTGGGTAGGAAATTCCGAGTCGACCGGCAGATAGAAGCGGGGCGGCCCCTGACCGACGAAACTGGCGGTAGAAACCACCATGGGTTCCTTGGCGACCCGCGCCTCGGCGATCCGCATCTGCTCGGAGACCTCCTGGACCCGCGTACCCTCCGGGAACCAGAAGTCGACCATCATTTGTGGACGGGCGGCGTTGGGAAAGAACATCTGCGTGACCAGCTGGAACCCCATCATGGAGACAACCAGCAGTCCCACCATGGCCCCCACGAAGAGCACGCGCCTGTGCAACGCCCACTCGAGGAACGCCCGATATTTGTTGAAGAATGGTGTGTTGTACGGGTCCGCGTCCGACTCCCCTTCCTTGGGCCCCGGCAACATGTCGATGCACTGGAGCGGCGTCATCGTCATGCCGATCAGCCAGCTCGACAGCAAAGCGATGGCCACCACCGTAAATAAGGTGCGGCAATACTCGCCGGCATCATCAGGTGATGCGAATATCGGGTAGAAAGCCATGACCGCCACCACGGTCGCACCCAGAAGTGGCATCGAAGGAGACTTTGCCGCCTCTATCGCTGCCTGCTTCCGTTCCATCCCCTGGGCCAGGCGCGTATACATGCCATCGGCCACCACAATGGAGTTGTCCACCATCATCCCCAGCGCAATGATCAGTGCCCCCAGGGACATCCGCTGCAGGTCGATACCGAAGATCGCCATAACGAGAAAAGTCGCCAGGATGGTCAGGATCAGCCCGGTGCCGATAATCACGCCCATCCGCCAACCCATCGCGATTGTCAGGACGGCCAGCACGATGGCGATAGCCTGGATGAGGCTGATCATGAAACTATCGATTGCGTTGGTGACCTCGTCCGCTTGCCAGGAGACCTTATGCATCTCCAGGCCCACCGGTATCGAGGGCAGCAGTTCCGCCATGCGTTTTTCAATATTGCGGCCGGTGTGCACAACATTGCCGCCGGCGATATTCGCGAGAGCCAGCCCGATGGCAGGCTGGCCATTGAACCGCATTAATGTCATCGGCGGATCGAGGTACCCCTGGGAGACGGTGGCGACGTCCCGGATCCGGAGCAGTTCACCGGATGCCGACTCTGGCTGCTGCTGTTGCTGAAGAGCGTCGAGTAAGGTCGGACGGACGAACATGTCGCCTATATCCTCGGGCGACGTGAACTCGCCGGTCGGCGCGACCCGCAGCCTCCGCTCGCCGACGTCGACACCGCCGGCATCAACGACCTCGTTCTGGACGCGCAGAGTCTGGGCGATACTGTCTCCAGAGAGCCCGATAGCCGCGAGCTGCTGCTCCGAAATGTCGACGAAGATCACCCTTTGCTGGACGCCCCACAATTCGGCCCGGGAGACGCCTTCCACGACGCCCAGCTCTTTACGCACCGCTTCCGCAAAGTCCTCCAGTTCCGAATAGCTGTACCCGTCGCCCGTCAAGGCCAGCAGGAATCCGTAGACGAAACCGAAGTCGTCACCGATGTCGGGGCGGCCGGCACCGGGAGGCAATCGCGTCTCTATGTCGCGAATCTTCGCTCGCATCTGGTCCCAGACCTGGGGCAATCGATCCGACCAGTACTCGCTCTTGATATCGACCCGGACGATCGACAGTCCAGCGCGGGAGATCGAGTAGATCTCGTCGACGCTCGGCAACTCCTGGACGGCAATCTCTATACGGTCGGTCACCTCCAGCTCGACCTCTGCCGGACTGGCTCCCGGGTAACTCGTCGTGATCACCGCTGTCTTGACGGAGAACTCCGGGTCCTCAAGCTGTCCCAAGGCAAAGAAACTGGCGGTGCCAGCTGTCAGCAGCAGGAACAGTGCGAAATAGGTAACTGCCCTCTTCTCGATCGCCAACGCGGTGAGATTCATGGCCTAGGATCCCAGTTCGACCGGGCGGATGACCTGGCCTTCTTCGAGGAAATGGACGCCGCTGATGACGATCAAATCCCCGGCGCCTATGCCCTCCCGAACCTGGATGCCGGTGCGGTCCAGCTCGCCGGTCGTTACGCCCCGCCTGCTGACGGTATTGGTGGACTCGTCGACGACCCACACGAAAGTGTCATCGCCGTCCTCCTGCTCGTCCGGAGAGAACACGGCGGATACCGGGACCTGCAGTGTCGTCATCCCGGGGGCGGCCGATTCCGGCAGATTGCCGCGCGCCCTGCCGGCCATGCCGGGGAGAACCTTGAAGCCTTCCGGTTGCTTCATGATCAGCGTGACGGGAAATGTGCGTGTCGTCTGGCTCGCCTCGTTGCTTATCTCCTTGACCTCGGCAGGCACCGATCTACCGGGGAAGGCATCGAACTCGATGCTGATGTTTTCCACATGGGGTACGAACGAAATCAGCCCTTCGGGCACCTGCACGACCATCTCGATCGCTGAGGTATCGAGGAGACGAACGATCGCCTCTTTCGCCCGTACGCTGGTGAACGCTTCTACGTAGGTGGCCGAAATGGTGCCCGCCCTGGGCGCGATGATGGTGGAGTCCTCGATCGCCTTCTCCGCGATGTTCAGCTGGGCCTGCGCGACATCCAGCTGGGCGCGGGCATCGTCAAGGTCCTGCCTTGCCACCGCGCCGGATTCCGCGGCGATCTTGACGCGCTCGAAGTTGGCGCGCATCCGGTTCCTGGCGGCGATGGCGGCATCGCGCTCATTCTTGAAATCGCGCTGATCGAGGCGGGCAAGTAATTGGCCCGGCTCGACAAAGTCACCGACGCTGACCGGACGTTCCAAGATCGTGCCGGAGACGTCGAACGACAGGTTGGTCTCTTCCGCGGCGCGGGCTCGACCCGGGAGCGAGCGGCCTGTCAGCTCCGCGGGAGCTGCCACGCGCAGCACACGCACCGGACGGACTATCTCGACCGGCTCCACTGGCTCTGAACAGCCGCCAGACAACGCAGTGGCGACCGCAAGGCCCATGACGGCAAAGACCCTCTTGATCGTTGATTTCTTGTTCATAGTCCGTGGCCTGTCCAAACGATTGCTAGCGGCGGTGATTCTCATGTCTATTCCATCTCGGGAAGATCGGCCGGGTCCCATCCTCCGCCAAGCGCGGTGTAGATCCGGATCAGATTGACGGTCACGATGCCGTCACTGTCGGCGTACTGGTCCTGCTGCTCGAACAGCGATCGCTGCATGTCCAGGACATTCTGAAAATCAGTCAGGCCCGTCCGGTACAGGATCAGGACCAGCCGCACCGACTCCTCCGCGGCGAAAACCGACTTTGATAGTGAATCGCGGCGCTGCTGTTCCCGCGCGTAATCGGAAATAGAAGTCTCGACATCCTCGAGCGCTTCCAGAACGGTCTGCTCATACCGTTCGAGGGCCTGCTCCGTACGCGCGTCTTCCACCTCGATCAGTCCCCGGATCCGGCCTCCGTCGAACAGATTCCAGGTAAAGAATCCGCCGAATGCCCAATTGCGATTATCCCAGTCGGCGCCATCATCAAAGTTGGACGTCAGGATCGAGAAGTTGCCGTTGATATTGAAGCGGGGATAGAGCTCGGCAGTCGCGACGCCGATCCTTGCCGTCTGGGCAGCCAGCGCGCGCTCTGCGGCCCGTATATCCGGTCGACGGCGGACGAGATCGCCGGGGGCTCCGACGTTGAACTCCCCTCGCGCCTTCGGCACCTGCTTGCGCTCGGCCAGCTCGCCGTGCAATGCGCTGGGCGGCTCACCGAGAAGGACACCCAGCTGATTTATGGCTGCAGTCAAACGGGCCTGCAGTGTCGGAAGGAACGCCTCGGTACGATACAGGTTGAGTTCTGCCTGACGGACTTCGAGGTCGGATGCCAGACCCGCCTTGTTCCGATCCTGTACCAGGCCGAGAGCGTCTCGCTGCGTCTTGATGTTCCCCCGGATGTAATTGATACGTTCCTGGGACGTGCGGACGTCCGTATAGGCAAGTGCAACCTGCGCGTAGAGCAGGACCAGGACATCACGATAAGATTCGAGCGACGCCTGCAGATTGGCGTCGGCAGATTCAACCAGCCGACGGACGCGCCCCCAGACGTCTGCCTCCCATCTGGCGTTCACTCCGTAATCGTAGATGTTGTCCGTCCGGTCACCCGTCGGTGGGAAAAAGTCCTCGCTTGTGCGATTCCGTTCGGCGGAACCCTGACCATTGATATCCGGCATCCGCTCGCCGGCAGCAATGGCCCGTATCGCTCTTGCTTCACGGAGTCGGGCCACCGCTTCCTGGAGACCCGGATTCCCTTCGCGCGCCCTCTCCATGTAGCCGGTCAGCTGAGGATCGCCGAACGACTCCCACCAGCGCATGATGTCCGGCTCGCCGGATTTCATTTCCTCGACGATCGCCTGTTCCCACTTGTCGGGGACCTTCGTCTCAGGGGTCTCGTAATCAGGACCTACCGTGATGCAACCAGATGCGAGACTCGCACACAGCAGAAGCGCGATACGTGGAGCAGGCAATGGTACCGGGCCCGAGCCTATTTTCATCGTCGCCTCCAAGCAGGCCGTTCTCATTCTGTTTGCCGGACTTTCAGGAACCGCCACCCGGCGTTACGCATGTCGTCATGGTAGCGAATATTCACTGATTGCGCGTGTCGAAGATACGAGTGCGTGCGGCCGAGTGCGTGCGGCCCGGCGTCGATGACTCGCTATCTCAAGACTACGTCAAACGGCCACCTTCTGGAGAACCCGTTTCCGGACGCTGACCGTCAAGTTGGCTGCCCACACCACTTCTCAGCGGGCATGCCGGGGACGCCCCCACAGCGGACAGGTTGCGCGCAGTGCGACCCAGCCGCGTTTTTTTCTTGATAACACCCTAGCTATCGGTTAGGTTTGGCGCGTCGAAACGGCCTCGAGCCGGCCGGCATTAATGGTCGTTTCCTCATTTTAATCCAATGATTGGAGATATCTCGATGAATAAGAAAGTCGCTCTCACTGCCGCTCTGATGATGGTTGTCGGTCTGTCTGGCTGCGCCAGCACCGATAGCGTCAAGCGCGCCCAGGCTACTGCCGACGAGGCGAAATCCCTCGCTCAGCAGGCCGCCAGTGACGCATCTGCCGCCAAGGGTACCGCTGACGCTGCCAACGCTGCTGCCGCTGACGCCAAGCGTATGGCTGCGAACGCCCAGAACACCGCTAACAGCGCCGCCCAGGCCGCTGCCGGTGCCCAGAGCTGCTGCAACGCCAACACCGAAAAGCTGGACCGGATGTTCAAGAAGTCCATGTCCAAGTAAGGCAACAGCCTTATACGGTGAGGAGCCGCGACCCGGGTCGCGGCTCTTTTTTTTTCCGGGCCTGCCAATTGCCCCCGACAATCCAGCTCGCGTCTACTATTGACCCCTTGGCCCCTACTCCGTAGGCTTGCCAAGCATCGTCGGAGACAACGAGATGACAATGCGCGTCAGCTTCGAGATAAGCGATAAAGATCTGTCCCATTTCCGTGAGTGCATGCAAAAGGCCCGCGCGGCCGTTAAGGACGCGGAGGAGTCGGAGATCGTTGAAGCGGCCCGCGAAATGTTCGTGGAGATTCATGACGCGAATGCTCCGAGCTTTGTAAATGAAAGACTCCACCGCCTGGAGGCCATGATCAAGATGGTCCAGGACGAAGAGTGGGCCCTCGCCGGATTGTTGCGTGAGCGGGTCCTGTGCGCGCTGGTCTATTTCTGCGATCCCGATGATCTGATTCCGGACAGCATCCCCGGCCTGGGATATCTCGACGACGCGATTATGATCGAGCTCGTCTTCCGCGAACTCCGCCACGAGATCGAAGCCTACGACGACTTCGTTGAGTGGCGGACCGCGTCCGACAAACGTTTCAGGATTGGAAAGGACCCGGCCGCGAGGGACAAGAGGGTCGGCTCCAAGCGGGAAAAACTTCTGGAACGAGTGGAGAGGCGCAAGCAAAAGGACGAGGAAGCCAAGGCCAAGGGCAAGGCGCCCGAGTTATTCTGATCTCCCTTACCGGGACCGGGCCTTGACTCGGTTCCGCTCCTCGCCGAGACTGCGCTGCTTTGCAGCAACCGTTTGGAATCCATCCAATGCGTCGCGTCGTTTTCAATCAGAAGGGTGGCGTCGGCAAGTCCAGTATTGCGTCCAACCTGGCCGCAATCAGCGCCGAGCGCGGAATTTCCACCCTGCTTGTGGATCTCGATCCGCAGGCCAATTCGTCTCAATACCTGCTCGGCGAGCAATACGAGGAAGTCGAGACCGGTATCGGCGAGTTCTTCCGCGACTGCCTGAGCTTCCGGATCCTCGGTGATGAACCGCTCGGATACGTGACCGATACCCCATTCGAGGACCTCGCCGTCATCGCTTCCGCACCGGAGATGACCGAACTCGAAGCCAAGCTGCAGGCGAAATACAAGATATTCAAGCTTCGCGATGCTCTCGTTTCGTTACAGGACGAATTCGAAGCGATCTATATCGACACGCCACCGGCATTCAACTTTTTCACCCTCTCCGCTCTGATCGCAGCACAGGGCTGCCTGATCCCGTTCGATTGCGACGATTTCTCCCGGCGCGCCCTCTATCGGCTGATGGAAAATGTCGACGAGACACGAGGCGATCATAATCCCGAGCTGCACGTGGAAGGGATCGTGATCAATCAGTTCATGGCGCGGGCCAACCTTCCCAGACGACTGGTCGAGGAGCTCTGCAACGAGGGGCTTCCGGTCCTCAACACGCGCCTGTCCTCATCCGTGAAGATGCGTGAGTCGCACGAGCAGGCGACGCCACTGGTGCATTTCGCCCCCAGGCATAAACTGACGGAACAGTTCCTGGCGCTCTACGACGAACTGGAAGAACAGGTCTGATCTACGTTGTTCAGTCGCCGCTGACGACGTCGGCCGCGACCCGTTTCTCCGCCCTTTCCCAAGCCGCCCGCTGAGCGCCGAAATAGCGTTCATAGTCATTCATCGCGGCAGTGATCACCTTGCCGGCATGCTCCGGGCCGTAGGTCCCGGTGATACGAATTTCCGAGTCCATGTCGTCGCTCATCTTGTAGGTGCCGAAGTAGTGCTTCAGACGCTGGACCAGTACGTCAGGAAGGTCGCGAATGTCTTCGACATCGCTCCAGATGTAATCGTTGCTGAGGACCGCGATGATCTTATCGTCCGCCTCGCCCCCATCCAGCATCTGGATCCCGCCGATCACCCGGGCATCGATCAGGATCGCGCCGCGATCGATCCTCCTCTCGCTGATCACACAGATATCCAGCGGGTCGCCGTCCGCCTTGTCTGCCTCCGGAGTCAATCCCTGCACGCCTTCGGCACAATAGGTCCGGGGGATAAATCCGTACAGTGCCGGCGGCTGGGCCGAGGTACGCTGGGGCCGATCCACCACGATATATCCAGTCTCTTTGTCGACCTCGTACTTCACCAGGTCAAACGGCGTAATCTCGATGAAAGCGCGCACATGGGTCGGTGGATTCTTGCCTGGCGACAGCCCGTGCCACGGATGGGGACGCCAGCCGTGATATTCGAGTTCTTCCTTGCGATCAGACACATCGACCACCTCTCGACTTAGTGTGCAGACAAATTCGACGCCCACCCTGCTCGCAAGCCTGGACTCTGTCAACCAGACTCTGGTCGAATCCGTCTCTCGGCAATCCGGCGAAGACACCGGGGCAAGCATGTAAGGGCACACATGAAGAACCTGATCAATATCGCGTCGTTTCAGGGCGTCTGGTTCGCCAGCGTCCTGGGTGCCGCTCATGGCCATCCCTGGCTCGGTGCTCTGGTGCTCGTGCCGTTCCTGGGATGGCAGCTGCGCACCAGCGCGGACCCGGGGTACGATCTCAGGGCCCTGCTTGTGCTGGGTGTCGCCGGCCTGGTGGTCGACAGTGTCTATCCGCTGCTCGGCAGCCTGAGCTACTCGTCGCCGTGGCCGTCTCCGAATCTGGCCCCGGCATGGCTCGTTCTGATGTGGGTGAATCTCGCGCTGACGCTGAATCACTCTCTGGCGTGGCTGCGCCGGCGCTACCTGCTCACTGCCCTGTTCGGCGGTATCGGGGGCGCACTCTCCTACTGGGCCGGCGCCAGGCTGGGGGCGATGCAACTCCACTGGCCTGCGTCGACGGTCGTTCCCTTGATAGGCGCTGTCTGGGCGCTGCTGCTGCCGGTCGTCTATCGTGCGCTGGAGCGCCCGCCAAGGGTCTAGTAGTTGATCAGGGCCGAGCCCCAGGTAAATCCGCCACCAAAGGCCTCGAGCAACAACCGGTCACCGCGCTTGATCCTGCCGTCACGGACGGCTATGTCAAGCGCCATCGGCACCGATGCCGCGGATGTGTTGCCGGTCTCCTGGACGGTAACGATCACGCGCTCCATCGGCATGTCCAGCTTGCGAGCCGTGGCCTTGATGATGCGCATGTTCGCCTGGTGCGGGATCAGCCAATCGATGTCATGCTTGTCCAGCTCATTGGCTTCCAGAGTCTCATCGACGATCCTGCCGAGGGTGCCGACCGCCACCTTGAAGACCTCGTTGCCGCGCATCGTCAGCACATCCAGCATATCTTCCCGGTCCGGCACTTTCTTTGATACGCCGGTGGGATAGTAGAGCAGGTCCTTATACTTGCCATCCGCATGCAGATGGGTCGAGACGACGCCCGGCTCCGGTGCCGCTTGCAGAACCACGGCCCCGGCTCCGTCCCCGAACAGTACGCAGGTTGATCGGTCGGTCCAGTCGACAATCCGCGACAGGGTCTCTGCGCCGACGACTATGGCTGTTTTAACCTCGCCGCAGCGGATGAACTTGTCAGCCACGCCCAGCGCGTAGATGAATCCGGTACAGGCAGCCTCGACACTGAACGCCGCGCAGCCGTGAATTCCCAATCTCTTCTGCAGCAGGCAACCGACGTTCGGGAAGATCTGGTCGGGCGTCGTGGTGCCGACCACCAGCATGTCGACATCTTCCGGGCCGATTCCGGCGGCCGACATCGCTTCCCTGACCGCGCCTTCGGCGAGGTCGCATGTCGTCTGATCATCGGCTGCGATGTGGCGACGCTCAATCCCCGTGCGCGTGCGAATCCATTCATCGGTGGTATCCACCATCTTCTCTAGGTCGGCGTTGGTGAGCACGCGCTCAGGCAGGTACCGTCCGGTACCAATGATTCGCGAATACATCAGTCTGCCTGCTCCAGTTTTGCTTGTTTTTCCAGCAGTTCCCCGATCTGCGTCGGCACACCCTTCTGCGCCTCCACCAGGGCCGTCCGGACAGCGTTCTGGAACGCCACTGCATCAGCCCCACCGTGACTCTTGATCACGATCCCGTTCAGGCCTACCAGACTAGCACCGTTGTAGCGACGCGGATCGAGCCGCCGCCCAAGGGCGCGGAATATTGGCGCAGCAGCCAGTGCGCCCGCGCGCCGGAACCAATTCGCCCGGCTCTCCTCCCTGGCCGTCTCGAACAGCATCCGGGCCAGCCCCTCCATAGTTTTTAGTGAAACGTTGCCGGTGAAGCCGTCAGTCACAACGACATCCACCCGCCCGGACATGATGTCATAACCCTCTACGAATCCAATGTAGTTCAGATCGCTACGAGTCAGCATCTGGCCGGCCAGGCGTATCATCTCGTTGCCCTTGATCTCCTCTGTGCCGATGTTGAGCAGGCCGACGCGGGGACGCTCGAGATCATGGATATCGGCGGCCACAACAGTACCCATGATAGCGAACTGCACCAGCTGCCAGGCCGAGCACTCAGCGTTGGCGCCCAGGTCCAGCATGTGCGTGTGACCGCCCTTGGCAGGGATCGCAGAGATGATGGCGGGACGGTCGATACCGGGGAGCGTCTTGAGGACATAACGAGCGGTCGCCATCAGCGCACCCGTGTTGCCGGCGCTGACGCATGCATGGGCACGCCCCGACCTGACCAGATCAAGGGCCACCCGCATGGATGAGTCCTTTTTCTTGCGCATCGCATCTGCAGGCGGCTCGTCCATGGTGACGACCTGCGTGGCCGGAACCACTTCGATCCGATCGCGGCCAGGCGAACCCTGTTCTGCCAACAACGCGTTGAGCTGTTGTTCAGCGCCCACCAGCATGACCGACAGACCAGGCTCCTGAACCAGCATCCCGGAGACGGCCGGGACGATTACCTCGGCTCCCTTGTCCCCTCCCATCGCGTCTATCGCGATGACTGACTGCTGCGTCATCGTTCCCCCAGTAATGCGGAAGCCCGGGGCGGCCCTCGCCGCCCCGGGCTTCGGGACAGGCGCTAGTCTTCGTCCTCTGCGATCTCGGTCTCAATAACCTTACGGCCGCGGTAAAAACCGTCGGCACTGACGTGATGCCGACGATGGATCTCGCCAGTCGTCGAATCCACCGACAGGGCCGGCTTCTTCAACCCGTCATGGGCGCGGCGGGTGTCCCGCTTCGACCGTGACTTTCGATTCTTTTGAACAGCCATCTCAATCTTCCTCGCTCAACGCTGCATTGTTCAAATGAGGACGAATCCTCTCAACTACTCTTCAGTTATCCTTCAGCTTCCGCAGTACCGCAAACGGACTGTCGGGAGCGTCCGATTCTGCGTGCAACTCTTCGTCCGCCGAATCTGTGTGCTCCACCAAGGCCGGGCAATCTTCCGATTCAGCGTGTCGCGCAATCATCGGTAGCGAAAGCACCAGCTCTTCCTCGACCAGGTCACCGAGGGTCGCCTCGCCCAGTGCCTGCCAGGGCTCGAATCCCGCCGGAGCCAGATGGTCACCGCCGGGCATCACGACCGCAATCCTGAGCGCCAGATCCAGATCCAGGCTCACGGCTTCCAGACAGCGCTGACATTGCTGAGAGGCCACCCCTCTCACGCGTCCGGTCAGCAACGCGATGCCCGCGCTGGATCGTTCGACTTCGACATCAACTTCCAGCAATCCATCCGACTCCAGCACCATTTCCGCAAAGCGTGGAAATGATTTCGCTGGTATCGTCTGGTGGAATCGCCCCTGTGCTGCAGAGCCGTGGTCCAGCCGGTCCGTCAGGGCAAGCGGCATAATCGGCAAAGGATATCGCCGTTTGATTTGACTGTCAAAATCTGGTCCACTGCAATCCCTTGTTTTTGCGATAGAAGTTGGCAAGCAGGTGGCCCCCAAGGAGTCTGCCCCATGTCCGATCCAGTTACGCAGCTGATCCTAGCCTCCGGCTCGCCGCATCGACAGCAGCTGCTACAGCGAATCGGCGTGCCTTTCACGGTCGTTGCTTCGGACATCGACGAGTCTCCGAAGCCAGCGGAGGAGCCCGCCGAGCTGGTAAGGCGGCTGGCTTCCGAGAAGGCGATGGCAGTCGCCGCCACCCATCCTGATCACGTCGTCATCGGTTCCGATCAGCTTGCCTCTCTCGAAGGCCGGGTGCTGGGCAAGCCCGGCAGCGCTGACAAAGCGGTCGAACAACTTGCCGCCTGCTCTGGCCATTCAGTCGAGTTCCTGACGGCTGTGTGCCTGCTCGATGGCCGGCGGCCAGGAGCAGAGGCCACTCTTCACATGGACATCACCCGCGTAGTCTTTCGCGGCCTTCGCCGCGACGAGATTGAGCGATATGTTGCGCGGGAAATGCCAATCGACTGCGCCGGCGGATTCCGCAGCGAGGGGCTGGGTATCGCCCTGTTCGAGAGGATCGATTCTCAGGATCCGACGGGGCTGGTCGGACTGCCCCTCATATGGTTGTCAAAGGCACTGATCCATCTCGGCTTCAAAGTGCTCTAGCCAGGCAGGCAGATCGGTCAGGCGATCCAGGCAGGTCAACGGCATCTGGTCGAGAAGGCGGCGTCTATCGTGCGCACCCCAGGCGACGCCTACAGCGTCTGTGCCGGCCGCACGCGCCATCTGCAGATCGAACTCGGTATCGCCGATCATGAGCGTCCTGGCCGGTTCCACTCCCAGGTAGGACATCACCGACACCAGCATCTCCGGGTGCGGCTTGGAGCGGGTCTCGTCCTCAGTCACCGAGTGCTCGAACAATTCACCCAGACCGCTGTGCTGCAGGTCATGATCCAGTCCTTTTCGGCTCTTGCCCGTTGCGACCGCCAGCATGGCTCCGTCATCACGTAGCCCGCCGAGCACGCGCTCGACCCCCGGGTAGGCCCGGATTGTGTGACGTTCCCGTTCCACAAAGTGCCTGCGGTAGCTCTCGACGAACTCACCAAACGACGCTAGGCCCTGGTCGGGAAACAGCCAGTCCCAGGACTCTCTAAGCCCCAAACCGATGATCTCCCGGATCCTGTCGGGAGGCCGTTGCGGCAGCCCGGTCTCCGCAATGGCCCGCTCGGCTGCCCGGACGATGGCGCCGGTGGAATCCATGACCGTCCCGTCCCAATCGAAAACAAGCAGATCCCAGGGCCTAGGCATTGGAACTCTCGATGGCGTTGACGACGTTCCGCAGTTCGTCAGGTAGCGGCGCGCTGAAAGACTGCCAATTCCCTGTCACCGGGTCTTCGTAGGCGAGTGAATGGGCATGGAGAAACATCCGCCGGAGTCCCAGGGAATGCATCGCGTCGTTGAACACCTCGTCGCCATAGCGATCGTCGCCCGCGACGGGATGACCCGCGGCGGCTGCCTGGACACGGATCTGGTGAGTACGCCCCGTGAACAGGCTGACCTCAACGAGTGACGCTGCGCGGTAAATTTCCACAGGTGAGAACCGGCTCGATGCCTTCTTGCCTGTGTCAGCCACGGTCACATGGCGCTCGCCACCGCGGCGGTGATGGGTTTTGACCCGATCTTCGATGACTTTCGTGCCGAGA
>Ga0316191_10001476_pt1 | contig 16610 bp, 17 predicted proteins | sample Eddworburr2cm_MG_FD_204928 | JGI IMG/M metagenome (GOLD analysis project Ga0316191, IMG submission 204928) | Coastal sediment microbial communities from Maine, United States - Eddy worm burrow 2 cm | ecosystem: Environmental > Aquatic > Marine > Coastal > Sediment | place: USA: Maine...
CGGCTCGCCCATCGGCATCCGTTACGCCATCGGCGTCACATACCTTCATTTCGAATTCGGCGCCTTCCGAACGCCCGATCCAGTTGCGCTGCATGGTCTTGACGGCTTCGGGCCAGCCGTCCAGCTTATCCAGGCCCTGCAGCAATTCTTCGGCGTAGTCAGTGATCTTCAGAAACCACTGGGGGATCGAACGGCGCTCGACCACCGCCCCGGAGCGCCAGCCACGGCCATCAACGACCTGCTCGTTGGCCAGCACCGTCTGGTCGACCGGGTCCCAGTTCACTTCGGAATCCTTGCGGTAGGCCAGCCCCTGCCGCATCAGGCGCGTGAACATCACCTGCTCCCAGCGATAGTACTCGGGACGGCAGGTGGTTACTTCCCGCGACCAGTCGTAGGCGAAGCCCAACCGCTTGAGTTGCCCGCGCATGTGCTCGATGTTGGCGTAGGTCCACTTGGCCGGCGCAGTCCTGTTCTTGATGGCGGCGTTCTCCGCCGGCAGGCCGAACGCATCCCAGCCCATCGGCTGCAAAACGTTGCGCCCGCACATGCGGTGGTAACGGCTGATCACGTCGCCAATGGTGTAATTCCGCACATGGCCCATATGCAGGGCGCCGGACGGATACGGCAGCATGGACAGGCAGTAGAATTTTTCGGCACCCGCCGTTTCCTCTGCCCGAAAAGCCTGCTCCCGCTCCCAGAATTCCTGCACCCGGGTTTCGACCTCAGCGGGATTGTAGGGCCTGCTTGCCATATAATTGGGGTCCGTCGCAAATTCGAGAATGAAGAGCGGAAGCATAACTGACCCCCCCGCCATAGGAAAGACCTGAACATGAGCCCGAATGTGAATGCTACCGACCCAATTCTGCTCGGCAAGGGGGAGAATCTCCAATACCTGCTGCCGGCTTTCGGCAACCGGCATGGACTGGTGACCGGAGCGACTGGAACCGGCAAGACCGTCACGCTGCAGGTCATCGCCGAAGGGTTCTCGCGCATCGGCGTGCCGGTGTTCCTGGCCGACGTCAAGGGTGACCTGGCCGGCCTCAGCCAACCCATCGCACCGCACCCGAAAATCGACGAGCGGCTGCAGAAGATCGGTATCACCGACTTCGCGCCGACCGCCTGGCCGGTGGTGCTCTGGGACCTGTTTGGAAAAGACGGCCACCCGGTGCGCACCACCATCTCCGAGATGGGCCCCCTGCTCCTGTCGAGCCTGCTGGAACTCAACGACACGCAAGAGGGCGTTCTGAATGTCGCCTTCCGGGTCGCCGACGATGAAGGTCTGCTGCTGCTGGACCTGGAGGATCTGCGCGCGCTGCTGCGCTTCGTGGCCGACAATGCAAAGCAGTTTTCCACGCAGTACGGCAACATCAGCAGCGCGTCCGTGGCCGCGATCCAGCGGCGCCTGTTGGTGCTGGAAGAACAGGGCGCGGAGCATTTCTTCGGCGAACCCGCCCTCGAACTGACCGACATCCAGCGCCTGGATCTCAGCGGCCGCGGGGTGATCAACGTGCTCGCAGCGGATCGGCTGATTCAGAAGCCACGCCTGTACGCCACCTTCCTGCTGTGGTTGCTGTCCGAGTTGTTCGAGGAACTGCCCGAAGTCGGCGACCCGGAAAAGCCCCGACTGGTGTTCTTTTTCGACGAGGCCCACCTGCTGTTCGACAACGCGCCCCGCGCGCTGGTCTCGCAAGTCGAGCAGGTGGTGCGGCTGATTCGCTCCAAAGGTGTGGGCGTGTTTTTTGTCACCCAGAATCCACTGGATGTGCCCGAGACGGTACTCGGACAACTCGGCAACCGCATCCAGCATGCGATGCGTGCCTACACGGCCCGTGAACAAAAGGCCATCCGTGCGGCCGCGCAGACTTTTCGCGGCAACCCGAACCTCGACACCGAGCAGGCCTTCACACAGATGGGTGTAGGTGAGGCGCTGATTTCGACGCTGCAGGCCAAGGGTGTGCCCGGCATGGTCGATCGGACGCTGATCCGACCGCCCACGTCGCGCATCGGCCCGATCAGCGAACAGGAGCGCAGCGAGGTCCGCTCCCGCAGCCCGGTCGGCAGCCGCTATGACCAGACACTGAACCGGGAATCCGCCCAGGAGGTGTTGCAGGCCCGGGCGGAACAACGGGCTCGCGTGGCCGAGCAGGAAGCGGGGAAAAATCCGGAATCCGGACGCCCGGCGCCCACGCAGCGCCGCAGTAACCGTCAAACACCGACCGAAGCCGCCATCAAGAGTTTCCTGCGCAGCGCGAGCACCACCCTGGGGCGCGAGATCATGCGCGGGATCCTCGGCGTCATCAAGAAAACATAAATTCGGTCCTACGTCCGCATTTTTCCGCGGACGTGTTTGACCAGGCCGTCCAGCCCGGGAATGTCCTTTGGCAATGCATCGCGTTCGCCCGCCAGCGCCGGCTGGATGGCATCGGCCAGGGACTTGCCCAGCTCCACGCCCCACTGGTCGAAGGCGTTGATTCGCCAGACCACGCTCTCGACGAACACCATCAGTTCGTACATCGCCAGCAGCCTGCCCAGGATTTCCGGATCGAGCCGATCGAGCATGATGACGGTGGAGGGGCGGTTGCCCGGCATGACCCGGTGCGGCAGCAAAGCCTCAACTTCTGCCTCCGGCACACCCTGGCGCCGCATCATCTCCCCGGTTTGCTCGCGGTCGCGGCCGACCGCGAAGGCCGTGGCCTGGGCCAGCATGTGCGAAAGCAACTGCTGCTGGGCTTCCAGGTCTTCGTGGTCCGGCTGGATTACACCGATGAAATCCAGCGGCACGACAGCCGTGCCCTGGTGAAACGCCTGGAACAGGGCGTGCTGCGCATCGGTCCCGGTATCGCCCATCACCACCGGTGAGGTTTCATGGGCAACCGGATGACCGTCGATGTCGACCGATTTGCCGTTCGATTCCATTTCGACTTGCTGCAACCAGGCCGGCAGGCCAGCGAGACGACTGTCGTAAGGAATGAGCCCGCGCACGCCGAATCCGCAGACGTTGCGGTGCCATACCGACAGCAGCCCCATGATCACCGGCAGATTGTCGGACAGCGCAGCCGTCCGGAAGTGACGGTCCATGGCGGCGCCACCTTGAAGAAATTGCTCGAATCCGTCCGGCCCCATCGTGATCGCAGCCGTCACGCCCACCGGCGACCAGACCGAAAAGCGTCCGCCGGTCCAATCACCCATCTGCAAGACATGCTCGGCCGGCACCCCAAATGCCTCGGCCCGGGCGGCGGCGGCGGTGACAGCAAACAGCCGCCGGTCGGCCTGCCGCTGATCCAAAGCGGTGCGCTGCCACTGGCGAATGCGCCGGGCATGCAGCAGCACTTCGCTGGTGGTGAAGCTCTTGGAGACCAGAATGACAGCCGTTTCCCGCGGGTCGATGCGCGCCAGCAGGCGTTCGCGCGCCAGTGCGTCCACCGAGCTGAGGAAGTGGATCGCGGGGCAATCACCGGCCGGCGGAAATGCTTCGCACAACAGGCGCGGACCCAGCAGCGAGCCGCCGATACCGATGTGCACGATGTGACGGATCACCGGCGGGCCATCCTCGCCCGGCAGACGTCCCGCGTTAAGGGAGGCCGCAATCTCACGCATTCGCTGCGTGGCGCTCACCAGTAACCGCGCCTCTTCGGGTCTGAGCAGCTCGGCGAAATTTCGCTCTCGCCACAGGGGATGCAGCACCGCGCGATGCTCCGTGAAGTTGATTTCGTCACCCTGGTAAAGCCGCGCCCGCTCCGCTTCGATCCCGCTGCTGGCGGCCAATCCGATCAGCATGTCGAAGGCCTCGGTATCGAGACCGGTGCGTGAGAAATCGACCAGCAGACCATCCGCGGTCCGGGAAAACTGCTCGAACCGGCGCGGTTCCGCTTGCAGTCGTGTGGCCAGTGAAGGTGCTTTTTTGTTGTTTTCGCGCAACAGATCGAATGAGTGTGAGATTCGGTTCTGGTCGGTTTTCATCGCGTTTTCCAGTTCAGAAGCCAGTGGGCGCGCGCCGGGGCAACGCCGAGCGGGCGGCCCGGCAGGAGCCGCGTCCCGACCTGCAATCCCACTTGGCCACGAGTTGAGGCGAAATCCCTAATTGATTGTTTTTGATATACTTTGATGGAGAATTTGAGGGCCCCATCTGGTTTTTTCTCAGCTTAAAAAAAAACCTCTCCCCATTTCTGAGGAGAGGCAGACTTTTGGAGTGATGTACCCGTCTTTCGCGCCCTGCGACCTTGATAAGCGTTGCAGATTTACCAAGGATGGTTGTAATAATACCACTAAAATCCTTAAATGCAAACACGGTAATCAAACCGGCTTGCAGACATGATTGTCGATCAAGCGTGTACTACCGCTCCATGCGGCGGCAAGCACCCGCAACTCACGATCGCCCGCCTCCGGGGCAGCCAGGTCCGCGGCCCTGCGCACGGCGACATAATCCACCCGCAAGCCCCGTTGCTCGAGGAGTTCACGCGCCTCTTGCTCTACGGCCGGCCAGTCTGCCGGGGCAACGGCTACGCGGCCGGCCGCAGCACTCAACACCGAGTTCAGCTGTTCCGCGGCGGCTCGCTGGGCATCGTCCAAATAGCGGTTGCGCGAACTGAGCGCCAGGCCGCGCACGCCACGCACGGTAGCCACCGGAACGATCTGCAGCGGATAACCGAGGTCTTCCACGAGGCGGCGGATGACCAGCAACTGCTGGTAATCCTTCTCACCAAATACCGCCACATCGGGAGCGACCAGGCTGAAAAGGCGCGCGACCACGGTGACCACGCCGTCGAAATGTCCGGGGCGGCAAGCGCCTTCCAGGATGTTCGCGAGCGAGGGGGCCGCGGTGAGGCGGGTCGCGTCGCCGAGGCCATAGGGATAAACAGTCTGGTCATCGGGAATGAAAAGCAGATCACAGCCGGCGGCTTCCAGCAGACCCTGATCCTCCTCCAGCGTGCGGGGATAACGCTCGAAGTCCTCGCCGTCATCGAACTGGGTGGGATTGACGTAAATGCTGGTGACGACCCGGTCGGCGTGCTCGTGGGCTGCCGCCACCAGAGCCAGGTGACCGTCATGGAGGTTGCCCATGGTGGGGACCAGGGCGATTCTGAAACGGGCTCGACGCCAGTTCCGGATCACCGCCCACAGCTGTTCACGAGTCTGCGACTGCCTCATCGTAATGCGCGCGTCATCTCAATAAGTGTGTTGGGCCGCCGGAAAGCGTTTCTCGCGCACGGCCTGCACATAGGCCGCAAACGCAGCCTGCACCGAATCCACGCCGGACATGAAGTTGGCGACGAATTTCGGAGCGCGGGCGCCCAGCCCGAGCATGTCATGCATCACCAGCACCTGGCCATCGCAATCCACCCCGGCTCCGATCCCGATGACCGGAATCCGCAGTTCCGTCGCCAGCGCCTGGCCGAGCGCCGCTGGCACGCACTCGACTACCAGCAACTGGGCGCCGGCGTCCTGCAGTGCCTGTGCTTCCTGAACCAGCCGCGTAGCGGCCACGTCGTCCCTGGCCTGGACCTTGAACCCGCCCAACTGATGCACGCTTTGCGGCGTCAGCCCGAGGTGGCCGCAAACGGGCACGCCCCGGCTGGTCAGGTACTCGACAATTCCGATCATCGGCCCGGCCCCTTCCAGCTTGACCATCGCCGCACCGGCCTGCATCAGGCTGACCGCGCTTTCCATCGCGGCCGCCTCTTCGTAGTAGCTCCCGAACGGCAGGTCGGCCAGCAGGAACGCCCGTGCCAGGCCCGACGCGACGCACGCCACATGGTAGGCCACCTCCTCGACGGTGACGCCAACCGTGGTCTGGCGGCCCTGGACGACCATGCCCAGCGAGTCGCCGACGAGAACCACGTCGACACCGGCCTGGTCCTGGGCGTGGGCGAAGGTCGCGTCATAGCAGGTCAGCATGGCAATCTTCTGGCCATCCCGTTTCATGGCGGCAAGGTGGTCGATGGTCAGGGCTTTGGTTGTTGGGGTTGTATTCATGATCTGCTCTCTTTGCGGGTAGATGGCAGAGGCACGACCGCCGCGGCCTCCGATGCATCGATGTCTGCGAGGCAGTCCACCACCGGACCGACACCAGGGATCATAAAGCCGGGTTCCAACTCCAGCAGGGGCACCAGCACAAAAGCGCGCAGCTGCATCTCCGGATGCGGCAGCACCAGTTCACTGGAGCGCAGCCTCAGTCCTTCATATGTGAGCAAGTCGAGGTCAATGCAACGGGGACCCCAGCGAGTTCCGTCGCGCCGCCGGCCCAACCGACTCTCGACAGCCAGCAGCAGGTGCAGCAGCGGCAAAGGCTCCAGCACCGTTTCGAGCTCGGCGACCGCATTGACGAAGTCGGGCTGATCGGCCAGACCCCAGGGCGGTGAGCGGTAACACCGTGAGCGGCGCCGGACACTGACGCCCGGTGTGGCCTCAATGCGCATCAACGCCTCGGCTATCAGTGCCGCCGAGTCTTCACGATTGCCACCGAGCCCGATCCAGGCCTTCATCGAAGAGGACCGTCAGCCCGCCGACGGGGCCTTGCGCCGGTAGCGTCGCCGCGGCCGGTCGCGCCGGCGTTCACTGCTCCTTGCGGCTGCCGGCGGCGCCTCCATGTTTTCCTGCGCTTTCGTCCAGAATTCGCAGAGCGGCTCCAGCGAGGGATCTTCTTTGGCGCGCAGCAACAGGAAGTCGTAACCGGCGCGGAATCGATCTTCGTACAGAAGGCGTTTCCAGCGCTTGCCGCGGGTCTTGGCGAACCGAGGCTGCAGCAACCAGATCTGGCGCGTGACGGCGCTGAAGCGTCGCGGGATGGCGGTGCGCCGTGCCTGCTCTGCGATGGCTTCTTCAGCGGCCCGCATGATCGCGACGTATTCGGGATCACCCTTCTGGACAAACGCGCGCGCCCGCTCGTCCAGGCTGCTCCAAAGCAGAGCCGCGTACAGGAAAGCGGGCGTCACGGGCTTTGCCGTCCGCACGCGTTCGTCGGTATTCTCCAGCGCGTGGCGCAGCAGCACGCCAAGCTGGATTTTGCCTGGCCCGGCGCCACCGCGCAGGCCTGGAAACAGGGTGACGCTGAGGCCGAAGCGTTGCAGCGCTTCCATGCTGCGCATGCCGTGGCCCGTCATGAACAACTTGCAGGTCTCCTCGAACAATCGGGCCGGCGGCACGCCCTGGAGTAATGGTGCGAGCTCGGGCATCCGCCGCGCCGTGTCCTCGTCCGGCTCCACGCCGAGCTTGGCCACGAATCGCGCGGCCCGCAGCAGTCGCACCGGGTCTTCGTGATAGCGCACATCGGGGTCGCCGATCAGGCGCAGTCGCCGATCGGCCATATCCTGGTAACCACCGACATAATCGCGGATATCACCGCTGACCGGATCCAGGAACAGCGCATTGATCGTAAAATCGCGCCGCAACGCGTCTTCCTCGACCGTCCCGAACACATTGTCACGCAGAATCCTGCCACTGGCGTGCTGGCTCTCATCGTCGTCGGCATCGAAGCGGGCGCGGAACGTGGCGACTTCGATCAGGGCCCCCCGCTTGCGCACGTGCGCCAGGCGGAACCGCCGCCCAATCAAACGGCAGCGCGGAAAGACCGCCTGGACCTCTTCGGGGGTTGCGCTGGTGGCCACGTCGAAGTCTTTCGGCGCCTTGCCCAGCAACAGGTCGCGGACGCTGCCCCCCACGATGAAGGCTTCGAAACCCGCCTCCTGCAGCTCGCGAACGACTTCGGTGGCGTGCGGACAGAGCTCTTTGAGCCTGATTCCGTGCTCGGCCTGAGGAATGGTAACGAACTGTTTAATGATGATTTACGCTTTGTGACAGGTTGAATGATGCGGTCGCGCTAGTTTACCATGAGCGGCCGGCCGGTGATCTCTTTGAGATTGCCGGGCGCTGCAGGACGCTCCCTTCGTCTAGCGGTCCAGGACGCCGCCCTCTCAAGGCGGAAACACGAGTTCGATTCTCGTAGGGAGCGCCATTTTTACCGGCCGACACGTAGATCTTTTCGCATGACATTTGTAGTTACCGAAAATTGCATCAAGTGCAAATACACCGACTGCGTCGAAGTCTGTCCGGTGGATTGTTTTCACGAAGGCCCGAACTTCCTGGTCATCGATCCCGAGGAATGCATCGACTGCACGCTGTGTGAGCCGGAATGCCCGGCCGAAGCCATTTACCCGGAAGACGATCTGCCGGAAGGCCAGGAAATCTTCATCCAGTTGAATGCCGATTTGTCCCGTACCTGGCCGGTCATCACCGAGCAGAAAGAACCGCCGGCCGATGCCGAGGAGTGGGACGGTAAGCCGGGCAAACTGGACCTGCTGGAGCGCTGAGCGGGCAGCACGCCACTAGCCCAGCCGCGACCGAATCACCTCGAGCACGTGTTCGGCGGCGTCGGGCTCACAGTCCGTGCCGTCGGCATATTTTATGTACACGCGGGTTTTTTCGCCCTCCGGCTCCGCGTAGGTCTGATAGGCGCCGCTGTAGTCCTCGCCCTTGTCACGACTCCAGAACGCCATCTTGCTGAAGAAGCCTCCCTGATCGGCGAAGCTCTGGTAGTAGTCGAAGCGGTAAACGCCTTTTTCATCGATCCGCACGCGCTGCATGCCGGCGCGTTCGATCACCAGGCCGAGGCGTCGCTGCACGCTTTCCAGGGTGTCGTCGACGATCAGGTACAAGCCCTGCGCCGACCAGGTGAAGCTCGAATTGCTGTCCAGCCCGGAGGTCGTACTGGAGATGCGCGGCGGCCGGGTTTCGATACCCAGGGGTGAAAGCGGAAGCGGCGGCACGCTGATCACCAGCGCCGTGCTCGAAGCTGGCCGCGCGAGGTCTTCCGGAATTTCGAGCGGCGCTGTCTCGACCGCGTCGTAGTACTCCCTTTTGCGCGCTTCCGATGAGCAGGCCGCGACCAGCACGATCAGCATCATGGGCAATGCGAAGTATCGAAATATCATCATCAATCGTATACCGCCGGGCGGTTTGCACCGCTCATGTTCAGGCCGGGATTAATCCAAGCGTTTCCAGGCATTGCCGGAGTGGGCCGCGATGCGCCTCTTCCAGCGGGGTCAGGGGTAACCTAATCTGGGGACCGACCCGGCCCATTTCAAAGAGCGCCCATTTTACAGGAATCGGATTGGTTTCGACGGCCAACACCTCGAACAGCGGTTGCAGGCGTTCGTCGAGCCGTCGCGCAGCTTGCTCGTCCTGTTCCGCGGCCAGGGCAAAAAGTTCATGCATCAGAGCCGGCGCCACGTTGGCGGCGACCGAGACCACGCCACTGGCTCCGACTTGCATCGCCGCCAGGCAGCTGGGGTCATCGCCGCTGAGCACGCTGAAGCCGGGTCCGCAGCGCGCCAGCAGATCCTCCACCCGGCCGGATTCCCGCTTCGCTTCCTTGATGCCCACGATGCGAGGATGCCGGGCCAGCGCCTCGACTGTAGCGGGCAGCAGGTCTACCGCGGTGCGCGAGGGCACGTTGTATAACACGACTGGTATTGCGGACGCATCGGCGACTGCCGTGAAATGCGCTGCGAGGCCCGCCTGCATCGGTCGATTGTAATACGGCGTAACCACCAGCGCTCCGTCAGCGCCCAGTTCGCCTGCCTGCCGGGTCTGCTCCACGGCCGTGCTGGTCGCCGCGCTGCCGGTCCCGGCCAGCACCGGGATGGCGCCATTCACCCGGCGAATCACCGCGGCCACCAGGTCGCGCCATTCGGGCCGGGAAAGCGCTGCTGACTCGCCCGTCGTCCCCGCCACCACCAGCCCGTCCGTACCCTGCTGCAGGTGAAAATCCACCAAGCCATCGAGCGCCGCATAGTCAATGTCGCCGCGGTCGGTGAAGGGAGTAACCAGTGCTACGATGCTGCCTTTGAACATGAATCGGCCAAGCCGGGAAAACGAGGTGATGGTACTTGCGGTACCCCAAGGTGACAAGTATGCTGCGAAAGACGGCCCATGGATACGGATGCTGGAGTGTTGATGGTCAAGATCGGCAAAAAAGTAGCCAATTTCTCCCTCCCTGCCACCGGTGACAAAACCCTGTCACTCAAAGATTTCAAAGGATCAAAGCTGGTCATCTATTTTTACCCGAAGGACAGTACGCCCGGCTGCACCCTGGAAGGCCAGGATTTTCGTGATCGCCATGCGGCATTCGGGAAAGCGAACACCGTTATCCTCGGTGTCTCCCGCGACAGCCTCAAATCCCACGAAAACTTTTGCGCCAAGCAGAAGTTTCCGTTCGATCTGCTGTCCGACAGCGAAGAAGTGCTGTGCAAACAATTTGACGTGATCCGGGAAAAGAACATGTATGGCCGCAAAGTCATGGGGATCGAGCGCAGCACCTTCCTGATCGACGGCGATGGCATTTTGCGCCAGGAATGGCGCAAGGTCCGCGTCAAGGGCCATGTCGACGAAGTCTTGGCAGCCGCGCAATCTCTCTGATTTCCAACTCGTTCGCTGGAGCAAAGGAACAGCCCGCCGATGGGAAGTGAAAAACGTCTTTACATCCTCGATACCAATGTGCTGATGCACGACCCCACCGCCATTTTCCGCTTCGAGGAGCACGATGTGTTCCTGCCCATGATGGTGCTGGAAGAGCTCGACGCCGCTAAAAAGGGGCTCTCCGAGGTCGCCCGCAACGTTCGCCAGGTCAGCCGCTTCATCGGCGAGATGATGCAGCGGCAGCGCACCTGGCGTTTGGACGAGGGCCTGGAATTGCAGGAACCGGAGGGCCTCGAACTGAAGGCGGGCACCGGCAGGCTGTATTTCCAGACCGCGATGCCGGAAGTCCACTCCAGCCTCTTGCGCGACGGCTCGTTCGCCGACAACGAGATACTCAGTACCGCACTGGCGTTGCAGGACGGCCACCCGGAGAAGTCGATCGTGCTGGTGTCGAAGGACATCAACCTGCGCATCAAGGCCGCCATCGTGGCCGTGCAGGCCGAGGACTACTACAACGACCGTGCGCTTGACGACCTGAGCCTGCTGTACCGGGGCATGCGCCAGCACGGTGAGGAATTCTGGGACGAGCACCCCCAGGTCGAGTCGTGGAACGAAAGCAGCCACGCCCATTACCGTTTCACCAAGCTGGCAGGTGAGAACAACTGGTATCCCAACCAGTGCGTCGCCATCGGCAACGAAAGCGGCGTCGAAGCCCTGGTCAAGAAGGTGCAGCAGGACAACGTGATGCTGCGACTGGTGGATGACTACTACGAAGGCCGCAAGAACGTCTGGGGCATCCACGCCCGCAACCGCGAGCAGAATTTTGCGCTCAACCTGCTGATGGACCCGGACGTCGATTTCGTCACGCTGATGGGCACCGCCGGCACCGGCAAGACTCTGTTGGCGCTCGCTGCCGGCCTGTCGCAGACCTTGGACGACAAGCGCTACACGGAAATCATCGTGACCCGGGCGACGGTGTCCCTGGGCGAGGATATCGGCTACTTGCCGGGCACCGAGGAGGAAAAGATGACGCCGTGGATGGGCGCGCTGACGGATAACCTCGAGGTCCTCACGCAGCCGCAGGAAGGCGGCGAATGGGGACGCGCGGCGACCAACGACCTGCTGGCCAACCGGGTCAAGGTGCGGGCCATGAATTTCATGCGCGGCCGCACGTTTCTCAACCGCTTCGTCATCATCGACGAGGCCCAGAACATCACGCCCAAGCAGATGAAGGCCCTGCTCACACGCGCCGGGCCGGGCACCAAGATGGTCTGCCTGGGCAACGTGGAACAGATCGATACGCCTTATCTGACCGAGACCACTTCGGGCCTGACCTTCGCGGTCGACCGCTTCAAGGACTGGGACCACTCAGGGCACATCACGCTGAAGCGGGGCGAACGTTCGCGGCTGGCCCATTTCGCGTCGGAAGCCCTGTAGGACCGAATTCATTCCAGATCGGTTGAGCCCGCCAAGAGGTGCCGGGTACGCCCATGCAGGACCGTAATTTGCCGGGAGCAAATTACCGAGCGCCCAGGGATGGCTCGAGCGTGTCCTGCATGGGGGTACCCGGTACCTCTCCGCATCGCATTCTGGAATTCCCGAATGAATTCGGTCCTGCGGGGTCAGGCGGAGGAGTCGGCCTCGGGTTCCGGAGACGTCTGGCCTTCGTCCTCGGTCCCGGGCTTGTGCGCCGGGTTGCCCGGCCAGGCGTTGATCACGGCCTTGACCAGGGTCGCCAGCGGTATTGCGAAGAAGATTCCCCAGAAACCCCACAACCCTCCGAAAACCAGAATGGCCAGGATGATGGCCACCGGGTGCAGATTGACGACCTCCGAAAACATCAGCGGCACCAGCAGATTGCCGTCGAGCGCCTGGATGATGGCGTAGGCGATCATGATCTGGCCGAAATCCCAGGTCCAGCCAAACTGGAAATAAGCGACGATGGCGATCGGCAGGGTCGCCACGGCTGCCCCGATATAGGGCACCAGCACCGAAAACCCTACGATGGTCGCCAGCAGAGCTGCATACTGCAGACCCAGCAGAATGAAGGTGACGTAGGTAACCACCCCGACGATGAAAATCTCGGCCACTTTGCCCCGCACGTAGTTGGCGATCTGCACTTCGGCTTCGCTCCAGACGCGGTTGACCAGCGACCGCTCGCGTGGCAATCGAGCCGCAATCCAGCCGATCATCAGGTCCTTGTCCTTGAGCAGGAAAAAAACCAGCACGGGAACCAGCACCAGGTACACGACCAGCGCGAGCAGGCTGCCCACCGATGCCAGGGACCAACCCAGAACCCTTTGCCCCAGGCCGGCCATCTCCTGCCCCAGCTGATTGATCAGGTCCTGGATTTGCGCGTCCGAGATCAGCTGCGGGTAGGCGGCGGGCAGTTGGCGCAACAGGTCCTGGCCCTTGGTCAGGTATGAGGGGAACTGCTGAACCAGCTGTGTCAGCTGGCGGGAAACCAGCGGAATCAGGCCGAACATCAGGAATATCAGCACGGTGATGAACAGCAGGAACACCACGACGACTGCAACCATCCGGGGCAGCCCGATGCGCTGCAGCCACCTGACGATCGCTTCCAGCAGGTAGGCGATCACGATACTGGCGAACATCGGCGCCAGCCAGGCGCCGAGGCCGATAATGATCGCAAAACCAATGACCAGGAACAGGCCGAGGATCACCACCTGGGGATCAGAAAACGAGCGTCTGAACCAGTCTCTCAGCAATTCCATTTGGGGCCTGCTAGCGTTACCCGCGTCGTGGCGGCCGCCGCCGGGGTGACGAGAAGTGCCTGGATCCCGGCGCCCGGTCGCAGGTCGATCAGAAACTCAAAGACCACATGGCCTCGAGTTCCACCTGCTGACCAAGTTCGTCCGTGGTGACACCCAGAACACTGCCGCCGAAAGCATACTCGGACGGTGCGTAGGCCGCGTTGAAATCAAGCCGGCTGCGATCGCCGGTGCGACGGGAATAGCCCACCACCATCGCGCTCTTGGCCAGGTCGCCATCGAGGGCGCGGCTCAGCACCTGGGATGACGGCAACGGCTGGGTGCGTGTGCTCAGGTCGATATGCCATTGCTGATCCTTGCCGTCGCTCCAGGTGTAACCCACGCTGAATACGGTGAGGTCCTGCCAGTTGAACGACGGGCTGGTCGAATCGCCCATCAGCGACAGGAACCGGTTCGGCAGGTTGCGGCTGGCGAAGGCGTTGACGTCGCTATACAGGACGCGCTCCACGGCCACGTTCAGCCAGGATCGTTCGTTGGCCTGGAAGGCCAGTCCCAACCGCGCGCGGGCTGGGATGTCGAGATCGGCCGCCTGCGAATACACGCCACGATAGGCCGCGAACTCTTCCATGTCGATGCGGGACTGGAAGCCGGCATCCAGCTCGATGCCGTTGACGACTTCCTGCCGCAAGGCAAGCCGCACACCAGTGCCGTAACCGGATTCCTGGAACGGCGTGTAGCCGGAATCGACCGTTTCGTAGAGGCTGCGCGAGAACATGGCGCCCTGCTCCGGCGTACTGGCCGCGAACAGGCCCAGGTTAGCCGCGCTGTAGCGCTGATAGGCAACCACGGCAGAAACGCCCAGTATGCCGCTGTCATTGAATTCGTGTTCGACTCCCGGCGCGAAATAGGAGCGTTCGAAACTGGAGCCCTGGTAGAGCGAATCCGGGTCCGCGGCAGGCCAGTTGAGTTCAGCCGAAGACTGCCATTCGAAATTCAGATTGATCCAGGTTTGCGGGGTCTGCTCGAGAGCGGCTGCAAAATCGGGCAACAGAAGAAGTTCACTGCCGCTGATCCAGGACACCCGAACCGCCGGGGCGTCTGCGGGCAGCATGTAATCCGGGGTCAGCTCCTGCGCGAGGTACTCCTGCCAGGGACCCAATTCAAAGCCAATCACGTAGAAAGACGTCAGCCCGGCCCCGCCCGTGGCGAAGCCGGCGACAGGCAAGCCGAACCCCTGGGCACCGGCCCATCCCGGCATTAATCCCATCACGGCGATCACGGTACTGGCGATTCGCAGTCGCAATGTAGCTCCCGTTGCCCTCAAAAGACGCAAAGATTCACGGTGAAATATGGCAGGAATACAACACCTTGTCAATGTGAACCACCCCTTTACTTGAGCCGCCCCTTGGCGTTCCGGGTGACCCACTGCAAGTGCCTGTTTTCAAAGTACGCCCGGCCCCGGGCGCCGATGCCGGATCGAGCTCTCCAACCAGCCGCCAAACTTCGCCTTTCGCTCACGGCGTTGCTGGCACGCAACAAATGACAATCAGCCGTTGCGGATGCGGTCAAAGATCGCATCCGCGAAGCCGTCGGTGGTGCCGCCGCCCAGGTCCGGCGTCGTCCCAGGATAGTTCAGACGCAGCTTACGGGGCGGGGCAAACCTGCGTAGCGGCAGGCCTGCGTGCCCGGCCCGTCAGGAAAAAGGCGGTAGAGGTATCGGCTGTTGCCCTTGTCCTGACCTAACCGCTCACGGACCAGTCGAAGCAGGGCGCGCATGGGCGGTTCGATTTCGAACTGCTCGAAGTACTCCCTGAACAGGTACAGCACAAGCCAATGGTCTTCCGTCAGCTCGATGCCGTCGGCGGCCGCCATGGCCGAGGCAACCGCCGGCGACCAGCGTTGCCAGTCCATCAGGTAGCCTTTCCCGTCGATGGGCAGCCGCGCACCGTCCGGCAGCTGCAGGACGCCCGTACTCATGTCCAGGTCAGGCAATGGCGGTGTGCCGCCAGCAGCTTGCAGAAGCCGGCGTCATCCAGGATATCGACGTTCGACCGCCGCGCCGCATCGAACAAGCCGTGGGCCTGGAGATCGGCGGCCGAAAAATGCAGGGAGCCCGCCGAATCGTCGAAGGAACCGGCCACCAGGCGCGGCAAATGCAGCACGCCTGCGTCGACAAACATGATGTCATCCGCAGGGTCGGCCTGGGACAGGCACTGCGCCACTGCGTCCGAACCGGCGCCGGCCACCAGGTGCAGGCAACTCAAGGCCTCGAGCGGGGCGGGTTTTGGCTGCCCGGGTTTCTGCACGTCTCAAACCACCAGGACATGACGGCATTGCCGCCATCCGGCCCGCAGGGCTTCGGCGCTGAGGCCCTGCACGGGCAGCAGCAGTCGAACGGCGGAGCGGTCACAGTACTCGAGCCACTCCCGTTCGGCGTAGACGACCGCCTCGGCAAGCTCGGGCAGAGCCGCCCAGGCGCGGTAGCCCGCGGGCAGCAGCGCCGCCTTGCTGTCCCGCTCATCCACCAGCTGCAACAGGGCCGGGCCAAGGAAGTACACTTCGAGGCTGAAGTCCATCGCGGCGGCGGCCAGGACAAAGTCGAGGTCGGTTCGGGCGGCGCGGAGGTGCCAGGAATGGCCGCGCACGACCAGTCCAAGGCGAGCGGCAGGCATGGAGCCCATCAGAAAGTCACCACGCGGTCACATGTGCGCATCAGGTCGAGGACTTCCGCCAGGCCGGCTTCGCGGAACCCTTCCGCGGGAGCATGCTCCAGCCTGCGCTGCGCCGCGGCAGAACACAGCAACAAGGGCACGGCCTGCTGGCCATGCAGTTCCAGCCAGGCATCCCGCAGCACCGGGGTCCCGCTGTCGGTGACCCGGCCCGCCAGCGCCTGATACACACCCTCGTCACGAAAATAGACCGCGGCAATTTCGAAACCGCAAGCCAGCATGGCCCGCACCAGCCGCAGGGCCGTGACCGCGAGGCTCCCGCCCCAGGGGCTTGCATTGACGATGACGAGGATCTTCACGTTACACTGTCCGGGCGCGCGTGAAAGAACCGCGCACCGCAATTGTTGTCGAAGTGGCAACGGAAAAGTCTCGGGGAAAGCATGTCCAGGGTCAAGCACACAAATCGTCTCATGACGCCCGCTTCCCTGCTGGTCGCGCTGCTGACGGCAGGTATCAGCATGGTGAGCGTCGCCCAGACCGAGCGGCTCAGCCTTCCGGACATGGGCGCATCGGCCGATACGATCCTGTCCCGCAAGGAAGAGGAGGAATACGCCAAGGCCCTGGTGCGCCAGATGCGCGCCTACGAGGTGCTGGTCGAGGACCCGCTGATCAGCGATTTCTTCAGGGACATGGGATTCCGCCTGGCATCGAACAGTGACCGGCCCGACAAGCCCTTTACCTTCGTGGTGCTCAACCAGCCCGTCGTCAACGCCTTTGCGGCGCCCGGCGGGGTGGT
>Ga0316191_10001478_pt1 | contig 16604 bp, 16 predicted proteins | sample Eddworburr2cm_MG_FD_204928 | JGI IMG/M metagenome (GOLD analysis project Ga0316191, IMG submission 204928) | Coastal sediment microbial communities from Maine, United States - Eddy worm burrow 2 cm | ecosystem: Environmental > Aquatic > Marine > Coastal > Sediment | place: USA: Maine...
GGAGATTCCTGACCGATTCCGCGGCGAGTGGGAGGCCGACTTCAAGCTCTCGGGCGACAAGGAGGGCTACCAGCTCAGCGACGCTGACATCCAACTGGCCGGCCGCAAGTTCACCGGAGGCCTGACTTTCAAACATTCGACCGGTTATAGCGGCAAGTTCGGGGTCGTCACGCCGGATTTCCAGCTGGATGCGGACGGCAAGTTCGGGTCGCTGAAGGATATGAAAGGGATCGACGCCAAGATCCAGGGCCACGGCACGCGCTTCCCGGAGATCGGAATCCTCGCTTCCATCCCCGAGAACCTGCGGCGCGACTGGGCGGCCGACCTGAATCTTACTTCGATGCCGGACCAGCTGATCGGCAAGGACATAAAGCTCAAGATCGGTGACAGCGACCTCGCTGGAACGATCACCGTCGATCGCACCGGGGCACGGCCGAAGATGCACGGCGATCTGACTTCCAAATTTCTCGATGTGGGATTCATTCGTCGCGCGTACACGGCAGACGCGACGGGCGACGAAAAAGAACCGCCGACGCCGTCCGACAAGCTATTCAGTCCCAGCAAGTTTTCCCTGGAGTGGCTGCAGCATGTCGATGCGTCGCTCACGGTCGCGACGGACCGGCTGGAGTCGACTTTTTTCACTTATCTAGATGCAGTAATGCAAGTAACGCTCGACCGGGGTCGACTGCAGTTCAAGTCGCAACAGGGTTCGATCTATGGCGCCGATTCGTCAGGGACCCTGGTTGTAGATGCCAGTGTCCAACCGCCCGCGTTCTCCATGGACGTCACCGCGAAGGGTGCCGATGTGCATAAGATCATCGGCGACTGGACCAAGGAGCCCTTCCTGTCCGGACAGGGGGACTTCGACCTGAAGCTTAATGCGCAGGGCGATTCCATGGCCGCGATCATGGGCAGCATGTCGGGCCAGCTTCGGCTGCTGGTGGGTGAGGGTGAGGCGATGGTCGGCGTCCTGGAGCGCATGGTCAAGACCGTCGGCCTGAAGCAGCTCGACGACCTGTTCGGTGGGGAGAAAGTTGATTCGGTCCCCATGAATTGCCTGGCGGCAGACCTGGTGGCTGAAGATGGTGTCGTGACCGCCGAGGTGCTGATCCTCGACACTGAGCGAGCGACGATCGGCGCCAAGGGGGACGTCGACCTGGCTAAAGAGGAATGGGACCTGGTTCTTAAACCCAAGCCCAAGGTCGCCTCGTTGTCGACGGCCGTACCGATTTACGTCGGCGGCCCGTTGAATGATCCGAGCTTTTCCCCCGCCGCGGTCGGGACACTCCGTAAACTCGCGGGTATCGCCAGCATCTTCGTCTTCCCGCCGGCGGCGGTGGCGGGGCTGGCCGACGTGGGGTCCGGCCACAACATCTGCATCGAATTGGCGGCCGAAGGCGAGTAGAGGGCCTTGCGCCGCCGTGCCTTGGGTCCGGCGGACGGCTACAAGGTCGTTGAGCCCCGGCCCGCCGGGCAGTAGTCTAGGTCCGGCAACCGGCTCGCTCGCGAGCGGGGCCCGGTCAAGCGAAAGAATCGACAAGGCCCTTGCAGGCCAGAAACCAAAGAGGACCGTGGGTCCTCGCGGAGGGGAGAGATGAGTAAGATGAGAATAGCGAAGACGGCCGCTGCGGCTGGCTTGTTAATGATCGCGGGCCAGGCGTTCAGCGGGCATCACGAGGGCGGCATCAAGGCGAACGCGGAGATCAAGGGCTGCACTGATCCGAATGTCTCCGGTATGGCGACGCTGACCGAGCAGGTGACGCCCGAAGGCATCAAGGAAGTGACCGTCGCGATGAAGGTCACAGGCCTCTCGGACGGCATGCATGCGGTTCACATCCACGAAGTCGGTGCCTGTGAGCCCTGCGGGGCGGCAAAAGGGCATCACGATCCGGGCCCGTTCGGTGAGTCGCGGCCGGACAGTGCCGGCACCGATGTCCCCGCAAAGGACATCAATCACCCTTATCACATGGGTGACCTGATCAATCTTGAGGTCAAGGACGGCGTGGGCACGATGAAGCACACGACCAACCGCGTCACCTTGTCGCCGGGTCGGCTGACGATCATGGACGAGGATGGCAGCGCGTTCATCATCCACACCAACCCGGACACCTATTGCGACGAGGAGACCGACCTCAAAAAGGGTTGTGCCGGTGGATCGAGAGACGCCTGCGGGATCATCCGGGCGGCGAACTGAAGCACTCAGGCGGTCGGAGGCACCACTGGCAGTAGCCTGGCGCGATTACTGTCCGATCGCTATCAGCGAAAGCAGGAAGGGCGTCCCGGTGGGGACGCCCTTCTGAATGTCCGGACCCGGGTTGCGGGACTCTAGGCCGTCGGCAGTCTCGCCAGCATCTGTGTGACCGCATAGTCGAGACGGGCCCGGGCCTCGTCCTCGCTCCGTCTTCCTTCCACCTCGCCGGTGGCAACCGCACCCCAGACGGCATGGCCCGAACTCGCGTCGATCAGCAGTATCATCAACGCGCCCTGCGGCGAGGACTTCATCATGTCCAGTTCGGACTCGGCGTCCTCGTCCAGGTCCAGGGCCTCCATGTCGACGCCTGCGATGTAGGCGACGAACAGGTCCGGGTTTGCGGAAACCTCCGTGGTGCCGTGTTTGCGCAGCTCACGGTTGATAAGGAACTGGATCTGGGCATCGGCGTCGAAGCCGCGCGGCTCCCACTGGCCGTCCGGATCGTTGAGGATCTGCGCCGCGGCCAGCCATGAATACGTCTTGTACGCGGAGACCTGGAAGCCCGGCGCGGCCTGCGAGTCGATATCGATATCGCTGGTGAGGGCATTCGTGCATCCGTTCAGCACAGCCGCGACAGAGAGCATCGCCAGCGCGACAGCCAAGCACTTCCTGATCATCTGAATCTCCATGGTTTGGGTATGGACGCCACCCGAGTTGCTCCGGACCGGCGGCGCATAGTCTAGCGGCCGAGGCGTCCCTCGTCATCGCGAGTCGGGCGGGTTGCCTGCAGCGCACCTGGATGCGACCGCTGCGAGGGAGTGGCGAACTCGTTGGGTCCAGAACCGGGCGGGCCGCAAGTTTATCGGTCGCGATCGATAATCGCCGGGGGCGGCCAGTCGAACCCCGCCTCCTCCAGTCGCTGGCGGAAGTTCGGTGTCGCCTCCAGGTCGAAGGGCGCCCCGCACATGCATTCCATTATTGTTGCGGCCAGCATCATGGGCCCGGCCGGGATACGATCGAACCAGGCGGCGGCTTCGTTGGCCGCCTCGCGGTCTCCGCTGATGGCATGCAGTTGGATAGCCAGATATCTCCTGAGCCAGGGTGGGGCCTCATCAAGGGTCTGCTCAATCCGGGCCTTCGCCTCCTGGATGTCACCCAGGGCGACGCTGGTGCTGACCAGTAAGTAGTTGCGATTCCAGTTGTCGACGTTCTCCGCGTGCTCCCGCGCCTCTTCAGGCCTGCCTAGTGCGATCAGGGAAATCACCACGTCCCCCTTCAGAAAGGCGTTGTCGGGTTCGACCTCGAGGCCTCGTGAGGCGAATGAGAGCGCCTCTTCGGGCCTCCCGGCCCATAGGGCGGCCTGGACAGCGGAGTGGTAATTGTAGAAGTTCAGCGGGTCGCACTCGATCAGGCTGCGTCTGAATGCGAGCGACTGGTCGGCGAAGCCGAAGGCGGGAGCGATCTCCAGCCAGACCGCTTCATCACATCCGCGCCCTTCCAGCGCGAGTTCGAAGCGTTCCGGCAGCGAGCCCCAGTTGTCCGAGGCCATCGTACGGTCCACCTCGATCAGCGCTCGCTCGTCGGCGCTCGGCGTGTACTCGCTCGCTGCCGCCAGGTCGCCCATGTAGGCTTTGTAGGCAGCCTGTCGATCTTGGTCACTGATCCCTTCGGTGGTCGTCGTGTGAACATGGAAATCGCTGCGCAGGAAATAGGCACTGGCGAAGCGCGGCTCCCTGCGGATGGCCTCGGAAAACCAATCAGCGGCTCGGGACATCATCTGAATATCGATACCCTTGTTGTGGGCATCGATATACAGGGCATGGCCCTTCTGGAAGGCGATGAAAGCCTCGACGTCGCGGATGCCGGCGGCCAGCATGCGCTGCCGCTGGTCATCGTCCATGACTACGCCCAGGGCGCGCGTAACACTCTCGGCAATGTCCGTCTGAACGTCGAAGACATCTTCCAGCGTGCGATCGTAACTTTCTGACCACAGGTGATAACCGTCCGAGGTACGGATGAGCTGCGCCGTAATACGCGCACGCTCACCCGACCGGCGCACACTGCCTTCGAGGAGATGGGCAACATTGAGTGCCGAGCCGACGTCTCTCATATCGGCCGTCTTGCCCTTGAACTGGAATGACGAGGTGCGTGCGGTCACCTGCAGGTCAGGGACACCGGCGAGGAAATTCAGGATCTCTTCGGACAGGCCGTCGGCGAAATACTCGTTCTCTTCGTCGCCACTCATGTTGACGAACGGCAGCACGGCGATAGATCGATCCGGCGGCGGCGCGAACTTCTCGGCCGCCAGCACGCTCGGATCGGCCGTCGCCTCGGGTTCGGCAGACTCCGCGACCGGCTCTGCCGGCGCGGGTGCCTCAGGGACCAGGCGATCGACCACTACGGCGCCGATCGCCAGGATGAGCAGGACGACGATCAGGGCATTGATCTTCTTGCCCGTATGCGCCGTGACCGATTCCGAGGGATCGATATTGCGTTCGCGTTTCAGACCCTCGGGTGTCATCTCGAACACCCAGGAGAAGATCAGCGCGAGGGGGAAACCGAGGATCAGAATGGCCAGCACCATCCTGAGTCCGGTGGCCGGCAGCTCCATCGCCTCAAACAGCACGTCGGCCACCTGCAGGATCAACCAGCTGGCCACCACGTAGAGCATGGCCACCTTGATGACGTTACGCCGCTTGAGTTCGTCGAAAAGTGACATTCGCTGCCGTTGGTGATCCTCAGGTGCGCCGATCATGAAACAACAGCAGGAATTTGTCGATCAGGAGCCCGCCCATCCGCCGCAGTCCCAGGGCGATCCTGCCAACAGGAGCAGGAATAAAGGCGTAGCTCACGGCCGGATACAGGGACTGCGTCGTCTTGGGGTCGCGGGGTCTTCCGCCGCAGAATGTTCTGTAGGCGGCGGTGTCACCGTCATCACGGTCACTCCATCCGGAGCGTGGAAACGGTGCCAGTGCCCGGCGGGAAGGATGATCAGTTCCCCGGCCGCTGCCTCGAGGGCCCGGGGCCATCTTCCATCAGGATCGTCAGCGTTGCCTTTCCTCGTGATCCCTGCAAGTGCGGCGAGTAGAGTGAGTTCACCGGGGCCGATTGCTACATGTTCTCCAGTTTTCTGGAGTGCTCTGACATAGACGATCGGCGATCAGCCTGCCGACAGGCCGGCATCGATCACGTGCTCTGCAAAACTGGCATAGGCGCCGCCAAACTGCCTGGCCATCGAGTCGGGGAACACGTGGAACTCGCCTTCGCGTAGCGCGGTGATGATCCCGTCCGCGACCAGTGCCGCGGGTTCCGCGATCTCGGTGAGTCCTGCCGCATCGCCCATATCGGTGGCGATGGGGCCCGGGTGGACGCTGAGCACGATCGTGCCCTGCCTGGCGAGGAGCTCGCGCAGCGCCTGGGTGATGGAGTAGGCGGCCGCCTTCGAGGCGCAGTAAGTCGCGAAGTCCGGGAAGCTCTTCATCGACGCTACGGAATTGAGCTGGGCGAAGACGCCACCACCATTGGCTTTCAGCACCGGGGCGAAGGCCCGCGCCATACGCATCAGTCCGTAGACATTCACATCCATCTCAAAAGCGAGAGACTCGAACGCATCTTCAGCGAGCGGCGATGAGGTGGCCAGCACGCCCGCGTTGTTGATGACGATCTCGGTGTCGCCGGTGGTCGCAGCCGCCGATTTGATCGACTCGGCGTCGCTCAGGTCGACGCGCACCGGAACGATCTTGTCACCGTAGGCCTCCACTAGCGGTGCGGCACTGTCCAGCGTGCGCACGGCGGCATAGATTTTCGCCACACCCTGCTCGATGAAGGATTCGACGATCGCCTTGCCGATGCCGCGATTGGCGCCCGTGATCAGGGCGACCTTGCCGACGATTTCATAGCTCATTGAACTAATCTCCTGTGGATATAGATACCTGGATTCGGCGGTCCGGGGAGGAAAGTGCCGTGCTCCCCTGACCTCAAGGGAGGGATCAGTCTCCGTCTGAGTCCCAGGGCGGGCCCTTCAACTCGACGACATTACCTTCCGGGTCTTGCAGATATATGGACGGGCCGTCCCCTTCCGCGCCATAGCGGGATTCGATATCGCCCGGGTCGAGGCCGCTGCTGCGCAGATAGTTGAGAACGCTATTGCCGTCGAATGGTTCAATTCGCAAGCATAGATGATCCAGATTCCGGCCCTCGACTCCCGGGGCGCGTCCGCCCATGCGGCCGATCCGGCCGTCGACCGGCACCAGGTCGATCAGGCATGCGCCCGCCCGCAGCTGATACAGGCCCGCGGCTTCATTGATCTTCTCAAGCGAGCAGCCCAGTGTCTCGATGTAGAAGTCCATCATCGCCTCAACGTCGCTGACCCGCAGGACCAGATGGTCGATGTGCTGGACTCTGAACTCTGGCATGGTGTGACTCCATTGATGTCCTATACAATCCGCATTCTGACGGTGCGCCTGTAGCTCAATTGGGTGAGCGCCGGTCGTCGCGCGGCGGCGAGGCCGAGCATGGCTCGGCCAGGGGCGAACGCCGCGAGCCTGCCGGCGAGTGGCCGGGGCGGAGACGCGTCGCGTCGAGGCGAGTATCGTGCAGCGCGCAGCGCTGCCAGAATCGCTGGACAGAGTTGATCGGAATATGAGTCTTCGGTGCGCCTGTAGCTCAATTGGATAGAGTATCGGGCTTCGAACCCGAGGGTTGCAGGTTCGAGTCCTGCCGGGCGCGCCAATTTCCATCGACGACCTCTCCGGGGCGCGAAATTCAATTTGCGGCATCCGGGTCGGTGGCGGGAAAGATCATCAATTAGTCACGCCCGAAAACCGAGCTTGTCAGCTCCGTGTCAAAGTACTCTGTTACTTCTGCGATCTTTCCGTCTCGTATCCTCATGACTTGACAGTATGAGTTGTTGTAAGGCTTGCCGTCAGTAGTTTCGGCACTACCGCTGGTCAGTGCAACGACGTAATCCTGCTCGGCAATCATCTTCTCGATGACCGATGAAATCCCCGCCTTGAGTTCCGCGAACAACGGACCGATGAGTTGCTCCACCAGTGTCTGCTTGCCAACGTAGGTCCCCGAGAACCGCGTGGACCCAATGTTTGTCCACCTGATGTCGTCGGCCAGCATGCCAAGGCAGGCTTCCATATCGCCACGATCGCCCGCCTGATAGAACGCCTCCACTATCTGCTTGTTTTTCTCAATACCCATGATCGAGCCTTACGGAAGTTGACGGACGAGACAGTTGTTCTCAGCTCAAGCTCTCCCACAGGCGCAGTGACGCGACCGCGATCAGTGCCAGCAGCAGAAAGCTTACCGGCAAGGCGAAAATCGCCCGGAAGACAGTGGTTAACGAAGCGATGCCCGCTTTTCTCAGCTGCAGGTAGTTTAGGACCAGGCTGACGACGAGTGTGCCTGCGCAGAGCAGGGCGCCCTGCAGATGCCAGCGCTCGGCGTAGTAGATGTTCATGGCGAAGAACAGCACGCCAAGCCACAACAGGTGCTCGAACCAGGACATGGCGATACTGCCGGGCCAGGATGGGATGGTCGATGCTCGACGGCGGATCATCCGGCGGCGCAGGTAGGCTGCCAGGAACGGCACCAGGAGTATCGGCGGTCCCGCAACGAAGCCGAGGGCGGAGATGTCCTGAGCCAGCGCCGGGTACGGGAGCAGCAACAGGGAGATGAGCGGGCTGGATCGGCGTATGCGCTGCATCGGGTCGCTACTTGAAATCGCCTTCCGCGAGCGTAGTCTCGCAGCCGTGCAACGTCCTCAATCGCGACGGTGTCAGAGTCATGCTGTAGTCCTTAGCCGGCGTTGTATGGACGCAGGCCACATCACCGCCCGCGCCGGATCGGCTATCAGCGTAGCAGTTGGGTGTCTTTGAGACACGTTGCCCGGAAACGCGTCAGTCCGGGTGCCGGGGTTCCGTGCGGTCTGCCGTCAGCAGGTGCATGGCGACGAGCGGGCCTGAGTCGCGTTCAACGTTACGCTGAAATCCAAGTGAACGGTACAGCCTGAATGCAGCATCGTTGTCCCGACAGACATTCAGCGTGAAGCGGCTAACCGACTGCCGGGATCGGGAGGTCTCCATCAGCCGCAAACAGAGAATCCTGCCGTAACCCTTGCCGCGCATTCGCGGGTCGACGATCAGGCGCGCAAGGTGGACGATGCCCCGCGCAGGCGTCAACGCCTGGCCAAAGCCAGCCATCTCGCCGGCCGTGCTGACAAGGCAGAAAGTGTTCTGCGGCGACGCACCGATGCTCTTCCAGAAGGATTCCCGGGACGGCGGATAGCTGAGTCCCGGACCGGCCCACATGACGAGCGAGCGCTGGTCCTTAATCCACGGCAGCACGGCGTCCAGATCCGATCGTGTCGCGGTACGTAATGACAGCGTCATGCTGTACAACCGGCGATCACGGGTTCTACTCCGACCTCGAATAGGTCCCGCCCATCTCCTCCTTGAGCCCATCCGCCGTCTTGCGGAACAGCGTCCACAGGAAGTGGTCGTCATCCGTGAATTCCCAGGTCTCCTCATAGACGGTCTTGCCGCCGGCGGCGTCATATGAGCGCAGTTCGTTCATCATCACGTCGCCCTCGAACCGGGTCGCATAGTCGAAGTACACGACCGGCATCTCGATGGCGGTAAAGACTCCGCGGATCTGTTCCTCGGCAGGATTCCAGTACCACATGCCCTCGGAGACCAGCATCGGTTCTCCGTCGATAACGAAGTAGCCGCGGGCTTTGACCGACCGCCGGCCCAGGCCCCACTCGAACTCCTGATAGCTGCCTTCGATCGACCAGCGACCACCGACCAGACGCTCGAACGGGGCCAGCGGATCAGTCGATCCCGTAGCGCTTTCCTCGGATCTGGCACCTGATACCGCCAGGGACAAGACGGCGGCGGTTACCATCATCGCAATTGAGTGAGTGTTCATTGGCACTGGCCCCCTCTGTTGCCTTGCCATTATCTATAGCGACCTGGCGGTGAGAGTAAAGCTAAGTCAAGTCAGAGCCTGGGGGGGCACACGCCGAAGCCGCGACCGGGGATCCGGGATGACCCTGCGTGAGGGGAGCCGCGGACGCCTGGTGCAGGCGATCCGGATGTTTAGTGTGGGTGGCGGCGCGATGTCCGCCCGGCGCCGCCGGGCGGACATCTGATTCCGTTCAGCCGGCGCGCCGGGACCGGTTGCTCTTGTTGCTGGTCCGACGGGAGCCGTGCGTCGACCCACGATGGTCGGCGGGACGATGTCGGCGCGGCTGCTTGTGGTTGCGACCGTTGACGATGGGTTGCGGGCGGATACTCGGATCAGGCTCGTGCCCCGGAATAACTGCCTTCTCGATTTCTATCTTCAACAGTTGCTCGATGTCGGCAAGCAATTTCTTCTCGTCTACACAGACCAGGGAGACGGCATGGCCATCCTGTCCCGCCCGCGCAGTGCGGCCGATGCGATGGACATAGTCTTCCGGCACGTTCGGCAATTCGAAATTGACCACGTGCGGCAAGCGGTCGATATCGAGACCGCGGGCTGCGATATCGGTGGCTACCAGGACGCGCACCTTGCCGCTCTTGAAGTCGGCCAGGGCACGGGTGCGGGCACCCTGTGACTTGTTGCCATGGATAGCGTCAGCCGAAAGGCCATCGCGCACCAGCTGTTCGGCGAGTCGGTTGGCCCCATGCTTGGTCCGGGTGAACACCAGGACTTGACGCCAGTTCCCGGAGCCGATCAGGTACGACAGGAGTTCGCGCTTGCGGGCGCGATCGACGGGATGGACGATCTGCATGACGCGCTCGGCGGTGGTGTTGCGGCGGGCAACCTGAATCTCCGTGGGAGAGTTCAAAAGCTCGTCGGCAAGTTGCCTGATCTCCCGGGAGAATGTGGCCGAGAACAACAGATTCTGCCGTCTATCCGGCAAAACTTTCAGGACCCGGCGGATGTCGCGGATGAAACCCATATCCAGCATGCGGTCGGCCTCATCGAGGACCAGTGTGTCGACCGCGTCGAGGCGAATCGTGCCCTGCTGCATGTGGTCCAGGAGCCGGCCGGGCGTGGCGACCACAATGTCGACGCCCTTGCGCAGCTTCGAGATCTGCGGATTGATGTTGACGCCACCGAATATGACGGCAGCGCGGAACGGCAGGTGCCGCCCGTAGTTGCGCACACTCTCAGCGACCTGGGCCGCGAGTTCGCGGGTCGGTACCAGTATGAGCGCACGAATACGTCTTTGCCTGCCGGCGGGATCCGAGGCCTGGAGACGCTGCAGCAGCGGCAGGGTAAATCCGGCCGTTTTGCCGGTGCCCGTCTGCGCGCCGGCGAGAATGTCTCTGCCTTCGAGGATCAGGGGGATGGACTGCTGCTGAACGGGGGTTGCCTCTTGGTAACCCTGTTCTTCGACCGCACGCAGCAACTCGGCCGAAAGGCCGATTTCTGAAAATCGCATTGAATTGAATACTCCGAGATCGCCCTACCCGGAAGCCTGCTGGCAGACGACGGGGTCGGTCCGGGCTGGATCTGTGGTGAACTCCACATGCCGCGATATTGCGGGCCGGGAGCGAATGGCGCAGACCGATGTGCACCATGACGCGGCGCACTATAGCAGAAGCAGGACGAATTTGATGCAGTCGTGGTCAAACCCCGTCAACCCCGGGGCCCGCAATTCCAAAGTCGCCCACGTGCTGTAGTGAGAGGATCGAGTCGATGCTCGGGTTCCGACCGTTCGGCCACGGTCAGTCCGGGTCAAGGCTGATGGCGGGATTCATGGGACTGGTCCTGATGCTGCGCCCCATCCTCGTGGCGCTGATCGTCAGCGATCTCTATGACCGGGACGTCAACTGGCCGCCCCCCGGCAATCGGGGATGCCACGGGTAACAAGGCCATTACAGAGAGTCGCTGGTGGGCGTGGCCTTGCCGGAATTACGGCGAGACTCTAATCGCCGCCGGTCTTGTGTGCTATACAAAGGGAGGGGTCGGCGTGGCTGACCGGATCGCACAGAACCAAAATCCGGCAGCCTGGTCTAGAGGACGACCCCATGGATTCCTATCGGGAGAGATAACTATCATGACCAAGACCCGTGACGAGATCGTCGCCGCCATGAAGGCGCAGCTGGATGAGACCAACGCGATGCTCGGTGACCTGGAGACGCGGGCCGCCAAAGCGTCGGCCGAAGCACAAGAAAAGTACAGGGACCAGGTGGCCCGGCTTCAGGAACAGTCCGAGAGCGCCCAGGAGAAACTGAAGGAACTCACCGACGCCGGTGAAGACGCCTGGGAGGGCATGGTCGCTGAGGCAGAGAAACTGCGCGACGCCTTCATTCACTCGTTCAACTATTTCAAATCACAGCTCTAGCTGCGGCGAGTGCGGGCGCTCCCTGACGGTCACCGCAGAAGGGGCCGTACTATGTCTTCGGAATAATAACCGAGGTCGCCACGATCGAGTACTCGGTCTTCGGCCCGGTAATCTGTGACGGGTCCGTACCGGCATCCTGCGCGTAATGCCGGGCTTTCTCTTCGCTCAGCAGCTTGGTGCCGAAGGTGCCGACGATGGTGACGTCTTTGCCGCCGGAGTCGGTTGGCACGAAGAAGCTGTAATCCACGAATGTGATACGGGCGATGGCGTCGCCGTCCTGGGCCACGAAGAAGCAGCCTTTCTTCTGGCACACCTTCGCGACCTTGGCGCGGACGAAGACCTCCGTGTCATCGTGCGCTGCAGCGTTAGCGACGATCTCCGAGAGGCCTTTCACCTCACCGATCTGCTCGACACGGGATCCAAAGACCTCGTATTCGTCCGTGACCTCGACGGGTTCCGACAGGCGGATAACGCGATCGCCGGCGGCCTCCTGTGCGAGCGTCACCGAGACCCAGAGTGTACTAATGGCAAGTGCGATAACGACTTTCATAATAGTGACCGAGTTGATCGTGAGTGGTGTGAACATGGTGGCTGATGGGTCATCGGACGATGCCGATGCGCCCCGCTGCGAGAGCATAACAGGTGATGACCATCTTCAAGCAAGAACCTGCCGCCCGTGCCCGCCTTGTACTGCCACAACGGCACGGTCAGGGTTCCGATCCGCAGCGGCTGCGGCCAGTCAGACCTGCGTTGACGGCCGCGTAGCCGGACAAGGCGGCGGCTGACTGAACAGTACTGATGGCGTACTCTCGCCCACACTCGTACATCTGAAGGCGCCCCGCGAGCCGAATAACCGAACATGCGACATCGTTCCGCTCCCATATTGCTGTTATGCCTCTCGCTGGTGGTCGCACCTTCCTGGTCGCGTACCGTTGAGGACTCCGCGGGCCGGCGGGTCGAGATTCCGGACAAGGTCGAGCGTGTCTACGCGGCCGGGCCGCCCGCGTCCATACTCGTATACGTTGTCGCCCCGGACCGTCTGACCGGCTGGCCACGGGCACCCAGGGACTACGAGAGGCCCTACCTGGCCGCCGAGTATCGCGATCTGCCGGAGACCGGCCGGCTGACCGGCCGCGGCAACAGCGCCAATCTCGAAGTCGTGCTGCGCTCGCGCCCGCACCTGATCATCGATTTTGGTTCGATCAATGACACTTACGTCTCGCTCGCGGACCGGGTTCAGGCCCAGACAGGTATCCCCTATCTGCTCATCGACGGCCGTTTCGATAACACGCCCACTGCCCTGCGACTGGTGGCGGACATCCTGGGGGTCAGTGCGCGTGGTGAGGAACTGGCGAGCTACGCCGAGGGACTCTTCCAGGAACTGGACGAGGCCATGGATGGCGTGCCTGAGGAGTCGCGGCCGCGCGTCTATATGGCACGGGGTCCCGACGGGCAGGAGACCGGACTCAAGGGCTCCATCAATACCGAGATTATCGAGCGGGCGGGGGGCGTGAATGTCGCCGATCCGGGCGATGCGTCGGTGCGACGCGGCATCGTGCGTTCGTCGATGGAGCAAGTGATCGCCGTTGACCCGGATACCATCGTGACCTGGGACGAGAATTTCTATCGCCGCGTCTGGGACGATCCATTGTGGGCCGGTATCACCGCGGTACGCGATGGGCGGGTGTACTTCAGTCCGACGGCACCGTTCGGTTGGATCGACCGGCCGCCGTCACTGAATCGCCTCATGGGTCTGAAATGGCTGTCCGGGGTTTTCTTCCCGGATCGGTTCGCTCACGACCTCCGTACGGAAACGCGCCGCTTCTACAAACTTTTCTACCATGTGGATCTGGATGATACGGATCTGGAGAGGCTGATCGCATGGGCGCAGCAGCGACCGGCAGACTGACGGCCACGGTGTGGCTGGGGCTGTTAGCGGGACTCGTGACCTTGCTGGCGTTCGCCGCTGCCCTGATCGGACCCTTTGCCGTCAGTCCGGGCCAGGTGGTCGCGGCCATCGGCCGCAGGCTTGCCGGCGTAACGGACCCGGCCAGCCAGCAGATCGATACCGTACTGTTTGCCGTCCGGCTGCCACGTATCGCGGCCGCGCTGCTGGTGGGCGCGGCGCTGTCCGCCGCAGGGGCGGTCTACCAGGGCTTGTTCCGTAATCCGCTGGTCTCCCCCGATATTCTGGGGGTCTCCACCGGAGCCGGCCTGGGTGCGGTGCTGGGCATCTTTCTGTCGTTGCCGGTCTTCGCGATACAAGGTCTGGCCTTCGTCGGCGGGCTCGCAACGGTGGCGCTGGTGTATCTGGTTGCGAACGCCGTCCGGGGCCACGAGCCGACCCTGGTCCTGGTGTTGGCAGGGGTCGTGCTGGGCGCCCTGGCGGGCGCTTGTATCTCCCTGATGAAGATTCTCGCGGATCCCTATGACCAGTTGCCCGCGATCACTTTCTGGCTGCTGGGTAGTCTCGCGAGTATCCGCGCCGATGATGTCTGGACTGCGGCACCTGCGGTCATCATCGGGCTCGTGCCCTTGGTTTTGCTGCGTTGGCGGGTCAACCTTCTGTCACTCGGTGACGACGAAGCCGCGGCCCTCGGAGTCGATCCCGGCCGGCTGCGCATACTGCTCGTTGCGGCCGCCACGCTGATGACCGCCAGCGTCGTGGCTATTGCGGGAGTTGTCGGCTGGGTGGGGCTGGTCATACCGCACATTGCGCGACTCATCGTGGGGCCAAATTTCGACCGCCTGCTGCCCACCGCGATGCTACTTGGCGCAGCCTACATGCTGGTGGTGGACACTCTGGCTCGCACGATCGCCGAGACCGAGACGCCGCTCGGCGTACTGACGGCCTTTATCGGCGCGCCGGTGTTCGTATGGTTACTGGCTAGCGGCCGGAGAAGCTGGTGATGCAGCTGAGCGCGAGCAATCTGTCATTCGGTTACCCCGGCCATCGGGTAGGACATGATCTCGATGTCGACTTCGGCCCCGGTGAGGTTCTCTGTCTGCTGGGCCCCAACGGTTGCGGCAAGACGACGTTGTTCAAGACGCTGCTTGGACTGCTGCCGCGACAGGGTGGAGAGATCCGGATCGGTGCTGATCGGCTGGAAGCACTACGTCGGGAGGATATTGCCAAGCGCATCGCCTACGTTCCCCAGGCCCACGACGCCGTCTTCCCATATTCGGTCAGCGACATGGTATTGATGGGCAGGACGGCGCATCGAGGCCTGTTCTCCAGCCCCCGGTCGGAGGACCGGCAGCGTGTCGGCGAGGCCCTGGCGACGCTCGGCATCGCTGACCTGGCCGGGCGCGACTACACCCGTATCAGCGGTGGCCAGCGCCAGCTGGCCCTGATCGCGAGGGCACTGGTCCAGGATGCGCCGTTGATGGTCATGGATGAACCGACCGCCAGCCTGGACTTCGGCAACCAGGTGCTGGTTATGCAGCAGGTGCGGCGGCTGGCCGCCACCGGGCTGGGGATCGTCCTGTCGACCCACAATCCGGATCACGCCTTCGCCTGCGGTACCACGGTGCTGGTGCTGGCCGAAGGTACTCGCCGCGCCATGGGGCCGCCGTTACAGGTGCTGACCGGCGAATTGCTGAGCTCGATCTACGGCGTGAGGGTCAGCGTGGAGACACTGGCCAACGGCAGTCGGGTCTGTTCGCCGCAGATCGATCCGCATTGACGCCCCGCCCGAAGCGCAAGCCGATCGACCCGCTTGCCGGGCCGACATCAGCGGGCCCGGGGCGCAGTAACTTCCCCTATACGGACTGACGAACCGCGCGTCCGACACCGTGACCGGGATCCGGATCGGGCCGACAGTAGAAAACAGATTGCCAGGCGGCGGAACGGCTGGCCGGGCAAGATGTCCGGCTTCCCTACACGGACGCTGCGGGTCAAACTGGATCAGTGAGGCACAGGCAATGAGCAGACAATGTCCCGATCGAAGCTGAAATTCCTCCTGCCGGCGATCGTACTGGTCGCGGCCCTGGCCGTGGGGCGGGCGATGATCGCCAGTAAGCCCGAGGCCTCCCGTCAGCAGCCGCCATCGCCAGTCCTGAACGTGGATGCGACCCGGGTTCAGCGGGGCAGTTTTGACGTCTTCGTCTTGGCCGAGGGCACCGTTCAGCCGCGCACGGAGAGTACCCTCATCCCGGAAGTGTCCGGCCGCGTTTTCGAGATATCCGCGAACTTCCGCGAGGGCGGATTCTTCGAACAGGGCGACGTGCTGGTGCGCATCGAGCCGCGGGACTACGAACTCGCCCTCGACACCGCCGAGGCTCAGGTCGCAGAGGCCAGCGCGGCACTGGAACAGGAACTGGCACTTGCCGAAGTGGTGAAAAACGACTGGAAACAGCTCGGTAAGACAGCACCGGATCTCGGCTTGCGCAAGCCACAGATCGCCGCGGCCGAGGCGGCTTTGTTGTCGGCCCGCTCCCAGCTGGAGAGGGCGACGGTAGATCTGCAGAGGACGGTTATCCGCGCACCCTACGCCGGCCGGGTCCTGGAGCAGAGCGTCGATGTAGGCCAGTTCGTTTCGGTCGGTAGCACGCTGGCTAGAGTCTACGCCATCGATTACGTAGAAGTCCGTCTGCCGCTCAGCACCCGGGAACTCGAGTTCGTCGATCTCCCGGAACGATTCCGTGATGATGATGTGGCGACGCCGCTCATCGAGACTCCGGTGGTGATCGAGGCCGATATCGGTCGCACGGTCTACCAGTGGCAAGGTCGGATCGTGCGCGTCGGCGGCGCGATCGACACGCAGAGCCGGCAGCTGCTTGTCGTCGCTCAGGTCGACGACCCGTACGCCCGTGGGCCCGAAGGCCGGCCGCCATTGCGGATCGGTCAATTCGTGCGGGCCAGGATCCAGGGCCGGTCTCTCGATAATGTTTTCGTGCTGCCGAGAGAGGCTCTCCGCGAAGGCGCGGAAGTGCTGGTAGTAGACCAGCACAGCAGATTGCAGCGGCGACCGGTCGCCGTTGCCTGGAGCGACAGCAAGACAGCCGTGATCTCGGACGGTCTCGCCGACGGCGACGTCGTCACCCTGACCTCATTGAGCGTCGCCG
>Ga0316191_10001479_pt1 | contig 16592 bp, 18 predicted proteins | sample Eddworburr2cm_MG_FD_204928 | JGI IMG/M metagenome (GOLD analysis project Ga0316191, IMG submission 204928) | Coastal sediment microbial communities from Maine, United States - Eddy worm burrow 2 cm | ecosystem: Environmental > Aquatic > Marine > Coastal > Sediment | place: USA: Maine...
TGGCCTGCCTGAGCGTCGCCTCGGCTTGGGTGTAGGCAACCGCGAACTCGTCGGCCAGCGACACGGCGGGCGCGGCCTCGGTCGCCGCTTGCTTGGCGGCTTCCTGTTCAGCGCTGTACCCCTGTTTCGCCTCGGCAACGACTTTCTCGGATTCCCGCATCACGTCAGACTCGTCGCGTTGCCCGCAACCGGGCAACGCGGCGACGACCAGGGCTGCAGCCAGAAAAAACCTCTTCATATCTTTACCCCTTTCAGGCCGGACGCTATTTGCGCGCACCAGGACCGTTGGTTTGCATCCCGTTGCTCATGTAGGTGAGGAAATATTCGAGATTGCGGTATTCCTCGCCCTGGGCGGGAAGCGGCTCCGCTCTCACCTGTTTGTTGCAGCCATCGAATCGCCGGTGCAACGTACCCATCTCGCCCCACTTGGAACGATAGACCGGGAAATGCGTCGCGTGGCCCAGCCCTGCGCTCAGACGATCCGCGCGAATCTGCATGCCGGCGTTCTTTACGTGACAATCGGCACACGAGAAATTCAGCTGACCGCGTTTCGAATAGTAATACTGCTTGCCATCGTTGTAGGCGGCAAGCGCGCGCGGGTCGTCGCCCAGGTCCATCGCGAACGGTTTGCCACGCGACGTCGAGGCCATGTAGGCCGAGATCGAGGCTATCGGGCCTTTCTTATACTTGAGCGGTTCCTCTCCGTTGGCCTCGCGGCACAGGTTGATCGCATACTCGAGCGTAACGACCTCCCCGCGATCGCCATCGAAATAAGGGTAATTCTGCCGAATCCCGATCCCGCCGTTGGCGAAGCAATCGGCATAACCCTTGCCATTGGCAAACGGCGTATTGAACAACTGCTCACCCTCCTCGACCGCCAGTTCGTAAGGAGGGAATTCCTCGATCTGCAGCCATTGCTCATAGGCTGGCTTGTCCAGCGCGTAAACACCGTTTGCATATTCTTCAAATGCAACGTCGGGGAAGCGTTGCTCAAAGTACCTGACGAACGCTTCGCGGTCGCCTTCCGGGTCAGCCAACAGCTGGCCGGAGAAAAGCGCCGTGAACGCGAAAACCAGAGGAAAGACCTTTTTCATAATTGACTCCAACTCAGCCGCCGACGGCAGCGCTGCCTACTTCAGCGTCTCTTCGACACTGTCAGTCGCACCTGTGTTATCAACCCACGAGACCTTGATGGTGTCGCCGGGCTTCGCGTCTTTTACCTGGAATGCGAAATACGGATTTTTCGACACCGCCGGTCCCCAGTGCGCGGTCATCACGACCTTGCCATTGTGCTCACAGGTGACATCCGTGATGTGGTGTGCGGGTATCAGCTCGCCGGTCTTGGTGTCCTTGCGGGTACCGGTCTCCATGTCATGCTTCATCAGGCATTTGACCTCGGCAACCCCGTCGTTCAATTTGGCGCGGATGCGAATTCCACTGGCCATGTTCTCTACCTCTCAGATTGTGCTCAGCCGCCGCAGCCGCCGATGGTTACCTTGACTTCCTTGCTGGTCGAATACAGCTTGCCATTGGCTTTAACGACCGCAATCACATTAGATGTCTTGCCCATTTTGATTCGGGTGGAGACATCCGCCATCGCGCCAGGGGTCAGATCGAACGAGGCAACGAGCGGCTGCGGATTCTGCTCGACGAGCACGCTGATCGACTCCGCCCCTTCGAGCGACGTCGCAACACTGATCGGCACGACCGCCCCGTTCTCAGCAATATCGGGTGCCGTGAGGGTGATCTTGTCGCTTGCCGTGTGCTCGGCACTGCCCAACAAAGTGGTAAGAGCCTCGCCGGCATCCTTCGCCTCGAACGCCTTGGTCGGATAGGCGGCAAAAAGGGCACGCGGGAGCGCAAGCAATGCCGAAATCGCGACGGCACCGGAAAGAAAAACGCGTCTGTGCAACTGCATGATCTGCTCCTTCGGAAAAACTGATTAAAGCGTGTAGAGGAAATCGACGATCCTGTCGATCTCGTCTTCGCTGAGAATTCGATTGCGGCCAAACGGCGGCATCAGGGTTTGTGGGTTTTTGACGGTCGAGTCCCAAATCTGGGCGCGTAACTGAGCACGATCCGGAAAACGCTGCTGCATCGATAGCAACGGCGGCCCGATGTTACCGGCGAGATCACCGCCCTCGATCATGTGGCAAGCCAGGCAATTGCCTTTGGTGCGGTCGAAAGCGAGTTGTTTACCCGCTTCTACCGCTGTCGCATCCTGGCCAATGGCCCACGCCGCGGGCAGCAGTATGGCGAGTACCGCCGCAACCAGACCGGCCAGCACGGCCCCAAGCGAAATCTGTCGCATCATCTTCCTCCGTCACCTTTCACGATCGGGGTCACAATCACCCCTTCGCACCGGCACCGCCCCTATTGGGCAGCGCCACTATTGTGCAACATATAGGACACCGCAGCGGCGACTTCCTCGTCGCCGAGCTGCATCTGCCCGCCCTTCGCCGGCATGTACCCGGCCTCGCCCTGAAAACCTTCAATCGCGTGCCGCACGAGCACCTCCAGACCCTGATCGCGCCGCGCCGCCCATGCATCGGCGTCACCGACAACCGGCGCCCCGGCCAGACCCGGACCATGGCATGTTTTGCAGGCCTGCTCATAGACTTTTTGTCCGGCGCCATCGTCGAGCGTAACAGCCGCGACAGCCGGGGTGGAAACGGAATCGTCTTCATCGTCCTTGAAATGCTCGACAGGGGTCACCCCGAGCTCGGTGGAATCCCAGGTGATCCGGATGTCGTCGGGATTCTTACACTCCTCCATGCAGAGCACGTTGACGACGTCGGGACGCGGATCGACAAAAAATCCGTCTCTGTTCGGCATTTCGATCGCCGCGAGATTGTCCTGGTTCAGTACGAATTCGTACTCGATCAGTTCGTTCATATAAAGCACGTAGGCGACAATAGCGTAGACCTCGTCGTCGCTCAGCGACTGCGGTTCGTAAAATGGCATCGCACGATGCACATAGTCCCACAGCGTACTTGCGTAAGGCCAATAATTGCCAACGGTCTTCTCTGGACGTTCGCCGGTCAGCGGCTCGTCACCCACCAGTTTGGGCCAGCGTCCCTCGCCCTCGCCGAACACACCGTGACAGGCGGAGCATTTCTCCTCGTACAGCGCCTCACCCTGTTCCGCCGTACCGCTGCCGGGTGGCAGGCCCTTGCCGTCCGGGCGCACATCGATGTCCCAACCGGCGATCTGTTCGGGCGTGGCCGGATCGCCATAGCCGAAATAACCACTCCTTTTGCGCCCCTCCTCGATGGCCACGCTCAACTCCTCGATATCGTCGAGCGCGCCGATATTGCGCGCGGTTGAGCCGATGCGGGTCGGGCTCGGTGCCGTCTCGGTCGCCGCTGCAACCGCCACCGCGCCAGCCCCGCTGGCGCTTGAAGATGACACTGGCGGTGGCGCCGACTCGGGCGCGCAGGCAGAAACCGCCAGCATCGCCCACAGACCGACAAACACCCTAGTCGATCTGTACATTCGTCACTTCTCCGCCGGCAGCGACGCGCCAGGTATGGATCGCGTTCTTGTGATAAATCGATTCTACGCCGCGCGCTTCACGCAGTTGCGCGAGGGTCGGCTGTACGTATCCGGTCTCGTCGACCGCCCGGCTTTGCAACAGCGCCGGACCACCATCCCAATCCCATTCCATGCCAAACCGGGTAAGCGCCTTCGGCAAAACCAGACCCTTCACCCGCGCCCGACGCCAGCTGACGCCGCCATCGACCGATACGTCCACGCGTTTGATCCGGCCCCGGCCGGACCAGGCGAGGCCCTCGATCTCATACTTGCCGGTTTGTTTCAGCCCGTTTTCCGGACACGGGAAAGTTATGACCGAATTGGTTTCCTGCACCCAGGAGAACTTGCGCGCCCGCCCATCCGCCATCAGGTCGGTGTACTTGGAGGTCTCCTCGCGGTGATACCAGGCCGCATCTCCCAGTTCGAGCCGGCGCAGCCACTTGACGCTGGTATTGCCCTCCCAGCCCGGGTTCAGCAACCGCAGCGGATAGCCTTGTTCCGGCCGCAGCATCTCACCGTTTTGCGCATAAACAACGATCGAGTCGTCGAGCGCCTTGTCCAGCGGAATGCTGCGCGACATTGCCGAACCATCCGCGCCCTCGGCCAGCAACCACTTCGCTTCGGCGCCGACACCGACTTCCTGCAACAGTGTCGCCAGCGGAACACCGGTCCACTCGCAGCATGACAGCATCCCGTGGGTAAATTGCAGCGCCTCCATCTGCGCGCCGCGCCACTCCATGCCACCGTTGGCCGGACATTCGATAAACCGGATTACCGAAACGCTCGGAAACCGCATCAGGTCGTCCATCGTGAATATCAACGGCCGCTCTACGAGGCCATGGACGATCAGCCGATGCTCGGCCGGATCGATCTCGGGGACGCCGCCGTGGTAGCGCTCGAATACCAGTCCATTCGGGGTAATGATGCCTTTCAGCCGATGCAACGGCGTGAAACTGATCGATGAAATTGCGCTCGCGGTAAGCCAGGACACGGTGCGGCGCACAATCTCCTGCTCGTACCGCGACGGCATCCCGTACGGCACGGTCACCACACCGCGGCCGACCGAGCGGGTCCAGGGCGGCACTCCGGGTGGCAGGTTGCTGCCCGCCGCAGCGGCCGCGGAGGTTGCTGATCCAAGCATCGCGCCGCCCGCCAGAGTCAGGCCTTTAGCGAGAAACGCACGCCGGTCAGGCTGCGGCAGTTTGCCGGCCTCCTTCGCCAGCAACGCCTTCAGGTCCTGTCTGCCGGCCCCTGGTTTGTCGCGCATCGCTTCCTCCCGTTTAAGGCAAGACGCGTTAAGGTAACAAATTATTCCGGTGCATGGCGCCGCGAACCGGCAGGCCACGCGTACCGGCCGGCCGCGACTTCACCGGGCCCGTAAGCCCAGCAACTCACCTCAGCTCCAAGGAAATTACCAATGAGACAAAAGGTCAATGCGGAAAATCCCCTATTTTCGCGTCCGGCCCGTGCGCGATTTGCATCGGTTGTGCTGCTGATCCTGGCCTCAACAGCGTCGCCACCCGGGGTCGCGGCGGGAGTTGTCGAGCCCCCTTATAGCGCACAGAAAGCGGTGTTCGGCTTCGACTGCGATGAACCGGGAAAAATCGCCAGCGCGCTGCACTGGTCGCGCTCGCTGATGAATCCGCTGACTGGCGCACCCTGCGATTACGCTCCGGAGGACCTGCAACTGACAGTCGTTATCCACGGCACCGAGATCGTGACCCTCGCCCGGCACAACTACGAGCAGTATCGCGAAGCGGTAGAACGGATGCGCTATTACGCGAGCCTCGGGGTCGAATTCAGGGTCTGCGCGATTGCGCTGCAGGATTTTGGCTACACACCTTGAAGACTTACCCGATTTCATCACGGTCGTTCCGTCCGGCATCACCGAGCTGGCGCACTGGCAACTACAGGGCTATGCGCTGATCCAGCCGCGGGTACTGGCGAACAACCACAGCACCGAGGACATCCGCTGAGACTACCGGGCCGGCACTGAACGGCGATCACAAATCATTAGCATCGAGAAACCCGACGATCGCCTCGACCATGTCGTAAACATAGAGATCGCGAAAGAAGTGATCGGCGCCGTCGATTTCCACGATGCTGGCGTCACCGGCCTCCTCCATCGCCGCGGCAACCCCGGGCACCGACTGATCATCGCTCGCGGCAATTACCAGCACCGGCGGTTCGATCGCCGCGATCAGAGAAGGTGTGTGCATGCGTTCGTCCGGAGCATGATAGGAGAGCAGCGCCGCGGCGCTGGCGGTCGCGCCCTCGCAGTAGACAAACCCGGTGTCGTGAATCAGCGCGTCATCGCCGTCGGTTTTTCTCAGTTGCTCAGCGCGATCGAGCTGCGCCTGCAACGGCACACCGAAACGCTCGGCAAAAGCGGCTGCCGCCTTGTCACGCTGCCATAGCTGCGGCGCTACCAGCACCGCCGCGACAACCGATTGCGGGTGCTGTTGTGCCAAATACCAGGCAACCTGGTTGCCGCCGCGCGAATGTCCGAGCAAAACCTGACGCGGGTATCCCTGATCGACCAGCCACTCGCGCCAGGCCTCGAGCTCGCCGATGGCGTCGGTATGGCGATGGCGGTGCTCCGCGCTGCAGTCATACATACCGCTGCGATCGTCCACCCCCAGGCTCAGCGTTATGGCCAGGCTGGCAAATCCCTCTTCATGCAGAACTTCGCGCAACGAGCGCATGATTTCCATATCGTGGTGCGCCAGCGTACCGTGCAGGAGCAGAAAAACCGGCCTGTCGCCGTTATCCGCCGCGGAAAACTCCCCATTGAGGCGCAGCCCCTGATGGGTGATTTGCACCGCCTCTGCGGCCGCCACCGGCGAGGCGAGGGAAATCGCTGCAAGTAATGCGAAGATCGCGCCGGAACCGATGCGGTTTTTCAGTTGCCCCATGTGTTTGTCTCCGTCGTGTGCCGCCCTCACCAGGCAGCTGCCAGGGGGTATCATCTCAAAAAGACGCGGTGGCGCAACGGAATAATCCCGCACCGCGTATCGTCTCTGCTCAAACGGCGCGTGCCCGGACCAAGGCGGCACCGCCAACGGCCAATCAAGGGAGTCACAGTGGGACTGGTTTCCGCGTTGTTTGCTCGTCGCGATTTCTGTGCCCGCCTGGAACGGCGTCGCGAACGCCTGTATGGCATCGCTTTCGCATGGTGCCACGACAAGCATCTCGCGGACGATCTCGTCCAGCAGGCACTTTACAAGGCGCTGCAGAAACGTACGCAACTCAAGAATCCGGCCGCGATCGACGGCTGGCTCTACAGGATTCTCGCCAACGGCCTGCGTGATTTTTATCGCAGCTATCGCGAAACCGAGGAGTTCGACCCCGAGCGCGGCCCGCGGACGGAGAGCGCATTGCAGGCAGCGGAGCGCGAGGACGTCGTTGCCCAGGTACGGCGCGCGGTCGCCTCACTTCCGCTTGCGCAGCGCCAGGTGATCACGCTGATCGACCTGGAGGGCAGTTCCTACAACGATGTCGCCATCGCACTGGATATCCCGCTCGGCACGGTAATGAGCCGGCTGTGCCGGGCGCGCCGGGCGCTGAAAGACCGACTGCATCCCGACATGGCACCTTGCGCCGGGATAGCGGGCCACCGCATCAGACGAGTGAAGTGATGGATAAATCGAGAATTTCCGAGGAAATGCTGAATGCCCATGTCGACGGGCAACTGTCGGCGGAAGACTCCGAGGCGGTGCTGCAACGGGCTCTCTCCGATGCCGCTGTCGCGGCGCGCCTCGGCGATATCCGGCGGATGAAGGACCTGGTGCGCCATGCCTATCAGTCACCGCCGCGGCCGCGCCGGGAAACAGGCACGGTCGAGCGGCGCCGATACGAGGCGATTCCGTTGGCTGCGGCAGCCGCGCTGATCGCGATTGTCGGCATCGCGAGCTGGTTTGGCGGCCAGCGCGCCGGCGCCAACGCCGTGATCGACGGTTACGACGTACGCAGCGAGTGGGTGCGCCCGGCCACCGCTACCGGCAGCGAGCGGCAGCGAATAGTCCTCCATCTTGCCAGCGACGACCCGGCGCTGATGCAGCGCAGTCTCGACCAGGCCGAACTGATACTTGCCGGCTTCGAGTACAATGCCAATGCACCCAAGGTCGAGTTGATCGCCAATGGACAGGGGCTCGCTTTGTTCCGCAGCGGAGTGAGCCCGTTTGCCGAGCGTATCGACGCGCTACAGCGCGATTACCCGAGCCTGGGGCTGTTTGCCTGCGCCCGGACTATCGAGCGTCTGGCGCAGCAGGGTATCGATGTGGATTTTCTGCCCGGTGTCGATACCGGCTCGATAGCAATCGAGCGTATCTACACGCGGACGCGGCAGGGATGGAGTTACGAGGAAATCTGAGGGCGCCGCGACAGTGGGCGTCCCAACAACAGACATGGCTACGCCTATCAAATCGCACCAGCTTCGCAGCGAGCTCTACGAGGAACTCCATGCCCGCCCGTTTCCCGAGGTGGTGGCGCCGGCATGCGTGTCGCACATCGCGATCCCGGCCGAAGACGCCGAGATTCCGACCCACATCGAACATCTCTCGCTGCTGGCGCGCCGCTACAGTGTCAACCCACCGGCCGTCGACGCGAGCTGCTATTACCAGCCGTTTCCCGGCTTCGAACTGCGCTGGGAACGGCATACCGAGTTCTGCGCATACAGTTTCATCCGCGCCGGGTGTGACTCCGCGCCCTTCTCGCGTACAGCGCTGGATTTTCTGCCCACCGAATGGCGCGAAGCCGGGCCGGGCCGCAGTGTCGTCGCCGCGCACCTGGTGATGATGCCGGGCGACCCGCCCGATCCGCGTGGCGACACGATGCGAGAGATGTTCGAGGGCCAGGTCCTTTTTGGCAGCCACATCGTCGGCCGGCGGGCGGCGCTGTTTACCAGCTTCCGCATCCATAGCGACGGTTTCGCCCGCTACCTGATCTACAATCGCGGGCTCAGCGATTTCCAGGCCGGGAGAACGACCCAGCGGGTGCTGGAGGTGGAGACCTATCGCATCATGGCGTTGCTCGGTTACCCGGTAGCGAAGAACATCTGGCCGGGCGCACAGCGCATCGACGCCGAGCTCGGATCGATCATCGCCGATAACCTGAGCCTGCGCACGACCGCTGACGAGCAGGCGATGCTGCAGCGGATCAACGTGCTGGCAAACGAGATCGAACATCATCGCAGCCGCACCAATTACCGCTTCTCCGCAACCCGTGCCTATCACCATATTGTGACCCGGCGGCTCGCGGACCTGCGCGAGGAGGCGCTGCCGGGGATGTCGAGCCTGGCCAAGTTCCTCGATCGCCGGCTCGCTCCCGCCGTCGATACCTGCAGCGCGCTTGAGATTCATCTGCAGGACATGTCGCAGCGGATCGCCCGCGCCACCGAGATGCTGCGGACCCGTGTCGAGATGAGTATCGAGGAGCAAAACCAGCGTCTTCTGGAGAGCCTCGACCGGCGCGGCAACCAGCAGTTGAAGTTGCAACAAACCGTGGAGGGGCTGTCCGTCGCGGCAATCAGCTACTACGTGGTCGGCCTGCTGCGGATAGGCATCGAGGCCGGGGTCGAGGCCGGCTGGCCATTCGATGTCGACATCGTCACGGGAGTGATGGTAATCCCGGTCGTCGCCGGCGTCTGGTGGCTGGTGCGCAGCCGTCGCCGCCGTATCGAGGGCGAAGACGAGTAATCGGCCCGCTCAGGGCGCCGCACCGCTTTCCTGTAACGACAATTGCAGCGCGGCGCGAATTTTCCCGTCCCAGAATTCAGCAATTTCCTTGCCTGGCTTGACGTCGGCACCAATCGATTTGCGTTTATAGCGCACCACGCCCTTGCCATCGACGACGACGATGCCGGGCGCCGACCAGACATCGTAATCGTCGGCGACCAGATCGCCGACCGGCAGCACGATAAAGTCGTGGCCTAGTTCATGGATGTGCTCGACCGGGTCGCCGTCGTCTTTGAAACTGACGGCATAGACTTCAACACCGTGTTCGGCATAGTCGTTCTTGATCTGCTGCATATACGGCATCAGCGCATGGCAGTAGGGACACCACGTCGCCCAGAAAAACACGATCGCGGGAGCGCCGGCACTGTGTTGTGGAAAAGTTATCTCCCGCCCCTGCCCGTCGGTCAGCGAAAATGCGGGTGCCGTGTCGCCCTCCTCCACCGCCAGTACAGGCTGCGAGGTAGCCGCAAGTGCAAGCATCGCTATCTTCGTGATTGTCGTTCGCATCGCTGTCAAATTCCTCTGCATCGAATCCGCCGCCCGCGGGTAGCGCCGCGGCAATAGCTTGCGTCGCGGGATGACGCGGGTCAAGCAGGACGCTGCACGGGCCGGGTTCAGGCCGCGGCCGGCGCATGGCCTTGCGCGCGCGAGCTTGCCGGGATCTTCGGGCAATGCCGCGATACGCTGTACAGAAACGCGATCAGCATCGGCAAGTGCATGCCACCCACGAGCGGTTTTCCGGTGGTAAGCAACGTCACCGAAATGGCGCGCTCACGATCGGCCCAGGCCAGGTTGCAGGTAAGCCCCAAGTGACCGAACGTGGCCGGCGCGTCGGGACCAAACAACGACAAACGGCCGCCGCCAAGCATCATCCCTGCCGAATACCGGATCGGCACGAGCAACGAGCGGTCAATCTGCGATTTACCGACCTCGACCGTCGCGCGTCTTACGGTCAGCGGCGAGAACACTCTTACACCATCGAGTTCGCCGCCGTTTAGCAGGCACTGGAAGAATCGCGAGCAGTCGTCGGCGGTCGCCACCATGTTGCCGGCAGGGATCACCGAACGGTAAAAGCGCGGATCATTGGAAATATCGATCGCATCGCGCAATGACGCGCCGATCACGCGCCGCACAAAAACATCGGTGGGTGCGTCAGGCCGAAACCCAGTCACATAGTTGCGAGCGATATGCGGAATCACGCTCGGCCGCGCGCCGAAATCGAGGTACTTCATGCGCAGCGGCTTGGTGACGTTCTCGCGCAGGAACCGGCGCAGGCTCAGTCCGGTGACCCGCTCGACCAGCGCGCCGATAATGAACCCCGAACTCAGCGCATGATAGGCATGATGATGACCGGGGTTTTCCGGTGCCATGTCGAACAGACGCTCACGGATCGCATCCTGGTCCAGCAGCAGTTCAAACACGTCGCGCTGCTTCCCCACCTCGATAGAGGCGATTCCCGCTTTGTGGCACAACAACTGGTATATCGAAATGTCCTGTTTGCCATTGCGTCCGAACTCAGGAAGATAATGGCTGATCGGATCGAGCAGGCTGATCAGGTTGCGCTCCGACAAAAGATGAACCAGCATCGCAGCGAACGCCTTGCTGGTGGAAAACAGGCAGACTGGAGTATCCGGCGTCATCGGCACCGGCTCAGCGGCCTCGTCGCCCGGACCATTACCGCTCGCAAAACCTATCGCCCGCTTCAGCACAATCTGGCCATGGCGGCGCAGGACGAACGAAATCCCCGGCTGCATGCCGGTCGCATAGAGCCGTTTGACGGCGCGCCATATGGCCTCGACCTGGTCGTCTGTCAGGCCGACCGAAGCGGGGTCCACCTCCTTGCGCGGATCGTAGCGGGTGACCGCGTCGATGTCAGAGCCGACCCGGGTCGTGTGCGCTACCAGGTCGAGCAGTGGCCGCGGCAGATAGTGAATGGCGCCCAGCATGTCGTTCCCCCTTGCAAATGCATCCTCCCCCGCCGCAGCGAGAGCAGCCTATCCCTTATGATTGCCACAATCCTGCACGGATTGCTATCAGCACACATCCATAGATGTATCATCCGGATTGTCTTGACTATTCGTAACGAGCCGCTCGTAGCAAATCGATATGACAGCAAGTTTCGCGCGCTGCGCGGCGGCCGCCGCCGTCGCCGCCCTGCTCGGCGCATGCTCTGGCGCACCGACCACGACCGTGGTCACGATTTACGATGGCCACTATCGCGGGTCCGGGGATGGCCGCATAAGCCTTTTATGGAGAAGGCCCGTGCAAGCGCACGAGGACATCGCCGTCATCGAGGTTACCGGCAAACATGGCGCGACGCGCGAGGATATTCTTGCCAGCATGCGCGAGCAGGGAATTGCGCTCGGCGCCGACGCTATCGTGACGAATCTCCACCCGGACCTGGTGCTGGCGCGGGTCGAATTCCAGGCCCCGGTCAGCGGCATGCACAGCAGCAGCACCGAACCGCACCTTATCGGCGTCGCGATCCGGTATTGTTCCGAACCGCTGGACGATTCCGCGATCGCCGGGGGTTGCCGTGAGTTCCGTGTGCCAACGCCCGCGGAAACGATGCCGCAACGCTAGCAACCGGCCCCGCGCAAGCGCTCAGCCCAGCCGTGCGCGGTAGCGGCGCATCAGCCACAACGAGGTCAGCACACCCACCATCACGACGACGATCAGAATCGTCGCAAGCGCGTTGACTTTCGGACTCACGCCCAGACGTACGCTGGAGAACACCACTATCGGTAAAGTCGATGCGCCGGGACCGGTGACGAAACTCGCTATCACCAGGTCATCGAGCGAAAGCGTGAAAGCCAGCAGCCAGGCGGCAATCAGTGCCGGCGATATGATCGGCAAAGTAATGCGGAAAAACGTGCTGAGCGGGGTGGCCCCAAGATCCATCGCCGCCTCCTCCACAGAGTGATCGAATTCGGCCAGGCGGCCAGCGACGATCAGCGTCACGTACGCAGTACAAAAAGTCACATGGGCAATCCAGATGGTCAGCATGCCACGCTGTGCCGGCCAGCCAATCAGCTGCCCGAGCGCGACAAACAGCAACAGCAGCGACAATCCGGTAATGACCTCGGGAATTACCAGCGGCGCAGTGATCATCGTGCCGAGCAGGGCCTTGCCGCGAAAAGCACCGAGCCGGGTCAGGGCCACGCCCGCGAGTACGCCGAGCACCAATGCGGCGGTCGCCGCGAGAAATGCAATCCGCAGGCTCATCCAGATCGCCCCGATCATCTGCTGGTCGCGCAGCAGTTCACCGTACCATTTGCTCGACCAGCCACTCCAGACCGTTACCAGCCGCGATTCGTTGAACGAATAGACGATCAGCAACAGCATCGGCAGGTAGAGAAATACCAGCCCTGCCGCCAGCACGAGTCCGCGCATTCGCGCGCTCACGGGCTGATCTCCAGTTCGCGTGACTGGTTACGATAGAAAACTGCGATCGGCACGATCAGCAACAGCATCATCAGGATGGCAACGGAGGCGGCGATCGGCCAGTCGCGGTTATTGAAAAACTCCTGCCACAACACCTTACCGATCATCAGCGTATCAGGCCCGCCGAGCAATTCAGGGATAACGAACTCGCCGACCGCGGGAATGAAAACCAGCATGCAACCGGTGACGATACCGGTAAGGGTCAGCGGGACGATGACGGATCGCAACACCGCCAGCGGTTTTGCTCCAAGATCCTGTGCGGCCTCCACCAGGCTGCGATCGAGCTTGACGATGTTGGCATAAAGCGGCAACACCATGAACGGCAGATAGGTGTAGACGATACCGATATAGACCGCGAGGTCAGTGCGCAACAACCGCAGCGGTTCGTCGATGACGCCGATACCGAGCAGCAGGTTGTTGATAAGGCCGTTGCTCTTGAGGATGCCGATCCAAGCGTAGACCCGGATAAGAAACGACGTCCAGGACGGCAGCACGATAAGTGTCAGCCACAGACCGCGGCGCTGCGGCGCTGCATGCGCGATCGCCCACGCCAGCGGATAACCGATCAGCAGGCACAGCAGCGTCGAGAAAAACGCGATCTTCAGCGAATTGAGGTAGGCAAAGACATACAGCTTATCGCCAAACAGGAACTGGTAGTTATACAAGTCGATTTTAAGGCGCGGCGCGCCGTCGACCATTTCAAAGAGCGCACTGTAGGGGGGTACTGCAATCAGCGCCTCGGCAAAACTGATTTTGAAAACAATCAGGAAGGGCAACAGGAAAAAACAGCACAGCCACAGCAACGGCACCCCGATGATGAGCCACCGCGACCAGCCGCGCACCGTTGTCGACGTCGCAGTCAAGCGCGCAGTACCACGCCGCTGTCGGCCTGCCAGTGCAGGTAAACCGGATCGTTCCAGCTAAACCTGCGTTCGCCGACACGGCGCATATTGACATCGAGGGCCATCATCTTGGCGCCGCCGGCTAGACGTACGTGATAGACAGTGTGACTGCCCAGATAAGCGAGGTCCTCGACACAGCCATGCGCGGTATTGAATTTATCCGGCGGTGGCTCGGCAGCGACCGTGATTTTCTCCGGTCGCACCGCGACAGTTACCTGCTCACCGACGTTCAGACCCGTCGCAGATGTAACCCGGACCGGCGTGTCCAGAACCGCTGAACTGACTTCAACCATCGCGCCGTCAACACCCGTGACCGCGCCGTCGAAAAGATTGACCGAGCCAAGAAACTCCGCGCTGAACCGGCAGCTCGGATACTCGTAAACCGCGGCGGGCGCGCCGGTCTGCATGATCGTACCCGCGTTCATAATTGCGATGCGGCCGGCCATTGACATCGCCTCTTCCTGATCGTGGGTGACCATGACGCAGGTCACCCCGACCTCCTCGATAATGTCCACGATCTCGAGCTGCATCTGCATCCGCAGCTTTTTGTCGAGCGCCGCCATTGGCTCATCCAGCAGCAACAGGCGCGGGTTCTTGGCGAGACTACGGGCGAGCGCGACCCGTTGCTGCTGCCCACCGGACAACTGGTGCGGCTTGCGCCGCGCGAAACTGCGCATGTGCACCAGGTCGAGCAACGCGTCGACCCGGGTGCGGACTTCGTCCGCGCGGCGGTTTTCCTGTTTCAGGCCGAAAGCAACGTTGTCGGCAACCGACATGTGTGGGAACAAAGCGTAGGACTGGAACATCATGTTGACCGGCCGCAGGTGGGCAGGAATGCGGGTGATATCGGTTCCGTCCAGCTCGACCCGGCCGGCGGTCGGTGTCTCGAGACCGGCCAGCATGCGCAGCAACGTCGATTTGCCGCAGCCGGAACCCCCGAGCAACGCAAACAGCTCCCCTCGGTAGACATCGAGATCGACATCGTCCACGGCGACGACGCCGTCGAACTCCTTGCGCAGACCACGCATTCGGAGAACGACGTCCGGACCCGCCATGGCGGGTGCATGTTGCGCTTCGTTAGCGCTGCCCGTAGGGAGTTGCATCTGGCTACCCCGGCCTAGCGGCCCGTCTTTACCTGCGTCCATACACGAGTTGCGATGCGATCGAGCCGCGGTGGCGTGACCTTGTTGGGAAACAATTTCGCCCGGACCTCGGGCGGCGGATAAATTCCAGGGTCATCGCGCACGGCCGCATCGAGCAGCGGCAGTGACGCAGTGTTGCCATTCGCATACTGGACATAGTTACTGATCTCGGCGATCACAGCGGGTCGCAGCAGATAATCGATGAATCGATGGGCATTGTCGACATTGAGCGCTCCCACCGGAATGGCTAGCGTATCAACCCATAGCAGTGCGCCTTCGCGGGGAATCACGTACTCGATATCGACCCCGTTCCGGGCCTCCTCCGCGCGCGCCTTCGCCTGCAAAACATCGCCAGACCAGCCAAACACGAAACAGATATCGCCGTTCGCCAGATCGTTGATGTATTGCGAGGAATGGAAGTACAGGATGTGCGGGCGAATCGCGAGCAGGGCATCACGGGCGACCGTTTTGTACAGTTCAGGATCCTGGATGTTCGGGTCGTAGCCGAGATAATTCAGTACCGCAGGAAACAGTTCGCTCGGCGCATCGAGCACGGCCACACCGCAATCAGCGAGACGCGCCAGATACTCCGGATTGAAGAAAATATCGATACTGTCGATAGGAACATCGCCGAGCCGCTCCGCGACCATGTCGACGTTATAGCCAATCCCTGTCGTGCCCCAGAGATAGGGTACCGAATACTGATTCCCCGGATCGTAGCTCGCCATCAGTTCCATCAGCCCGGCATCGAGATTGACATAGTTCGGCAGCTTGTCCCGGTCGAGAGCCTGGAATACACCGGCGAGAATCTGGCGACCGAGAAAATCGGAGGTCGGTACGACGATGTCGTAACCGGACGCGCCGGACAACAACTTCGCCTCGAGCACTTCGTTGCTGTCGAAAACATCGTAAACGACGTCGATACCGGTTTCGCGCTCGAAAGCCGCAACGGTATCGTCCGCGATGTAGTCGCTCCAGTTATAGACACGAACCACCGGTCCCGTCGCGCGCGAGGTCTCCCCGCACCCGCCCAGCCCGGCAATCATGGCAAGCAGCCACGCTCGCGATTTCAGATGTCGCATCGGCAGACCCGACCATCGTCGAAAAAGCGCCAGTATACGTCGCGCGGATGTCACTCCGGCAGGCGCGGTGATTCGATTTTCTGCACAGACCGGATGTCAACTATATTTAACATTCGTTCAAATTCGAAATTTCCATACTATTCAATTTCAGGCTCTGGAAGCTTGCGAAACAAACATCAGGGCCAAACAAAATCAGCCGCGAGATTCAAGCAGTTGCCGCATTGATGCTTTTATTGAACACCGGCTCAGCGGAGAATACACTGCACCGATGATCGACAGGAGCCCCGATGAGCGCCGCGGCGCAAGCGAATCGGCCACTGCAACCAGCGCCGCTGACTGCCTGTTGGCTGATCTCAATGGCATCCTGCGCGGCAAGCGAATTGACGCCGACGCGATCAGCAAGGTCCGCGAACAGGGCCTCAATCTGCCACTCTCGGTTTTCGGCAGCGATATCACCGGGAGAACCGTGGAGCAGACCCGGCTTGGCTACCTGAGCGGTGACCGGGACGGGGTATGCCGGCCGGTTGGCGCCGCGCCGGTACCGGTGCCATGGGCGACAACACCCACCGTGCAAATGTTGCTGTCCATGTATTTGCTCGATGGCAGCCCTTTCTGGGGCGATCCGCGCCACGCGCTTGCCCGGGTGATCGACCGGTTCGCCGAACTGGGGCTGCGCCCGGTCGTCGCGCTGGAAACCGAGTTTTACCTGATTGACCCCAAACTCGACGAACACGGCCGGCCAGCGCTCGTGCG
>Ga0316191_10001480_pt1 | contig 16590 bp, 13 predicted proteins | sample Eddworburr2cm_MG_FD_204928 | JGI IMG/M metagenome (GOLD analysis project Ga0316191, IMG submission 204928) | Coastal sediment microbial communities from Maine, United States - Eddy worm burrow 2 cm | ecosystem: Environmental > Aquatic > Marine > Coastal > Sediment | place: USA: Maine...
CGGTTTTAACACCCAGATGGTCCAGCATTTCCTGAACCGCAATGCCTACGGGTGTACCGCCCCGCCATACGGCGATAATGAAACTGGGCCTGAATCCACTTTTATAAATACGCAGACCAAGCTCAAAGGAATCATTTAACAACTCCTGGGCGGTTAGATATCGTTTTTGCTCCATGATCAGATAGCCTGCTTCTCGTTATTGGCTTTTACAACATCGGCCATATGCAAAATATCTTTGGCCAGATAGCCGGCTTCATCTTCGCCGATATCACCTTTAGGCTCTGCCGATGTTAATCTGTCTCTGACGGATTCATAGATGATCTGTATATTTTCAGGCAGATCATCAGGATTGATGTCTTTTAGATGTTCACGGTAGGCGCCATAGACGCAGACTCGAACCGGGTTGCTGTTGGATTTTACGGTTTTGGCGGCGGCTGAGAATTTTTTGAGCAGGTCAGTCATGAGTTAATCCTTTGTTATCTTTCAGTATTTGTGAAAAAATCCCTGAGGGTATCTTTCATGATATCATTAAACGGACATTCTAATTCGATTGCCGGTTGTATTTGACTTCTTTTTTGTGCGTTCCTCTGATTAGTGGGTAATTATTTCTAAAGTTTTCGGATTAATAGCTGATACTCCTGATAGAAACCCGGGTTATCAGCATTTTGAAAAACCCGGTCCTGAATCATCGGACCGAAATGAAAATAAAACAGACACACCGGTAAATCAATAACAAATATATGCTCTGAAGAGGTCAATCGTGTACAACCAACCACATGTCCATAAACCTGCCGAAAAAAAGAGTTCATGGCTGATAATTGTCTGTTTTGCCTGTATCGCACTGCTTATCTGTGGTGGTGCGGCATTTTTTTTAATGCAAAAATATAACATCCGGATTACCGAACAAGATGAGGGTGCAAGTCCCCGGAGCGATTATGAACCTGACGTTATAGAACCGTCAACAGTTGCTGAACCCCCGGTCACCACCTACGCGAATAATAGAGATTTCAATATCGGGGACCTGTTTAATAATGTTAACCCGGCAGTTGCTACGGTAATAACCTATGACAGCGGAAATAATAAATTCAGTCAGGGAAGCGGTTTCTTTATCAACAAGGAGGGGCATTTTATTACAAACTATCATGTTATAAAAGGTGCTTATTCCGTTGTTGTCCAAATGAAAGACAAACTAGAATTTAAAGTAGCATATGTTTTAGCTGAAAACGAAGAAAAAGATCTCATTAAACTGGCGGTCGATATTCCGGGTGGTTCACTGGGGCCTGGAATGTGGCTGGATATTAACCCTGAACTACCGAATGTTGCTGACAAAATTATTGTGATCGGTACTCCCATGGGGCTTGGGCGTACCGTAAGTGATGGAATAATTTCGGCTATCAGGGAAATACCGGACAGAGGGCTTGTTTTTCAAATGACCGCGCCGATTTCAAGAGGTTCGAGCGGCAGTCCCGTAATAGATATGCATGGTAAAGTTGTGGGTGTTGCTTTTCTGCAGATAGTAAACGGGCAGAATCTTAATTTTGCAATCCCTGGCGATAATATTATTAATCTGAAGGTACAGCAGCTTTTAAACCTGGCTGCCTGGAGCGAAAGAAGAAACGCGGAAGCAAATAACAAGTTTGAACATCTTCGCAAAGAAATTGTCAAGCATATCAGATCCGAGAAACCTGATGCGAAAATAGAGAAAAGTCTAGAAACCATGCCCGATAGCAAGGTTTTGAAATCAAAGCAGGCCTCTCAAATTATAAAAGAATCAGGCATCGCCAAACAGAACAAAACTTTGACCGGGATGATATTGGCAGCTTTTGAAGAGAAATATAAGGAAGCCGGTGCACCAAAAACTAAAAAAGCTGATGAAATGCTTGATAAGTACAGTGACGTCATCCGGCTGGCAACCAATCCGGAAAGAATAAATGAATATATTAAGGACAATCTGGCTTCAAATTTGACATTACCCGAACTCGAGCAAGTTCTTAAATGGTATCAAACACCGCTGGGCAAAAAGATATCCGAAATAGAATACAACTCGTATGCCGAAAAAAAAGATCATGTTAACATGCTGCGTCTTGCATTTAGACTGACAAGATATCAAAGCGCGGGCAGGGCGAATCTCTTTGCAAGGCTGGACGAAGCAACCTCTTCCACTGAATTAATGATTGAATTGCAAACCAATCTGATTGTCCAGAATCAGATTTTGGATCTCATCTTGTCGGATTCAATAGAACTTAATCAGGCTTCCTTTGATGAAATTATCGATAACTATAAAAATGAAATCGATCCCTATCTGGATATATTTTCTTCCCAATACGTATTTGCCGGTTTTGCCTATACCTATCGCGGGCTATCGGTAACTGAACTGGAAAAATATATATCCTTTACTGAAACCCCGGCAGGGCGTCGCTTCTATTCGCTTTTAAGGAAAAAATCGAATATCGTCCTGCTGGATAGCAACAAGAAAATTCTAACCTCGATCGTGCGGGTGATGAATGACGATTCCTGGGATAATATCCGAAAGGATCTTGATGAGCCGATTAGAGAAATTTAGAGGCGGTCAAAGCCATGGGCCGCAAATCACCGGCCAGCCTTTATTCGTTGAAACTTGGTTCTTCGCAGAAGCTTCACCGGACAGGTCGCATGCCTGGTCCGCCACCGTTATAGCCCTTGTGGATTCTGCCGCCCCCACCCGGGGTGACGGCCTGAATTAATGTCTACGATTTTCCTGCCATTGAGGTATATTTTTTTTCAATTTCTTTGTATAGTTTATCAAACTTCTCTAAATCATTGGGCGTGACACGGCCATCCATTTGCATTTCCATATCCGACCACTTGGAATGAAAAGAATCCAATTTCGCTTTCAATTCGGCTTTTTTTGTATCGTCTGCTGCAGCGTATTCATCCACCGTGTCGCTGAATAACTTCAAAAAATCTGTCATCGCCTGCACTTCATTCGAGTTTCCACATCCGATCATAACTACCAGTCCAAAAAGTGCCGAGAACACCATTACAAGAAAAAGGGTTGATTTAGAACTGATCATTTCCGACCTCCATTTTTGATATAAATAGGCATGATGAATGAAATTCATCAACCGTAACCAACATGAACGATTGGAGTTGATTCAAATCATTATACGAAACTTTTTAAAAAAGCAAGGATTTTTTGTCCCAATTCTGATTTTCGAGAAATATTGGCCGATTTTTTGATTTGGATGGGCGGAGGCCGGATTGGAGCGTTATTTTTCGCGGAGGGTGATTGGTGCGGCTTTTATTTTTTTTTCCAGATTCGATATTCCGTTATTTCCTTATTAAGTGAATTCACTATGGTTTTTAGGACGGCCAGATCGTCTAAATAGCCGATAACGGGTATGAAATCCGGAATTAGATCTGCCGGCAGGATAAAATATAGTAATCCGCCGCCGATCATGGCCACACTGGCCGGCGGCAGTTTGTATTTTCCGTTTACGGCGTCTTTAAAAAGCGAATAAAGTACCCGTACATTTTTTAAAGCCGATTTTAAGGCCGGATAGGCTTTATCAATCTTATCCCTGATGGCCTCGTCATTTATATACGCTTTGAAATCTTTGCCTTTGGTATAGCGCAGCATCCGGTCATAATTTTTACGCGCTTCGGGATCCTTCAGGATTTGGTAGGCCTGGTTCAGGGCCTTGGTTTTTTCCTCGGCGTCTTCGACACGGTCCGGATTTTTGTCCGGATGCCATTCCTTGATCCTGGCTAAATAGGCCTGCTTTACGGTTTGCTGGTCAGCCGCAGGATCTATTCCAAGCAGTTTATAATAGTTGGTAAATTTGTTGGCGGCGGTGGTCATTTAGGTCCCTGGAGAGTCATCAGGAATCGGTGCGTCGATTGGTCACATAGGCAACCACTTCACTGGTGGACAGGCGGCGGCTTCCAGGGCCGACCCGGATGTAGAATTCTTCCTCGTTGCTGATTTTAAGAAAAACAGGTGAGGGAGAGGGCTGGCATTCGATAAGCATAACCTTTTTGTTGTCCACCGGCACCAGTTGATAGCTGATAAAACCGGCATGTTCGAGTCCGATATGCTGCTGGATCCGGTTGTTGACATGCAACAGGTATTTGTCCTCATTGTCAAAATTATCTGTTTCCATCCCCATGATATCGCCATTGTCCGTAACACCCACCAACAGCGCACCGCCATCGGAATTTAAAAAGCCCGCAACGGATTTAAGCCAGGCCTTCTCGATGACTTTTTCAGAACGATTGGTTTTCAGATTCCAGCGCAGGGTGGATTTGAACTCGACGCGGTTGCCTTCGCCAAAGCTGATAAGGGATTTGACCCTGTCCGTGTGTGTCTCCTTATCCCCGGAACCGGATCCCAGCGAACCGGCAAGCTTTTCGGTGAGCTGCTGATTTTGTCTCAGCAAGACCTGGTGTTTGCGATGGTTTTCGAGCTGAATGGAAACCCGTGCGATGATTTCTTCGGGATCAAAGGGTTTGGTTAGAAAATCCATCGCACCCATTGACAGTCCCCGGACTTTTTCCTCTGTGCTTTGCAGGGCGCTTAGAAAGATGACCACCGAATTGCGGGTGGCTTCATCAGCCTTTAGCCGGGCGCAGGTTTCGTAGCCATCGATTCCCGGCATCATAATGTCCAGCAGGATGAGGTCGGGTGTTGCTTTGCGGGCTATGCGCAGGGCCTCTTCACCGGAACGGGCCGCCAGCAGCTGGTAGCCCTGACCGTCCAGGGTTTCAAATAGCAGCTGTAGATTGATCGTGTTGTCATCCACCAGTAAGATAACGGGTTGTTTCAGGCTCTCGGCATTTATATCAGTCATAGGCGGGTATCCGTGTCTAAAAATACAGCTGTCGGGATGACGGTCAGCTGCTCAAAAAGTCTAGAGTCGAGTCGATTTTAATATAGTGATCTTCCGGTGCCGCCACGGTATCCTCCTCTCATCATTTTAAGCGGCAATGTGCCGGCGATCTTCGGCTGTTATGCTTCATATTGACCCGTCCAACTCCCCGGCCACAGCTTTCTTGCAGGATCTGCAGCGCTGTGCTCCTCGGAACAGGGGGCTGCCGCAGACAGAGCAGTGGTAGCGTTCACATTCTTCCCGGGCCCATTGGATACTGCCGATCTCGTCGCCGCGCGCAGCTACTTTTTTCCGCCATTGGGGGATGGCTCTTTTGATTACCCGCAGGCCGGTTGCCAGGGGAAAGTTTTCTATTTCATTGCAGGGCCATTCCTCACATTGATGGCAGGAATAGTATCCTTTTGATTTTACACAATCCCTGATCTTACAAGCCCCGCAATAGCCATACAGCTGTTTGGGCGGGTCCGGCTGCATGCATCCCAAACAAGCCGTTTCTTCGGGCTTGGTTCCGTAGAGGTTGCCCATAATTGCCTTGAATTTTTCATTGCCGTCCCTGGTTGCAATGTAAATTCCGCATGCCCCGCAGTACAGTCCGCAGGGCGCCATTAAATCCCTGTTTTTGATTTCTTCTTCGGTCCATCCCGCCATATTCGCCTCCTTATCCGGATCATAATGAACGGATTCGTATTTTTAACCGGCCAAAAGGTCGCCTAATCGGTGCGTTAAACTGGTCTAAAATAAGCAGGCGTTCTATTTCAGTTCGTTAAACCGATCATGGCCAACAGAAGATATACCAGATGAGATAACCGGATGATATAAAAAAGAAGATAAGGGGTCAACTTTATGCTTTTTGGGGTTTGTGTCATCAGATCGCCCGGCGATGGCGGTATCTTTCAGTATTCCGACTCCGGTTCCGACCACGCCTCCCACCAGATGGGCCAGGGGCACCGGGACCATCCCTGAATGGTTGTTGCTGACAAAAATGGTCAGGCCGGTGATGGTTTCGTAGGTGATCTTGGCAATCAAGCCCGCGAACAACAATGAAAAGAAAGCAAGCCAGACGCTGCTGCGGGATTTGATCTCACGCTTGATCAGCAACACCATCAACAGCGCGTAAAGGGCACAGTCGAGCCCTGACAGGCCGCCGTAGACCACCAGGCCCGGCATGCCCCACCAGAGGGCTGTCGGGATCAGTAGCGCGGAGGCGGCCACGGTGGCATAATAGTTCTTCTTATCCATCAATTCGCACAATGATCCAAGCCCCAGAAACGTCATGGCGGACCACAAAAGATGGTCCCACGACAGGTGCACCCAGTGGCAGGTCAGCAGTCGCCACAGCTCGTGGTGGACCAGGGCGGATCTGTCATATAGCAATTGAATCCGCAGGCTGAAAGAGAGATGAATGACCACCGCCGCAAAGGTCAGGAGCAGTGAGGCACGGGGTGCGCGCCTCACTGCGTTGTTTATGCTGGACATGATTTTCTTCATGTTGATCGACCTGGCCCTAGTGGTTCTTTTTCCTGCGGATTGCAAGCCGGATGGCGCCAAGGGCCGTTAAAACAGCCGCCAGCCCGCCGGTCAGCGGATCGATGGCACCACCTCCGCCGCCCAGACTGGGCGTCTTGAATTTAAAGGCCGGCTTCTGCTTGTCAACGGTGTAAGTTTTAGCAGGCTGTTGCGCTTTCTGAGACCGGGCTTGCTGCTCCCTATCACTACGGGCCTGGTTGCGGCGCTCGATCCCGCGATCGGCAAAGGCCGTGTCGGACAATACCACCATGGATGTATAATCGGTCACGATCTGATATTCGAGACCGAGATCCCTGATAGCGTTTTGCGACTCGGTTGCCGGCATGGTGCCGATTCTTTCCAAAGTCTCGATTTTTTCGATCATGGCCAGGGCCCACAGCCTTTCCAGCTCCGGATTGTCCGTATCGGTGTCCGGGAACGCAAAGTCCGTGGCGTAGGTTTTGTCCTCGCCCGTCAAATTGGCCTTGAGGGTTACCCGGGCATTGCCGCCTTTGTCATATTTTCCCAACAAAACCAGCTGCTGACCGCGGTAAATTTTCTTGAAGGTGTCGTCGGTGATCTCGGACACATTCACCCCCGAAATTTTTACATCGGCGTTGAGAAGGGCCTCGTACTTAATTTTGCTGTCGGCCTGCATGAGCTTGCCCATGATGTCATCGGCATTTGATATGGCGTCATAGAATCCGCCGGTGGTTTCGGCAATGGTTTGCATCAGCGGCCAGTTGGCGCTGTTGCCCAGCAGAAATCCGAAAACCCTGACATCGACTTTCTGCAGCAGTTTGTGAAATTCCACCGGGTTGACCACCCCTGTGTTGGTAACCGCATCGGTAACCAGAATAATATTGGCTGCCCGGTCGTCGTCCAGATCGTTGAGCGCCAGGGTGAGGCCGGCATACAGATTGGTGCTTCCACCGGCTTTCAGAGAATCGATCATCTGTTGGGCCTTGATCCGGTTTTCGTCGGAGGCCGGCAGCCAATTGCGGGTCAGCTCACTGGCATTGCTGGAAAACGTCACCAGTCGAAATCTGTCTTCGGGTTTGAGCTTTTCAACGGCCTTCATAACACCCCGCTTAAAGGTTCCCATTTTTGCCTGCATACTTCCGGAAACATCCAGGACAAAACAATAATCAACCCCGTTGGTCAGCGGTTTTAGATCGACGCCGGGTGTTATCACCATCATGAAGGTTCCGGGTTCACTCTGACTGTCACGGAAAGGAATCACCTCGATTCTGCCGGGCAGCCCGTCCTGCAGGCGGTAATAAAAGACAAAATCGCGGTTCAAACTCATGTCCGTCAACTGCATCTCCACCCGGTAGTGATCTTCGGCCAGCTGGTTGATTTGAGCCGCGGCCTCGAATCCGGGCAGGCGGACATCCTGGATGGGGTAAGCTGATTTTAATTCGAGATTGACCGAAAATGTGTTTTCGACTTTGGCATTGGTTGTCCAGAAGCTCATGCCCGCATCATCGGTGCCTCCGTCTTCTAAAGGATAGAGGTAACGACCGATCCCGGTGTCGATGCCCAACGGCTGGTAATAAAGAAACCGGATTTTGGTTTCGTCATTGGCCGGCACCGGGTGGACCTTGAAATCAAAGGTGTAAAATTCATTTTTTTCAGCCAGGCCGGTCTCGTTGCCACGGCTTTTCTCGTCTTCATAGACTTGCTGTGCTTTTTGTTTTTCAAGCACTTCACCATTAATTTCCCGCTCACCCACGTAAATGGTGACCTCCGAAAGGCTGGCGCTTTTCGGCAGCGGGAAACTGTACATGGCTTCAAGATCCTGATTATTGGGATTATAAAAGGTTTGCTGGACTTCGGTCATGGCAAACCCGTTGTTGATGACCACATTGACATGATGGTCGCGGATCTGGATGGGCTGATGCCCGGATCCGACGGGGGTTAAAATACCTGCCGCCAAACTTGCTTTGGGGACCACCCCCAGAAATAAGATGAGAATTAGAAAACTGATGATTTTTTTCATTTCGCACCTCCAGGCCCGGTTTAACCGGAATTTTATAGTTCGAATTCCCCAATGCTCTAAGCTTTGATCAATGGACAGCACCATTTGATCTACTTTCGTAATAGAGCAACACCTGTGCCAGGGCCGGCGGGATCATGGGGGCATAAATGACAACCTACTGATACGTTTTGGAATAATATTTAAATTATTAGATTGCTGCCGAACAAAAGACAGGTATATGTGTTAATGATATGATCTTTTTATGTATATTGTAGAGTACAAAAATTGTAACATTATATAAAAATGGCTGTGAACCGCAGAATATATTTAATTATCAATAATAATATATAGTTAAATTATAAACTACGTATTATGGCAGGAAGGGTGACGATGAAATCCACCATGAGGAAATTTTATCTTGTTTTTAGCTTATTAATTTTGGTAGTATTATCAAGTATAAAAACTTATATATACAATTAATGTACAGTATAGAAGGAAATCCGTGCCAACAGGACAATATGCTGGTTTAAGGAGATTGATATGGCGGTTTTAAATTCGGAGGAACAGAAATTTTTGGAATCGGTGGTCAGGATCAGTTATGCCAACCCCTTCCTGGCCGACCGCATTGATTACGAACGGGAGGCACTGGGCACCGAATTTGACGAATCCCGGGCGGACTGGAACCTTCTGGGGGACGACCCCGAAACCCAGCAGGTCAACACCCGCAAGATTGCCGAAAAGGCATATGCCATCATTGCCCGCATGCAGCCGCAATTGAAAAAGGGGCTGAATATCAAGCGCAAGGAGCTGAAGCTCTACGAAGACTCGGTTCTGTTTTTGCTTTACTATTATTACGCCCAGCGGTTTAAAGATCGCATCGTCAATCCTCAAAAAGACCAGCCATATGACTATTTTACCGAATTCAGTCATTACTGGCGGCACTTTTTTAATCATCCCGTTGACCACCTGCCCCGTCAAAAGGAGGCGGCCCATATCTTTGCCTGTATCTTCCAGGTCCGCCGGGCCTTCTATTATATATTCAGGGCCATTATCGGGCGCTCAAGGGTGGCGGCCAATCTCCGGGCCACGGTGTGGACCTCCATCTTTACCCATGACATGCGCCGTTATCGCCGCTCTTTTTACAACCGCATGGCCGATTTCACCACCCTGATCATCGGACCCACCGGTTCGGGCAAAGAGCTTGTTGCCAGGGCCATCGGGTTTTCGCGCTATATTCCGTTTAATCCTAGATCCCGGATCTTTGTAGAAGATTTTTCCGAATCCTTTTTGCCCATCAATCTCTCGGCGCTGCCGCCCACCCTGATTGAGTCGGAATTGTTCGGCCACCGCCGTGGGGCATTTACCGGAGCGCTCGAAGACCGTAAAGGCTGGTTGGAAGTTTGCCCGCCGGAGGGCAGCGTGTTTTTGGATGAAATCGGGGAACTGGACCCTTTTATCCAGGTTAAGCTGCTGCGGGTCCTCCAGACCCGCACCTTTCAGCCCCTGGGATCAACCCAGACACTCAATTTTAAGGGCAAGATTGTGGCGGCCACCCACCAGGACGTTCACCAGGCCATGGAGCAGGGGGAGTTCAGGAAGGATTTTTATTACCGGCTGTGTTCGGATATTATTACAACGCCGTCTTTGCACGAGCAGACCAGGGAATCTCCCGAGGTTCTGTGGGACCTGGTCGGCTACCTTACTCAGCGAGAAGCCGGTCCGGAAGGGGAGACAGTGGCCGTCGAAGTGCAAAACTGGGTCCGGGATCACCTCGGGATGGATTACCCCTGGCCGGGAAACATCCGCGAGTTGGAACAGTGCGTGCGCAACGTGATGCTGCGCCGCGAATACCACCCCGCCGCCGGCGATCCGGTCACCGGGATTGATGACCGCCAACTGGCAGCTTTCCAGGAGGGAGCCCTCAGTCTTGACGAGCTCTGCCGATTGTACTGCACCCACGTCTACGCCGGTGCCGGTTCCTATCTGGAAACGGCCCGGCGCCTGAAGATCGACAGGCGGACGGTGAAGAAATACGTGGATGCGACGAAGGGAATTTAGTTAATAGTTATCTGCTATTCGTTCTTGGAATTAGAAGCGTCGGCCCCTATTGAGTTTGGCCCCGCCAAGTCGGGATGCAAGCAAAAGCCGCTCCCACCGAATAATTTCATGAAAAGAATACCATAGCGAAAGGTAGACTTAATAACCAATAGCTTAGAGCGTTTGTCAAAATAACGTTCCGATATCAGCAATCCGAAATCCATTATTTGATGCGCCATGCAGACGTTTAAAGCCTACTATAAATCCCCGCTGGGACCCATTGAAATCGTCGGAAGCCAGGACAGCATTATGGCGCTGGATTTTGTGGAACAGATGCTGCCGGGAAATGATGAACTGACATTCTGTCTAAAAGAGTGCCTGAAGCAATTGGACGAATATTTTAAAAGGGAACGCCAGAAATTTTTTCTAAACCTTCAGCCTGCGGGTACGGATTTTCAAAAATCGGTGTGGCGGCAGTTGGAAGAAATTCCGTACGGCAAGACCACATCTTACGGGGCAATCGCAAATATCCTCGCCAAACCCTTTGCCTGCCGGGCGGTTGGCAGCGCCAACGGGAAAAATCCCATCGCCATTATCATCCCCTGCCATCGGGTCATCGGCAGTGACGGGAGCCTGACCGGCTACGGCGGCGGATTGTGGCGCAAAAGGTGGTTGATTGGGTTTGAGAGGGGGGACGTAGAGCCGCCAACTGACATTACAGCTTAGGATCGGTTTTAAAGTATCATCTTAGTAGCCGAATCTTCTGATGGCCTTGGTATCATTGCGCCAGTTTTTCTGAATCCTCACAAATAACTTCAAAAATACCTTGGTACCCAGCAGCTGTTCGATTTGTTCCCGGGACCGGGTGCCGATCTGCTTCAGCTTGGCGCCGTTTTTGCCGATGACGATACCTTTCTGGGAGCTTCGTTCCAAATGAATGGTGGCCTCAATCGAGATAAGCCGTCCCCCCTTTTTTTCTTTGAAGGTATCCACGGTTACTGCGGTGGCATAGGGGATTTCTTCACCCGTCATCCGGAATACCTGCTCGCGGATAAGCTCGGCCACGATGAACCGTTCAGACACATCGGTGAGGGTGTCTGCCGGAAAGAAGGGCGGACCGGCCGGCAGAATCTTTTCCATGGTTTTTATCAGGTCATCAACCTGGGTACCAAGCCGGGCGGATATCGGCACGACATCTTTAAACCCGTATACAGTCGACCACTTCTCGATGATTTCCAGCATGCCGGATTTTTTGATGAGATCAATTTTATTCAAAGCCAGGATCACGGGACGATTCTGGTTTTTTAGGTTTTTGACAAGATATCTTTCGGCGTTGGGATCCGGTCGCGAAACATCCACGACCACCAGGACCAAATCCGCATCCCCCAGGGCAGAAAAGGCAGCATCCACAATGCGCACATTCAGCTTGTCTTTGGCCTGAAATACACCCGGTGTGTCAAAAAAAACCATCTGAGATTGGGAACGGTGCAGCACACCCAGGATGCGGTTGCGGGTGGTCTGGGGCTTTTTGGAGGTGATGGAGATCTTCTCCCCCAGCATCCGATTGAGCAGGGTCGACTTGCCGGCGTTGGGAGCACCGAGTATCGAAACGTAACCGGATTTAAAATCGGCATGCTGCTCGTTGCTGTCTGTCATTTTCGGTCTGCCTCCCGGCGATGGCTGATTCTTAATTTGATAAATGTATCGCTAATTTAGAGCTCAAGATGATCCTTACTGTGTAATCATACTTAGGGTAGTTTACAAGGCTTTTTTCCTAAATCAGTTTGATGAAATAGGCATAGAGCGCAGGGTCGGCCTCTGTGCCGACCGGGATTTTGTATCTAAGCCCTGATATAGGCGGGCGCAGAGGCTATCCCAACACATCCACTATTTCTTGTGTTGAGGCTCATTGGCGAAGGCAGGCGTTCATGAAAATTCAAATTATGTGGATTTCCTTCCTCGAGGCTGTGCCAGAATTCAAGCAAGCGTTTACTTTCTGCCCGTCATGCCGGACTTGATCCGGCATCCAGAAACTTAAGATCTTTAAACAGCAGGGATATTAAACAGCATTATCTTTTTTTAGGTCTGTCAGAGTCAAAATTGCATCCCAAACGGCATCCCTGCCGCGGCGGGTTTTGGCCGAGAACAGGATCACATCTTCTTTTGCCACCGCCAGGGTCTGGATGATGGCGGCCTGCTGCTTGATCAGTTTGGTTTTAGAAAGCTTGTCGGTTTTGGTGAGGACCAATATTCCGGCAATCGAATAATGCGCCAGCCAGCCGATGAGATTCTGTTCTTCCTCCCGGGGCAGGCGCCGGATGTCCATGATGATGACCACCCCTTTCAGGGATTTGCGGGTAGAAAGGTAGGTTTCAATCATGGGGCCCCATGTTTTCCTGACTGCTACGGGGACCCTGGCATAGCCATAGCCTGGCAAATCGACAAAGGTAAGGTTCGTGTTGATGTCAAAGAAGTTGATCAGCTGGGTACGGCCCGGGGTGGAGCTTGTTTTTACCAGGTGTTTGCGGTTCACCAAGGTATTGATCAGGCTGGATTTACCGACATTTGAGCGACCGGCAAATGCAATCTCCGGTAAAATCTCAGGAGGGTATTGGGACTTTTTGACTGCGCTGGTGACAAATTCGGCTGATTTAATGATCATTCTGGTTTCTGGCCTCGATTCGGCAAGCTCATCGCGAGCTGGTGTCTGGTTTCCGGCTGCTGGTCACAGATCACAATATTACCAAACGCTAGGATCTGGAGAACTTTGCCGGGTTGCTGTCAACGGATAGATCTAACAAATTTGGCGCTAATGCAAGAAAAAACCGTTACCCGGGGTTAAATGGAGTATCAACCCAGAAGCTATTTCTGCGGGATTGAGTTGAAGATGGTTTTGGCGATGTTGCCGGCATACACATTAATTTGCTTCAGCAGATCCAGCAGCTCCATATGCACTTCATGGGTCTGGGCTGTTTCTTTTCGCTGCTGTAAAAAGCGCTGCAGGTGCCGGCTGCGGTACCGGGACTCCAGGCCGAGATACTCTTCCTCTTTGGCCATTATGTTCAGCGCTTTTTGCGGGTCGGTCTCGGCGAAGATATCTCTCAGCCGGCTAATCTGTTTGCAGATCTTAACATGGAAGATCAACAATTCTTCTTTGCCTTCCTCTGAAAAATCCGTCGCCAGCGCCTGTTTTTTGGCGATCAGGGGGATCATTATGCGATGGATGATATCACCGATGCTCTCCATATCATTGACAATCGACATCATTCCGAAAACTTCATTCGTCTCGCTGTCCGACAATTCTTGCCGGCCGATTTGAATCAGATAATCCCCGACTTTTTCCTCGAGAAAATCGATTTTTTCTTCCCGCATATCGAGGCCTTCAAGAAGCGAAAGCTGCGGATAAATCTCATCCCGGGTGGGAATTTCTTCTAAAAGAAGGTTGGTTTCCTCTTTTGGCAACCCTTGTTTTTTAATTAAATTGGCGTCAGACATAAATGGAATGATGATGGCGCGCAGCATGCGTCCCAGGATTTTGGCCATCCGTGATATTTCAGATCGCGCCAGATCAATGGCGATTGCCGGGGTTGAAATAGAGCCTTCCTCCAAATGCCAGGTTGCAGGCTTGAGGCGTTTTTCTTCCACTTTGTCGGGAAATAGCCGCAGAATTAAACTGGCAAATAGCGCGGTAAAGGGCAGAAATACCAACCCCAGGCTCACATTGAAAATGGTATGCGCATTCGCAATTTGGCGCGCAATGTCCGCTCCGAATTTTTCGGCAAGCGAGCGAATGATATCTGCAAAAGAAGGAATCCAGAAAATAAACAAAAGCACGCCGGCAATTTTAAAAAGCACGTGTGCCAGAGCCACCCGTTTGGCTTCGCGGGACATGCCGATGCTGGCAAGCCCGGCCGTAACGCAGGTGCCGATATTGGCACCGAATAGCATTGGAATTCCAGCTTCCAAAGTAATCAAATGCTGTTGGGCCAATACGATTAAAACGCCGGTAAATGCGCTACTGCTTTGAATAAGGGCCGTAAACACCGTGCCGACCAACAGGCCCAGCAGCGGATTTTCCAATCCTTGCATAAGGTCAATGAAGCCCGGGTAGGTTCGCAGGGGTTTCATGGCATCGCTCATCAGCTTCATGCCAAAAAACAAAATACCGAACCCGAGAATGACGTCACCGATGTGCCGGATATTGTCCTGTTTGGCAAACATGCGCAGCCCAAAGCCGACGGCTATCATCAAAAGGGCATAATCGGTCAGTTTAAAGGCAATTAATTGGGCCGTAATCGTTGTGCCGATATCGGCCCCCAGGATAACGCCCAACGACTGGGCAAAGCTCATCAACCCAGCCTGAACAAAGCTTACCAGCATCACGGTGGTGGCGCTGCTGGATTGAATTACCATGGTAACAAATGCGCCGACCAAAAGACCGGTCACCCGGTTTTTGGTCAAAGCCGCCAGAATAGACCGCATTTTGTTACCGGCGGATTTCTTCATCCCCTCGCTCATCTTTTCCATTCCATAAAGGAAAAGGGCCAATCCGCCGAGCAGTCCGATGACAAGAAACGCCCAGGAAATTTCACCGGCTTTTGCACTGCCGGCTGCAAGCATGTTAATCATTACTGACATATCGAGCCCACCACCACGGAATTAGGAGCGAGACTGGACCGGTCCGCCGCCATATTTCAGATTGAATACCAGCAACGCGCCCACGGTTAAGGTAATCGTAACCGTGGCCATGCACATCGCTTCGGATATCCCACCCTGTTCAAATTGACTAAAGATATAGGTTGCCGTTGTTTCTATGCCGGGTGGAAGCAGTAATATGGAGGCTACCAGCTCACGGACACAAATGATAAAGCTAAGAATCCAAGAGGCAATTAGATAGGGCCGCAAGAGGGGAAAAATGATCTTGGTGAATACTCTCCACTTTGATGCACCCATTACAAGGGCGCTGTTTTCCAGATTACGCGTAATATTACGCATTCCTGAATCACCATAGCGCAGTGCATCCGGCAGATAAAGAACCACATACGCCAGAAGCAGCATAAAATAAGTATTATAGATCCGTATCCCGATCCAGGGTGCGTTCCAGGCCAGGATAAGTCCGACGACCACCACGACTTTCGGTAAAGATCGCGGCAGAAAACCGATGAAATTTAGGGCAAAGGCTAGGCCGCCCTTATAGTGAGACAGGACATAGGCGATAAAGGCCGCTCCCAGCAATATAATGGTCGGGGCGATCAAACCCAAAGAAAAGCTGATCCACAATGCCTGCAAGCCTGCAGACTGTGGTCCGAATACTTCAATATAGTTGTTGAATGTGTAATTGCTCAGGTTAAAGAATCCGCCGCCCCAGAGTTTAACTAACGAAGCCAGGACCATGGTTGCGAAAGGAATGGCCACCGAGAAAAGAAAAAGCACGAAGATAAACCCGCCGGCAAGTGTTTTCTGAAGTTTACTCAATGTGTAAACCTGGTAGATGCCCCGTCCCGAGATGACACCGTAATCCCTTTTCTTCAGAACCCTCTCGGAGAAGTACATGATCGCCAGGGCCATCGCCACCAGGATGCCGGACAGGGCTGTGGACAAAGGAAAGTTAATGGGCCAGCTCGAGATGAGGTTGTAAATCTCGGCCGTAATAATCGGAAACCGGGCCCTGGAGCCCAGGGTGGCCGGGACACCAAAATTGGAGACCGTCTGCAGGAAAACCAGCAGGCCGGTATTCAATATAACCGGCAGGAGCAACGGGGTCACAATCCTGCGTATCAGGGCACTGCGATTGGCTCCCAATACCCGCGCCGAGTTCTCAAAATTAGAAGGCAGGGCTCTCAATCCGGCTTCGACGCCCAGGGCTGTAAACGGATATAAAAAGAGAATCATGATAAATGTCAGGCCCCAGAAGGAGAAAAAGATGTCCTGGACAAAACCGGGCATTTGCTTCGCCAGCATTTCCTCCAGAAACCCTCTTTCTTGAATGAACAGAATCCAGGCCAGAGCCCCCACATAGGGCGGCGTCATATAGGGAATGGCATAGATCACCCGAATTAAACTCTTTCCAGGCATATCGGTCTTGGCCAGAATAAATCCGCACGGAACGCCAATGAGAACGCACCCGATGGTAACCGCGATTCCCCAGAGGATGGTGTTGGTGACAACCCCAAAGAGGCCCTTACTTTTTAACACTTG
>Ga0316191_10001481_pt1 | contig 16577 bp, 15 predicted proteins | sample Eddworburr2cm_MG_FD_204928 | JGI IMG/M metagenome (GOLD analysis project Ga0316191, IMG submission 204928) | Coastal sediment microbial communities from Maine, United States - Eddy worm burrow 2 cm | ecosystem: Environmental > Aquatic > Marine > Coastal > Sediment | place: USA: Maine...
TAAACTCCACGCCGTCGAGACCCGCCATCAGGGCGGCTTCTGTCCGTCCGATGATCCACGTAACACCCGACTCAGGCCACGCATGTTGCAGCGTGCGAACTACCGGCAATGCGTGGCAGACATCGCCAAGGGCGGACAGTCGAAGCAGGCAGAGTGACCGCGGAGGTGACTCGAGCAACATGGACATGAAATGAGAGAAAAATGCGAGGCAACCCCGGACGGCGCCATCCTATACGATGAATCGCTGGGCCTCCATGCTCACGCCGGTCTGTTCGAGCCTGACTTCTGGCAGTCACAGGGAGCCGAATCCTCGAACGACGGTCCGAGCCGCGGCCGTGCCCTGTTCATTCGCCAGGGCCAGCATCGCTGGGTGCTCAAGCACTACTATCGCGGTGGCTGGGCCGCTCGCCTCAGCAACGACCGGTATCTCTGGACCGGAGAGGCGCGCGTCCGGTCGTTTCGCGAGTGGCGCATGCTCGCCCGTCTGCACGACCAGGGCCTGCCTGTGCCACGACCGGTCGCCGCCGCCTATCGCCGCCGCGCCGGTACCTATACCTCCGACCTGATCAGCGCACGTATTCGCGGGGCAAGAACACTGAGCGAACGACTGCTCGAAGACCCAGCGATCGAAATGCCATGGCCGATCATCGGCCGTACGTTGAAGCGCTTCCATCTCGCCGGCGCCTGTCATCCGGACCTCAACGCCCACAATATCCTGCTTGACGAGGACGGCGGTGTGCACCTTTTGGATTTCGACAAGGGCCGGATCCGGCGCCAGGGGCCCTGGTGCATGGCCAACCTGTCGCGTCTGCAGAGGTCGCTGGCAAAACTCGATCGCGAGCATTCCATCACCCGCGGCAGCGAAGGCTGGAACAGCCTGTTCGAAGGCTACAAGCGGGGCGGCCGGAAATAGCGCCAATTCTGCCGCCGAATTAGAGCCGGCCGATGACTGCTTCAAACGGTGGTATTCTGAGCCTGGCAGCCGACTCATGGTTGTTTCTTCACGCTGGCGGGAGGTTCGAGATGGCAGAATCCTGGCAAAAAGACGGCGTCGTAGTGGCTCTGATGCAGCGGTTCCAGACCCAGCGCCTGCCACGGGCGATCGAACTGAAGCAGAAAGTCGACAAGGGCGAGATGCTCAACGACTATGACCTGCAGTATCTGCAGCGGGTCGAGGAAGACAGCAAGCAACTCGCCGCCATCCTGCACCGTTACCCGGATCTCCAGCCTATCGTGGACAAGGCCCGCGGGTTGTACGCCGAAATAACACAGAAGGCCGCCGAGAACGCCGAAAAAGCGTCCTGAACACGCACTGTGAAGACCGCGGCATCCGGATCGTCAGTGCTGACGGCCCGGACGCCGCGGACAACAGTCACGGGGTCACGATGTTGAACCAGAACTCAAACGTGTCCATCAAGCCCATCAGTTCCGCGAACTTCTGCGGGTTGCCCTCGACCTGAACCTCGCCCGCCTGTGCCGCCGCGGCCAGCGTCGTCTGCTGCAACATGATCTGGTCCAGCGTATTCCGCGGCATTGTAAAACCCGCGTCCGCGTCGGCATGTCGCCGCCCCTGCACATAGCTCAGGTGGGAATTCTCGAGAGTAACGGCATACTCCTCGCCGATGTCGGGGAAGGTAAAGTTGATATGCAGGGTCTTACCCGCGGCCTTTGGCCCGTTCAGACGGATGCCGAGAAAATCGAGTATCGAGCCCACCGACATGCCGGCAATCGTATCGGCGTTACCGGTCTTGGTTGCAATACCCTCAACGACGCCGTTACGCAGCTCGAACGCAGCCATCAGATAAACATTGCGCCAGCCGGCGCCCTCGGCCGCGTAGCCAAGCTGCTCCAGCGTATCCGCCTGGAGGTGACGCGCCTCCGTGTTATCCGGATCAGCAAACACGACATGATTCACCACTTCGGCGACCCAACGGTATTCACCCTTGGCGTACGCCTCGCGCGCCTTCTCCAGTACATTGTCAGCGCCCCCCATGAACTCGACGTACTTCTTTGACGATTCCTCGGGCGGCAGCGGGTGGAGGTTGGCCGGGTTCATATCGAACCAGCCGAGGTACTTCTGAAAGACTGCCTTGATGTTGTGGTTGTACGTGCCGTGGTAGCCGCGGTTGTACCATTCGTGCGACAGGTCGGGCGGCACCTCGAGCATCTCGGCGATCTCGTCCATCGTATAGCCGTGATTGGCGAGACGCAGAGTCTGGTCGTGCACATAGCCGTACAGGTCGCGCTGCTTGGTCAGGTAGTCCACAACCTCGGCGTTACCCCAGCGTGGCCAGCTGTGGCTGGCGAAAACCACGTCCGAATCGGGCGCGAACATCTCGAGTGACTCGTTGATGTACTTCGACCAGGCGGCGGCATCGCGCACCTCCGCGCCACGCAGCGTATACAAATTGTGCATCGTCGCCGTGCAGTTTTCGGCCATCCACAATGCCCTGAACTGGGGGAAATAGGTATTCATTTCCGCCGGCGCCTCCGTGCCGGGCGTATTCTGGAAAATCATCGTGACGCCATCGACGATGATCTTGGTCGGAGTCGTGTCGACGACGTCCGTCGGAGCGATCAGCGACACCGTGCCGGTACCTACATTCTTGCCGATAGCCGCGTCGATCTGACCGGTATCGCTTTTCTGCAGCAGCGATCCGTATTGATAAGTCACCCGCCGCGTCATAGCGTTTCCGGCCATTACGTTTTCAGTAATCGCGAAGTGCATGAAGCCTTCTGGCGCAATGACTTTAACCCGCCCGGAGCGGACATCTTCAGCGCTGATGATGCCGCGTACACCGCCCCAGTGATCGGCATGACTGTGGCTGTAGATCACGGCCTTGATCGGGCGCTTGCCAAGATGCTCCTCGACAAGAGCCAGCGCCGCCGCGGAGGTTTCGATATTGGTCAGCGGATCCATCACGATCCAGCCGGTGTCGCCGCGGATGAAAGTTATATTGGCGAGGTCATAACCGCGCACCTGGTAGATGCCATCGACGACCTCGAACAGCCCGTAGTTCATATTCAATTGTGCCTGGCGCCACAGGCTCGGGTTTACCGTGTCCGGGCGCGGCGTGCCATCGGTGAGAAACGAGTAGGCGTCGAGATCCCACACGACCCGCCCGGTGCTGTCCCTGATCACAACGCTGTCCGGTTTGGCAATCAGATTCTTCTGCGCCAGTTCGAAGTCGGTCTTGTTTGCGAATGGAAGCTCTGCCTCCATCGCGGCATTGGCCGCCTCGGTCACCGCGGTGGCCGGCTTCGCCATCTCAGCCTCGGCGAGCGCTGCCCGCGGCAAGCCGGTCGCCATTGTTGCAAGCATTGCGAATATAAATGATAGACATCTACCGGTTGTCATCTGACCATCCTCATTGGTTTCAGGGTCGGCGCCGCCGCGCCCGAGAACAGGCGAATACGTTCATCGCCGCACGAATCGCAAAACCGCCATCGCAGCATTCAATGTAGTCGTGTATCCGCCAAATTCCCAGCGCCGCGACTACCCGGGTATTGCGACGAACGGTCGCGCTGGCGTCGGGCACGACGGCATCCGCCATGGCCGTTGCAAGACTCCGCTGCGAGCGCGGCCCGATGCAGTATCATTGCATTTTGCGAATCCGGGCAAACCGGCGCCGGCCACAACAATCCGACACGCGAAGACCACGACAAATGCGCGATAACCGGGCACCGATTCCGTGCAGTTCCAGCCGCGGCGGCAAATTCCGCTACAGAAGCGCCGCGCATACCCCGCGATGAGCGGTTTCGACCAGGTCATTACCTCTCTGGCGATATTCGGCCTCGCAATCTCCGCCGTCATTGCCTACCTGAAAATTAACAAGCTATGGGCCAGGCGTCACATCAAGGAGGTCGCCGAGAGCGTTTCCGTCGCCGCCGCACTGCTCAGCCTTTTCACCACGCTTCCGTTCCTGATCAAGTTCCTGGTGATCGACCAGGATTACGTCGCCGCCGGGAAATTCGTCCTCAGCCTGCTGGTATTTGCGGTTTTTTTCCTCGTCGGTATCGGACTGTGGGTACGCAGCACAGAATCTCGCGGTTTCTGGAGTGCGATGCGTTATGCACTGAGAACAGAGCAAAAAGAACTCACCAGCCTTCTCCATGCCCTGGCGCAGCCACGCGAGGCGCGCGCGATTGTGCGGATCCTGCAACTCGTGTCGACCGTGGACAGCGAGCTCGATCAGCGCGAGACCGCCTTACTAAACTCGGTGGCGCGGCCGCTCGGTGTCTCCGTCGAGGATCTTGCTGCGCAACCGGAAGCGGAGAACGCGAGCGTCGCCGACGTGCGCGAGGCATTTCTCGATTACCTCGCGTTGAAACCGGTTGGCCATCAGGTCGGCAAAGCCTACGACCTGGTCCGTTTCATGGCGCGAGCCGATAAGCACATCAGCAACGAGGAGTACCTGATCCTCGACGAACTCGCCCTGGTCGTGCAGGACTACCTGAGCGCGGAATCAACCCGGGTACGATCATTCGAGGTACTGCTCGTCCCCCAGTCGGAAGCGCAAAAACATCAAATCAATAGTATGCTGCCGCATGCGGAGCTGGTGCCAAAAGCAGGCGGTTACGCCTATGTCGCCGGGAGCTTTTATTCGCAAGCCTTTGCCACCGAGGTATGCAAGCAGTATCGCGAGAAAGGCTTCTTCTGCGCGGTCGAACCGCAGCACTAGATCATACTGCGCGAAGGCCGGCATATTCGCTCGGGGCACTGCCCGCTGCGCCGCCCGCGGCAGCCAGGCCTGCCTCTCAATTAACCAGCGGCACCTGCTCCGCCAGCTTCATTTTCGCTGCCAGGTCGAGCCGGTTGTCTATCTGAAAGAACCGTAGCACCTTGTCAGCCGGCAGCACTTTCTCCAGCCTGGAACGATACTTGTCCTTGACCTTGAGTTCGTCCTTGCGCAGCGAGAACCACTCCTTCAGCAGCGGCTCGGCCGCCGCGGCATCCATCGCGGCGAAAACCTCGGCATAGTCGAGCAGCAATTTCGTATTGCGGTCATGGAGTTTACCGACATCGAACCGGTATTCGCGATAGACCGGCCAGAACGCCTCTGCCTCGGAGGCGTTGAGGGTGAGGTTCTTCGCAACGATTTCCTGCCGGCTCGCCTCCATGCGCGCGACGCCCTGGCTGATCTCACTGGTAACGCGGGCCCGGGTCTCGGATGAGTCACTGACCTGTGCGGACACGGATTGCAGCGCAAACCCGATCAGCACCAGAGTCAAGGGTATGAGTTTTGCTCGCATCGCTATCTCCGTCGTATGGCTCAGAGGGGTTTCGGCGTCTTATTCGAACCGGCCGGACAAACGCTGACACAGCGTCTTGATCACCTTTGCCCGCGCATACTGTTTGTCATTGCCCTCGACCAGCACCCACGGTGCATGCAGTGTGTCAGTACGGGCAATCATGTCGTGCGCTGCCTGCTCATACTCATACCACTTCGCCCGGTTACGCCAGTCCTCGTCGGTCAGTTTCCAGCGTTTTAGCGGACTGACCGCGCGCGCGGAAAACCGCTCGAACTGCTCCTCCGGAGTAATGTGGACCCAGAACTTGGTCAGAACGATGCCATGATCCACCAGCCGTTGTTCGAAATCATTGATTTCGGCATAGGCGCGCTGCCATTCGTCGCGGTTGGCGAAATCCTCGATTCGCTCGACCAGAACCCGCCCGTACCAGCTGCGGTCATAGATCGTAATGTGTCCGGCGCGCGACATATGGCGCCAGAACCGCCACAGGTAATGCTGCGCCCGTTCCTCATCGGTGGGTGCCGCGATCGGCACGATCCGGTAGATGCGCGGATCCAGCGGCGCCACGGTACGGCGAATTGCACCGCCCTTGCCCGCCGCATCCATTCCTTCAAACACGATGATGCTCGTCAAACCTTTTTTTAACGCCTTGCGCTGCAGCAGGTGCAACTCACCCTGGTATTTGCGCATTTTCTTCTTGTAATCGGTCTTCGACAGCCGCTTCGACATATCGAGCTTGCTCAGTACCGTGACGAGGCCTTCCGGTCGTGGCGGCAAAGTGTCTTTTTCGGGCTCGAATGCTGCCGGAGCTTCGCTGTCACCATCGAGTTTCACCCCGCTGGCGATCAGGTGCTCGCGCAGGTAGCGCGCCAGTGCTGTCCCCACCTCCAGGCTGCGAAAATTCTCGTCCTCGCCCTCGACCAGGATCCACGGCGCCTTGCCGGTGCTGGTGCGAGTTATCGTGCGCTCCGCGGCCGCGACAAACTGGTCGTAGATTCTCCAGTGTTCCCAATCGATGTCCTTGACCTGCCAGCTGGTCAGCGGATCGCTCTGCAGCGCGGTAAGGCGCCGCTCCTGTGCGTCGCGGCTCAGATGCATCCAGAATTTGATGATCAGCGCGCCGTCCTCGGCCAGGTCATTCTCGAAGGCCAGCACCCGGTCGAGCTCGGCGTCATATTCGAATTCGCTGATTTTGCCGTAGGCCCGCTGCAGGAATGGCCGCGAGTAGCGCCCGCGGGCAAACAGGCCAATTCGCGCGCGCGGCGGCAATTGCATCCAGAAACGCCAGAACTCCGGGCGTTCACGCTCTTCGTCGGACGCGGGTCCCCACGCATGCGCGATCAGGTAGCGCGGATCCATCCACGAGGCAAGTTTCTGGATTGACGCGCCCTTACCCGCCCCGTCAACGCCCGCGAAATCGACGATTACTTGAAAATTGCCGTCCTCCTGCAGCCGCCGCTGCAGATAGAGGAGCTCCTGGCGCAAACTTTCCGAGCGTTCCTTGTACTCGCGCTTGCTTGTTTTTCTGCCGAGTTCAGCAACCTGAAACATGCCCCCATGCCCCCTTTCTTGTTCCGCTCATCTGAATATTTGAGTGTCCTACCGGAGCAGTCCAAGATACCATACAAGCAGCATCGGATTGCCCGCCGGCGCGGCACTCAACCACTCTCGGGGCAAAGGACTCATCCAGTGGCGAAACTTCTTGTCACCGATAAAGACGGCACCAACCCGACGCCTTTCCTGCGCGGGATACTGACCAGCTCGCTGCAGGGTGTCGGTCTCGGATTTGCCGAGGCCTACGAATTCGCGACGAGTGTGCGCCAGGATCTGTCGGAAAAGGACACAATCGATCGCGGATCGTTGCGCCAGATCGTCGCGAAAAGGCTCAAACGCAGCAGCGGTGCGGACGTCGCGAAACGCTACCTCGAAGAAGAAGGCGGCGCCGAATCAATCACGGTCCGCGACGGGTCGGGCGAGGAAAAGCCGTTTTCACGCTCGCTTCTGCGCAGGACCCTGCAAACCTGTGGTCTCGACAGCGATCAGGCCAGCGCCAGCACTGCGGCAATTTACCAGCAGTTGCTGCGCCAGCATGTGTCCAATATCGATTCCGATAGCTTGCGCGAGCTTGTCATCGGCCTGCTGAAAAAGACCGCAAGCGCGGAGATTGCGCGGCGTTACGATATCTGGGTCGACTATTCCCGCAGCGGCAGGCCCGTCATTCTGATGGTCGGTGGCACCGCGGGCAGCGGCAAGAGTACCGTCACATCGGAAGTCGCCAACCGTCTTGAGATCGTCCGTAGCGTGTCCACCGATATGCTGCGCGAAGTGATGCGGGTAATGACGCCGGAGCGCCTGCTACCGGTACTGCACCAGTCGAGTTTCAATGCCTGGAAAGCGCTGCCATCCACGGCGCACGGCCACCAGGATCCCGAGCACCTGTTAACCGAAGGCTACTACTCGCAGGCGCAGTTGCTATCGCTGGCCTGCGAGGCGGTGATCGCGAGAGCAATCCGCGAGCGGGTCTCGCTGATCCTCGAGGGTGTTCATGTCCACCCGGGGCTGCTCGAGCTGATACCGAGGGACGGCTCGATCACTTTCGCGATGGTCATGCTCGGTGTGCTGGATCGCAAGGAACTCAAACGCCGTATCCGTGGCCGCAGCGGCGCCGTGCCAATGCGTCGTGCGGCACGCTACCTGGAAAGCTTCGATGCGATCTGGGGGCTGCAGAGCCACCTGTTGTCGGAAGCCGATCGGCTCGGCGTACCAATTATCGTCAACGCGCAGAAAGACATTACCGTAAGACAGGTGGTGGGCACTGCGGTGGACGCGCTCGGCCACGACCTCGGCAAGCGCGCGGCCACAACCAAAACCGGTCATGCGGCGAAAGGCGCCTGACTTTCCGCACAACCCGGCCGGCCAGGCAACGGCCCAACGTTTCCGCTATCCCCCGTCGCAATGGCGATTATGCGCGAGCGGCGCCAAGCCAAAGTCGAGGAATTCGCTCCGCCGCCACTCACTACAAGCCTCGGCTGTGCTTTCCGGAGCGGGAACACAATGATGGTGCAGACTGCAAGCGATGCAATTCCCCATCTCGTGACAATTGCTGCCGAGCCTATTCGCCAGTTCGGGCAGGCGGTCGCCGGATTGACCGGGGCCGCGCCATAATTGGTAAACGGGACGGGTGAAACACACCAACGGAACGATTTCAGTGGTGCTCAGAGCGGCTGTTCCACGGTCTGGTTACACGGCCCCCGCAACGGTAGGGGCGTTGTCGCAAAGAGTTTATCCACCGCGGACTGGTTTTCCGCCATCGCCGCCTTGCGCACGACGGATTTCTCGAGGTGCGGCGCCAGCAGTTCGAGAAAATCGTACATGTAGCGCCGCCACAACAGATCCCGCGGAAAACCCACCCAGGTCGTGCTGCGCGGGAATAGCCCCGCGGCGCTCAGCGCGACCAGGTCGCCGCCTTCGCAATCCTCGGCCATGCTGGCAACGACCCCGACCCCGAGTCCCATACGCACATACGTTTTGATTACGTCGGCGTCACGCGCGGTAAACACCACATCGGGGTCGAGATCGAGTTCGGCAAAGGCTCTTTTCAGGGACGACTCGCCATCGAAACTAAACACATAGGTAACCAGCGGGTAACGTGCCAGTTCTGTCAGCGTCAATTCCATGTTCTGGTTCGCCAGCGGATGCGTGCGCGGCACGATGATCGCCCGATCCCAGCGGTAACAAGGCAACAGCGCCCAATCCGGGAATAACTGGTTGGACCCTGACGCAATGGCGAAGTCGACCTGGCGCGCCGCCGCCATGCTCGCAATCTGCTCCGACGTGCCCTGATGCAGGTCCACCCGGATCTTGGGATAGCGCTCGCGAAACGCCGCGATAACCTCGGGCAACACATAGCGCGCCTGGGTATGTGTCGTTGCCAGCGTCAGCGCGCCCTCCTCGTCGTCGAACAAGCGCTGCGACAGGCTCTTAATCGCCTCGACCTCGCGCATGATGCTCTCCGCGCGGCGGATGACTTCCTCGCCCTCCGGAGTAATCGCCTCGAGACTCTTACCCTTGCGGCTGAAAATTTTCAGCCCGAGCTCTTCCTCCAGCAACTTGAGTTGCTTGCTGACACCCGGTTGCGAAGTAAACAACTTCTCGGCAGCCGCGGTGATATTCAGACCGTTGTCCGCAATTGCCAGCAATATCCTGATTTGTCTGAGTCGCATCGCCTGCTATCCGCCTGACCCGCAGTCTTCATCCCGCTGCCTACCATTGCAGAGACCGCAGTCTTTCGCAAAGGTTTCACCCCTTGCCGCGAGCACTCCGGCCGCGCCGATATAACCCAATGATATTTGCGCAGAAGCAAAAAGTATTTTTCACCCGCAGCGCCGCGGCGTACCGTCTCCGGCAGTTTCCACCGGGACCTCGGCATTTGGACTTTCTGCGTCTGGACACGCGCGTTGCAGAGCGCCCGTGCCTGAATGGCGACATCATGTCGCGCGCGGCCCGCGCACACCTCGCGGCCGGCTTGCCGCCGCGACCCGGCAGCACAAAGTCGGGGCGCCCTCTATACTCCTGGCCGGTGAGGCCGCGGCATGCGCAAGCATGTATGGCTGGCTCGGGCCACGCTGGACATTGTCACCTGCAGCTACAATGAGATTCACGGCAGCGGGCGCAACCCAATCACGCATGGAGAACTCAACCGATGATCTATAACAGCATTGTCGATACGATCGGCAATACACCGATAATTCGCCTCAATCGGACCGGACCCGATCACGTGGAACTGTATGTAAAGGCCGAGTCGTTCAACCCGATGGCATCGGTAAAGGACCGGCTCGCCTATGCGATCATCCGCGACGCCGAAGACAAGGGCGAGCTCAAACCCGGCCAGACCGTCGTCGAGGCGACTTCGGGTAACACCGGGATTGCCCTGGCAATGGTGTGTGCGGCGCGCGGTTATCCGTTTGTCTCGGTGATGGCGGAGACTTTTTCAATCGAGCGGCGCAAGATCATGAAAGCGTTGGGGGCGAAAGTCATCCTGACTCCGGCGGCGGAACGCGCGACCGGAATGGTTCGACTCGCCGAGGCGCTGGCGGAGAAACACGGCTGGTTTCTCGCACGGCAGTTCGAAAACCCGGCCAATCCGGCCTACCATCGCAGTACTACCGGCCCGGAAATTCTGCTGGATTTCGCCGGGCGCAGACTCGATTACTGGGTTTCCGGTTACGGCACCGGTGGCACGATGACAGGTGCTGGCGAGATGATTAAACTGGCGCGGCCCGAGGTAAAAGTCGTCGCGACCGAACCCGCGGGCGCGGCGTTACTCAGTGGCAAGGAATGGCAGCCGCACAAAATCCAGGGCTGGACACCGGATTTCATTCCGGAAGTACTGAACCCCGACGTATTCGACGAAATCGTCCTGGTTAGCGACGAGGAATCGCGCGACACATCGCTGGCACTGGCGCGCAACGAAGGAATATTTGTCGGCATCTCCGCGGGCGGTACGCTGGCAGCCGCGCTTAAAGTCGCCGAAAAAGCCGACGAGGGCGCCGTCATTGTCGCCATGCTCCCCGACACCGGCGAGCGTTACCTGTCGACTTTCCTGTTCGAAAACATCAGCGAGGATTCGGATATGGAATGGTTGAAGAGTATCGAAAACGCCACCTGATCTGACGCCCGGGGAACACCTCCCGTTGCCATCCCGGGAGGATTTCGTTTGCAGTGCCTGCCGCTGGGGTTATCGCGTGATCGTTTACAACACTTTGTGCGTCAGAGGCTGCAACGTGCGCTGAGACCCTCACGCCGCACAGCCGCCGCCACCGTCGGGAAAAACTCTCCGTCGACGAGAAATTCGACCGAACGTTGGGTCAGACCCGGCAGCCAGGGCATTTCTTCACCGGGATTCTCCTCCGGTGACAACAACACATGCGGCGCATCCTCGTCGAGCAGACAGGCATGTAAATCGGGTTTGTCCGCATGCGCCATCGTCAGCATGTCGATGTGGTCGACGCTGACGACCGGATCGTCTTCTCCGACCACGATCTGTACTGCCGGCTGCAGGGCCCGTTCGGCCAGTAACAGTTCATTGTTTTCGGCAAACGCGCGGATCCCGGCGAAATGCTCGAGCTGATACGTGCACAGCCCGGCCCAGCCGGCGCGCTGGCGTTCCACACAGGTTCGGGCAAGTGGCCCGAACCGGACCTGCATCTGATCGATTGTTGGCGTCTCGGCAAGTAGCGTTGTCAGATAGCGGACTACCGGTCCGCCAGCGACATGGAAAAACGGCGCGACCAGCAAGGCCCGTGCATACATTTCCGGTGCGTCGAGTTGCGCATAGATTGCCATGGCCCCACCGAGAGAAAATCCGCCAATGATCCTCTCGCCGCTCGCACCCGCCATTACCGCATTGAGGCGCACGGCGAGCGCCGCATAGGTGTCCCGCCAGTTGCCCGAATCCGGAAGATCGTCAGCCGGATTCTCATCCTTCTCGAGATAACGGTATTCCCGGCCATGACCGGGCAGGACCGGCAGCAGCACGGTATAGCCGCGCGCGCTGAGAAGCTCGGCGATCCCGAACCACTCCTGCGGACAGGCGGCAAAGCCGTGGTAGAGCAGCGCGACACCGCGTCGCTTCACGGCCACCGGCGGATCGATACGCAGCGGATTGCATCCACGCTGCAGATTCTCGCTGGCAAGGTCGTCAACGTAGGCCTGCCACAACGAATCCATGCCAGCGGGCTGCGCAGCAAGCGGTTGCACCAGTGTAGCGAGCAAAAAAACCGCCGCAAATCCGGCAGCGGTGGGCATACGCCCGGACCGCGTTGTTCTCTTCATTGCATCCCCGCTGAAGTGCGACATCGGAAGCTGCCGGTCGGTGACAGACTGGTGCAACCGACGTTGCGCGCTATTGGTGTTGATCCGGAGCAAGCAACTATACTCGATCCCACACGTCGCAAGACAACCACCATGGACGAGGGCGCACATGGCATCGCGCGAACGCATGACGGCCGTGGACACCGCATGGCTGCGGATGGACCGGCCCGACAATCTGATGATGATCACCGGGATCATGATTTTCCGCGACAACCTCGAATTCGCGGAGCTCAGATCGCTGCTGGCCAAGCGCTTTCTGCGTTTTCGCCGTTTCATGCAACGGGTCACATCGGACTTTAGCGGCCACTACTGGGAGGACGATCCGGACTTCGATCTGGACAATCATATTCACCGTCTCGCGTTACCCGGTGCGGGTGGGCGCGACTCGCTCGAAGCGCTTGTCAGCGATCTTGCAAGCATGCCGCTACCGCGCCATAAGCCAATGTGGGAGTTCCACATCATCGACAATGTCGACGGTGGTTCCGCGCTGGTGATGCGTTTGCATCATTGCTACGCAGACGGGATAGCACTGGTGCAGGTGTTGTTGTCAATGACCGACCGCAAGGTCGACGAGGCCTGTGACGACGGCACCAGCTTACGAAAAAGGTCTCGCGGACGCGGCCGGCGCAGCTTGCTGCAGCGTCTTTATGAACCCGCCACCGAACTGGCCGAGGCAACGCTGCAGCAAAGCCGGCGCCTCTGGCTCGAGGGCCAGCACCTGCTGCAGGACCCCGAGGAGCTTACACGACTCGCCCAGCAGGGCGCGGCTTTCGCTGGCGAGCTCGCGCATGTCGGCATGCTGCCGCCCGATCCCCGTACGCAACTGAAGGGCCGCCTCGGCAACCGCAAGCAAACCGCATGGACACGTACTTTGCCACTGCAGGAAGTCAAGGCTGCCGGAAAGGCGATCGGATGCACGGTCAACGACGTGCTGCTGGCGACGGTAGCCGGGGCGATCGGCAGCTATCTGCGCGAACAAGGCGACGATATCGACGGCCTGCAAATCCGCGCCACCGTGCCGGTCAACCTGCGCCCGCCCGAGCAGGCAATCGGGCTTGGCAATCATTTCGGACTTGTCTACCTGGATCTCCCCGTGGGGGTCGAAAACCCACTGGAACGTGTACTCCGGGTCCACGACAACATGCACAGGCTCAAGGGCTCCTACCAGCCGCTCGTCTCGCTGAGACTGCTCGGCGCAGTGGGCATGGCACCCGCGATCGTGCAAAAAATTGCGATGGACCTGTTCAGCTCTAAAGCGAGCGCCGTGATGTCAAATGTACCCGGGCCCACCGAACCACTTTTCATGGCAGGGCACGAAATAGTTCAGCAGATGTTCTGGGTACCGCAGTCGGGCGAAATCGGGATTGGCGTCGGTATTCTGAGCTACAACGGCCGGGTCCAGTTCGGCCTGATCGCCGACGCCAACCTGATCCCGGAACCGCGCGCGGTCGTGGAACGCTTTGCGGTGGAGTTCGAGAAACTGCTGATGATCGTGCTGATGGGAAGCTGGGATGCGGGCGGCGATCCCAGTGAAGATCTCCGGTTGCTGGCCGACTGGATCGACGAACACGCGGAAAGTTGCGCCGCCGGGAAGCGCTAGCCGAGTCTATTCCAGCTCGGCTTTCGCCTGCTCGATGTCGAGGCATTCCATCGCATCGATCGGCGCGCAATCGGCCGCCTGCTGGTACAGCGCCGTCGCGTCATCGGTGCGTTTGTCGCCAAACATCGCGAGAATGCCGTTGCCATACTCCATTTTCGCAATAGCCGACTCCGGGTGGATGCGCAGCGCTTTCTCGAAATGTTTCAGCGCGGTGTTTTTCTTCGCCCCGTAGGTGACCCCGGCCACCATCGCCCCGACCTGCGAGATGACCTCGGCGTGGAACATCCCGAGCGCCGTATGTGCTTCTGCATGATCGGGCGCAAGCCGCAACGTGTGCTCCAGGCTCGATTTGATTTTGCCGCCATGACCCTGGGTTAGCGCTTTCGCAATCGAAATACCCTGGCTGTAGCGGCCCAGGTTGAACGCTCGCTGATAGTAGGCATTACACGAATGCGGCATCAGGCGTATCGCCTGTTCCGCGCGATCCGCGGCTTCGCAAAACAGTTTCAGGGACCGCGCCTCGCTCTCCTCGAGATAGTGCGCATAAATGCCAGTCGCCTTGTTGGCTACATTGTAGCCGGGCGCGCCCGCGCTCAATCCGAGTTTGCACGCCCTGGCGAAGTCACCGCCGTGGTAGGCGCGCCAGGCGTCCTGAATCCGCGCGGCCAGGGCGTGGAAATCGCCGTCAAATCCAGGGATCGTCGCAACCACCTCGGCGTTATCAGCGCAAAGCCGCTCGACATAGGCGGCAGTTGGCCACGGCTCGCAATCGCCCAGATGCAGCCGCGGCCAGCAATCCTCGAGCGCATTTCCAGCGTAATCGAACGCCTCATCCTGGTACGGAAATACCGCCCAGTCATACTTTTTCGCCATTCCCCCTGCTCCTGCGCGGCCCGCGCCGAGCGTGCCAGCGGCGCTGTTGCCAGAGCCCCCATTCTAGTGTGTTTATTCTAGAAAAGTCGCTTAGCCTTCATTCCTGAATTGCAGTCGTGGCCAATTGCCACGTTTTCGGAACACATCATCAGGAGGACCTCTCATGGTCGCGAAAAAGAAAGGAAGATTGGCTGCTGCGAAAAAGAAAGCAGGGGCGAAAAAAGTGAACGTCGTACGCCCGGTCGAGAAAACCGTCGCCAACGTGACGGATTCGGCGCAACAGATCTGGCTGGCCGGCCTCGGCGCATTCACGATGGCGCAGAAAGAAGGGCCGAAATTCTTCGACAAACTGGTCGATGAGGGCAGCAAAGTGCAGAACCGTACCCGCGAAGTGGCCGGCAAAGCCGTCAACCAGACGGTGCGAGAAGTTCAGGATGTGCTGAATTCGGGCGTCGAGAGCATGCGCAGCCAGGTCACGACGACCTGGGATGGACTGGAACATGTTTTCCAGGTTCGCGTGGCGCGCGCCCTGAAACAGCTCGGCGTGCCGACGTCCGAGGAACTTGCGGCACTGACGCGCAAGGTCGACGCGCTGACGCGCAGCGTTCGCGAACTGGCGGGGAAAAAACGCCCTGTCGCAAAACGTCGCACCGTGGCGAAGAAGACCCCCGCCACCCGCGCAACGAAGGCCCGTGTTTCGCGTAAGAAAGCGGCCTGAGTCGAGGCGTCATGCTAAGCCTCCAGCCGGCAGCACGACCGGTACGTGATCGCGGCAGGATCGGGCTTGCGGTCGCGGGCGGTGGTCCGCTTGGGGCAATCTACGAACTCGGCACCCTTCATGCGCTGGACGAAGCGCTGGAGGGTGTCGATTTCACCGATCTGCACGCCTACGTCGGGGTCAGCTCGGGCGCGATCATTGCGTCAAGCCTGGCCAACGGCATTTCGACCCCTGAGATGGGTCGGATTTTCATCAACAGTAATGCACCGGATCTTCCGCTGACCCCGGAGATGTTTTTGCAGCCGGCATTCAGCGAATTCTGGAAACGGGCCACTACGCTGCCCGGCATCGCACTGGCGAGCCTGCTCGAAACACTGAAAAATCCGTTCACCAGGCGCCTCGCTGAGGCCCTCAACCCGCTCACCGCAGTCGTGCCCACCGGCATCTTCCGCGGCGAGGCCATCCACGAGTTTCTCGAGCGCGCTTTTTCGGCGCCCGGACGCAGCAACGACTTCCGCGATCTGCGCAACCGGCTGCTTGTGGTCGCGACAGATCTCAATACCGGCAAGGCGCAGCGATTCGGCGCGCCCGGGCATGATCGTGTACCCATATCGCGCGCAGTACAGGCAAGCGCTTCGTTACCCGGGTTGTTTCCCCCGACCGAGATCGACAAAAACAGTTATGTCGACGGTGCCCTGCGCCGCACCATGCATGCGTCTCTTGCCCTCGACGAGGGCTGCACGTTGATGTTCTGTGTGAATCCGCTCGTGCCCTATACCTCCGGCGAGAGCGGCAATGGCGTGGTGACCCGCCACAACCTGAAAGACGGCGGCCTGCCGCTGGTGTTGTCACAGACGTTTCGCGCTCTGATCCACTCGCGCATGCAGGTCGGCATGCAACAGTACCGGCACAGCTATCCGCGCGCCGACGTTCTGCTGCTGGAGCCGGATCGCGATGACGACGTGATGTTTTTCACCAATGTGTTCAGCTATTCCGACCGACGGCGCATGGTCGAACATGCCTACCAACGTACCCGCGAGGACCTGTTGCGCCAGGCCGACTCGCTCGCGCCGGTGTTTGCCCGCCACGGCGTCACTCTGAATATCGACGTCCTGCAGGATCCGCGGCGCAATTTTCAAACCGCGGTCGAGAGACTAGGCGCACGCGAACGCCGCCCTGCGATCTGCAACCGTCTCGACGACACGCTGGATGAGCTACAACGAATTATCGATGCCGCCGCCTGACTCGCACGGTCAACTT
>Ga0316191_10001483_pt1 | contig 16575 bp, 16 predicted proteins | sample Eddworburr2cm_MG_FD_204928 | JGI IMG/M metagenome (GOLD analysis project Ga0316191, IMG submission 204928) | Coastal sediment microbial communities from Maine, United States - Eddy worm burrow 2 cm | ecosystem: Environmental > Aquatic > Marine > Coastal > Sediment | place: USA: Maine...
GGTTAGGATTTCGGGCAGTGGCTCGGTGTATTATCACGGATCTCCCAGGGTGAATACAAGCTCATCAGGTTCTGGTAAAGTAAGAACATTATAGATACGGAGCACCCCTGCCTCAATGAGGAGGGGTTACAGGAGCGGTTGCGAAAGCAACCACCTGCGGGCTGCCTGTTTTAACAGGCAGCCTGTTTTTTTACGGGCGTAGAATGTTTATCCTGCCATCCATTTCCAATTTGATGATGGTGGAAGGCAATGACGGTTCTGTTTCATTCTGTCTCCAGTTCACCACATGATCGACCTGTTGGCATATCTTGGCAGAGATCTCACTGAAAAGTGATGGGGAAGAAAAGCCTGAGAGATTAGCCGAAGTAGAAACAATGGGTACTCCAGCAGACTCAATGAGCTTTTGACAGAAAGGATCAGAGGTGATTCGAATGCCTACCGATCCATCGTCTGCCAACAGGTTGCTGGCAAGATTTCGCGCCCCCGGATAAATGATGGTAGTTGGTTTTTCTGCCTTGGCTATCAATTCCAATGCCTGAGCGGGTATTTCCTTAAGGTAGTCTTTGAGCATACTGATTCCATTGACCAGAACCAGCATGCTTTTGCTGTCGTCCCGTTGTTTGATGTCATAAATAGCCTGGACAGCATCCATATTGGTAGCATCGCATCCAATGCCCCAAATGGTGTCGGTGGGATAAAGAATTATGCCTCCCGACAATAGCACTTCTCCTGCTATATTAGCCTCTGAATCAATCATTTATGCTCTCAAGATAGACATTATATAGAGCTGGAATGGTCTGTTCTTCCCTGAACTTCAGGGCATGAGCACCACCCTCCCTGATCAGTCGGTCCTTTAAGGCAGTATCTTCAATGATCAAAGTGATCGCTTCAATCATTTCCTCCTGCTTAAGGGGATCAATTAATAGTCCGCCCTTCCCGGCGGTTTCTTCCAGGCACCCGCCCCTGGAGGTGATCACAGGTACGCCAGAATTTAGTGCTTCCAGGATAGGGATCCCAAATCCTTCATAGGAAGAGGGATAGATAAAACCCCGGGAACCCTGATAGATGGCAGGGAGATTGCTGGTTTGCACCTGGTCGAGGAAATGGATGTTCGGCACCTGGTGTAAGTCAATGTATTCTTTCACCTGGTTGAAATAGCTGGTCTTTTTCCCTACCACCACCAGGGGGATATCAATTTTTCCCCGGTGCAGGGCCATGACTACCCTGAGCAGATTCTTTCTCTCTTCAATGGTTCCCACATAAAGCAGATAATCGGAAGGAAGGGCGAACTGCCGCCGGGAGTTTTGCAATGCATCTTCACTCACCCCTTTGTAAAATTGTTTGTTACATCCCTGATATACGACTTTGATGCGTGACTTATCCACGTCCAGGAAACGAACTATATCCTGCTTTGTCTGTTCGCTCACTGCAATGATGGTGCTGGCTGCACGGGTGGCATAACGAACCTTCCGTTCATAGATCTTACGGTCAAGAGGTTTATATAGCTCCGGATGCTCCATAAAGATCAGGTCGTGGATGGTAACCACCGATCGAACCCTGCTGCGGTGGATCCCATAAGGGAGTTCGTTGCTGAGACCGTGGAAGAGGTCGATGCCGTCCTCCTTTAGCCAGCCGGTGAGTCTGAAGCTGCGCCAGAGAGATCCCTTAAGGTTCCACAGACCTAAGTCGGGTTGTCTGACCACAGAACCCTCTGGGGGATGAAAGAGATTTCTGTCAGCCATGCCCGGTGTATAGAGGAAGCACTCATTTTCCGGATAGAAACGGCAAATGTTGGATATGGCAAACCTGCTGTAGTTGCCAAGGCCACTGAAGTTGTGAAATGCCCGCTTTGCGTCAAAGCCAATCCGCATTATACTGCAACGTTGTATTCCCTCAGTGCATCGTTAAGGGAGGTTTTCAGGTTGGTGGAGGGTTTTCGTTGTCCAATGATCAGGGCACAAGCTACCTGGAAATCCCCAGCCGGAAAAGATTTGGTATAAGAGCCCGGGATTACCACCGAGCGGGCCGGCACCACACCCTTCATTTCAACAGGTTCCTTGCCCGTCACATCAATGATTCTTGTGGAAATGGTAATTACCACATTGGCACCCAGGACTGCTTCGGATTCAATCTTGACTCCTTCCACCACTATGCTCCGGGATCCGATGAAGCAATTGTCTTCAATAATGACAGGAGCGGCCTGGACCGGTTCTAACACCCCGCCGATTCCCACGCCTCCGCTAAGGTGGACATTCCTCCCGATCTGTGCGCAGGAACCAACCGTGGCCCAGGTATCAACCATGGTGCCTTCATCCACGTAAGCTCCAATATTTATATAGGAGGGCATCATAATGACTCCTTTTGAAATGTAAGCGCCATACCTGGCAATGGCATGTGGTACCACCCGAACCCCTTTGGCTTTGTAGCCACTTTTGAGGGGGATTTTGTCATGAAACTCGAAAGGCGGAACCTCAATGGTCTCCATTTTACGGATGGGGAAATAGAGGATCACCGCTTTCTTTACCCAATCATTAACCTTCCAGCCTTTTGCCTCCTTTTCAGCCACCCTCAGAACACCCCGGTCCAGCTGGTCAACAACTTCAAAAATTGCCTCTTGTGTCTCACTTTCCTTAAGCAGATTCCGGTCATCCCAAGCTGCTTCGATTCTATGTTTCATTTCCATCTTCCAAAAATAACAACTTTAATTAATCGTGCAGCCAGGTATAAGATTACCAGGGTAAAGATAATGGTTGCCCCGGAGGGGATATCCAGGTAATAAGAGAGAATAAGCCCCAGGATAGAGGCAAAAAAGCCTATAATTACCGATCCGATCATGATGTGACTGAAGCGGTTTGTAAAGAGGTTGGAGATGTTTTGAGGGATTGTAAGCACCGAAAGTACCAGAATGATTCCGGCTGTCCGGATACTGAGAACAATGGTCAATGCTACCAGGACGATCAGCAGGTAATTGATAAACATGACCGGAATACCCCTGATCCTGGCAAACTGTTCATCAAAGGACACGTACAGGATGGGTTTGTAGAAAAGTATAAATATGGCCGTAACAGTAAGCGCCAGAGCCAGCATAAGCCACAAATCCATTGAGGTAACGGTGATGATGCTTCCGAAGAGGAAGCTCATCAGGTTGGGAGCATAGCCCGGACTCAGATATACAAAGATGATCCCGATGGCCATTCCCAGGGACCAGAGAATAGCTATGATGGAATCGTTGCGAAGCACTTTTCGCCGGGTAAGGTTTTCGGTAGTCAGAGCCGCCAGAACAGCTACCACTGCAGCCCCGGCAAGAGGAGGAAATCCGAGAAAGTACCCTATTCCTACCCCTCCAAAGGAGGCATGAGTAATACCGCCACTGATAAAGACCATGCGCCTGGCCACAATATAGGTACCAATGATCCCGCAAGCCACGGACATCAGCAGTGCTGCCAGTATAGCATGTTGAATAAATCCGTATGTAAAGAGCTCCAGCAGGTCCATGTCAGTTATGAATATGCTCTTTGATAACCCGGTGTGGCACGGTGCCGTGGGTGATAATTTCGATGGGACAGTTATACACCTTCAGTTGCTCCTCACTTATTTCATTGGAGGTGTGGTAGTGCAAATCACGATTTACACAGGCAATGGTTTTTATATATGGCGAAATGGTCCCAATATCGTGCGACACCAGCAAGATGGTCATCGATTCATTGAGTTCTTTCAGCAGGCTGTAAAGCTCGGTCTCAAACTGGTTATCCACATGGGTATCCGGTTCGTCCAGAACCAGCAGTTTTGGCGAGGAGATGATGGCTCTGGCCAGCAAGGTTCGCTGAAATTCACCTCCTGAAAGTTCTCCAATCGGACGGGAGCGAAGAGCCTCCATTCCCACTCTTTCAAGAGCCTCTTCCACTTTCAACTGCTTTGCTTTTGCTTTCCAAAACTCTATTTTTAATCCGTGTTCAAGACCTGAGGCAATTACTTCCCTGACAGTAATAGGAAAATTTTCATCCACCTGATTGCCCTGTGGAAGGTATCCGATTTCGCTTTTTTCAAGTGAATGATCCACAGTTCCTTTTTGAGGTTTCAGCAATCCAAGTATGGCCTTCACAAGGGTGGTTTTGCCCCCTCCGTTAGGACCAATGATGCCGATAAAGTCGCGTTCAAATACCGAAAGGGATACATCGGACAGGACCAGGTTTTTCTGGTAGGAAAAGTCCATGTTTTTTATTGAAACCACAGGAGCTTTCATGGCCTTGATGAATTTAACTGGTCAGCAATATAGAGCATTTGCTCCATCCAATCGGGGTCGAGGGGATCGAATTGTATAATTTCTGCACCAATTTCCCTGGCCAGAACCTCGGCGTTTTTACGATCAAACTGATCCTGGATGAGGATCCTGGAGATCTTTTGGCTTCGCCCCAGATCCACCATTTGTCTCAGGTGAGCAGGAGAAGGGCTTTTTCCTTCAATTTCAAGGGGGTACTGGTGCAGGTTGTAATCCCTGGCAAAATAGGTCAGTGCGGGATGATAAATCAAAAAACTCCTGTTCTCCAGGCCCTCCAATCGCTTACTGATTAGCAGATGCAGTGAGTCCAGGGAGGCAGAGAAAAGCTCAAGTCTAAGGTCAAGCTCCGGCTGGTGATCCGGGAACATCAGCAGCATTTCATCATGAATGTTCCTGGCAATGATCCTGGCATTATGCACAGACATCCACAGGTGAGGATCTGTACCGCCATGAGAGTGGCCGTGATGGTCATCAGTCTCCTCTTCTGTATCAAAGATCAGTTCAATGCCGTGGGAAAGATCTACAATTTTCATTCCGGGATTCACCGAAGAAATTTTATCCATCCAGCTAAGCTCAAAACCTACATGACCAATTCTAAAATAGGTCTCGGACTCTTCAAGTTTGCTCAGCTGGGAAACGGTGGGTTCGTAGCTTGCCGGACTTGCGCCTGGAGGGATCATCACATTCACCTCAACCAGGTCACCGGCCAGTTGTTCCACGAAGTAGAGCTGGGGCAGGATGCTGACGCTGATGACGGCTTGCTCTCCCCGATCAGTTGTAGTACTACAGGACAGCGCCAGGCCGATGATCACTATGGCCAGGAGGGTTTGCTTCATTCTTTTTGGGATCTTAAAATTTTATACAAGGGCGTTCCTTTGGGTGGAACCGGGTCGTGACCATGGCCGCCCCATGGATGACAACTCAGGATTCTTTTTGTTCCCATGATCAGACCTTTGAGGGGGCCATGAATTTTGAGGGACTCAAGAGCATATTCGGAGCAGGTGGGATAATACCTGCAGGTTTTGGGAAGGGCAGGAGAAATGATCCACTGGTAAATCTTGATAGGGATAGTCAGAAGGGTGATAAATAACCATCGTATCCACCTTATCAGGAAGAAATTGCTTATCTGATCCCAAAGATTTTGAAGCCAAGCCATACACAGTGTAGATGCAGGCAAATTTAGCAATAAAAGAAGACTAATTTAGACCATTTCTTAAATGGTTTTCCTATCAATTTTGTGTATTTTCACGGCACATTTTTTTAATCCGTAAACAGAATTGCCAGACATTTAATCAATACGTAAGTTATGAAAGAAGCAGTTGCTATACTTTGCGCAGGAGGACCTGCCCCAGGAATCAATACCGTAATTAGTTCGGTGACAAAAATATTTAACAAGAACGGGTATAATGTAATTGGTCTGAACGGGGGATATAAAAGTCTTTTTGCCGATGAGCCATCGTTTGAATACCTTGATTTTGATTATGCGGACCAGATTTACAGCAGGGGAGGTTCGGCCTTGAAAATGAGTCGCTACAAGCCCAAGGATGATGAGTTCAATGTGGATTTTTTTAAGAAGAACAATGTTAAACTGCTGGTGACCATTGGGGGAGACGATACAGCTTCCACCGCCAATCGTCTGGCCAAATTTTTGGCCAAGGAGAAAATGAATGTGAAAAACATTCATGTGCCCAAAACCATTGACAACGACCTTCCCTTACCCGAGGGGACACCTACTTTTGGATATCACTCCGCCAAGGAAGAAGGCGTGCGTCTTTCTACCACCATTTATGAAGATGCAAGGACCAGCGGTAACTGGTTTGTGGTTAGTGCCATGGGCCGGGAAGCTGGCCACCTGGCTTTTGGAATTGGTACTGCCTGCCACTATCCCATGATCATTATCCCTGAGATGTTCAATAAGACCAAGATCACCTTCGACAAGATCACCAGAATGGTGGTAAGCTCCATGGTGAAGCGCCGGATCCTTGGCATCGATTATGGTGTGGCCATGATTAGCGAAGGCGTGTTCCATTTCATGAGCGACGAAGAAATCATAGATACAGGGATCAATTTTACCTATGACGACCACGGTCATCCCGAACTGGGTAACGTGAGTAAGTCTCACATCTTTAATATGCTTACCCAGCAGCATCTGAAAGACCTTCGCATCGTTGTGAAGAGCCGTCCCGAAGAGATCGGATATGAACTGCGTTGTTGCCGTCCCATTGCCTTTGACCTGTCCTATGCCACTCGATTGGGTCTGGGAGTTTACACCCTTTTCGTAAAAGGCGAGACCGGCTGCATGACCACCATCGACGCTACCGGCAAAATCACTCCTTTGTATCTGAAAGATGTGGAAGATGAGAATGGCAAGGTGAAACCGCGCCTGGTGAATATGGAATCGGAATCGGTTCAGGTAATATTCAGGAATAACTTGCACTACATTACCAAAGAGGATTACAGGGCAGCGAAAAAGTATGTGAAGAATCCTGAGGACTACGACTTTATGAAGATTCTGAAGTGGGATGAGTAGTCCCGCGCCCGGTGCCATTGATTTATAACAATTATTGGCTTATTTTTAAAGAAAAAAAGCCATGGCACAGGGGAGCAAGAAAAAAGGAACCATTGGAATATTGACAGGCGGCGGGGATGTGCCGGGATTAAATCCGGCCATTCGCGCCGTTACCATTCGTGCCCTACGGGAAGGCTACCAGGTTATTGGTCTACGAAAAGGGTGGTCGGGCATTACCGAGATCATCAGGGACGGCCATGCCGATAACAGTGAGCACTTCGCGGTTCTCACCGAGCAAATTGTGAATAAGGCTGGAAGAACCGGAGGGACCTTCCTGCACACTTCCAGGGTGAATCCGAGCAGGATGAAGAAGGATACAGTTCCATTGCACCTCCAGGATAAGTACAATGAAGAGGTCAATGACCTGACCCCGGAAGTCCTGGAAAACCTGGCATTCCTGAGCATAGATTTTCTTATTCCCATAGGAGGGGACGATACCCTGAGTTATGGAGTACGTCTGTACAAGGAAGGATTCAAAGTAATCGCCATTCCCAAAACAATGGATAACGATGTACCTGGAACCGACTACTGCATTGGCTTCAGCACCTGTGTTACACGAACCATAAACATGACCAATACCCTGCGTACTTCGGCCGGATCACATGAGCGGATCCTGGTGCTTGAAGTGTTCGGAAGGTATGCGGGATTTACCGCCATGCTTCCGACCATGGCCGGAGCTGCCAACCGCTGTGTAATTCCCGAACACCAGTTCGATATCACCCAACTGACCGAACTTCTTGTGGAGGACCGGATGCAAAATCCAAGCAACTATTCGGTGGTTCTGGTTTCTGAAGGAGCTACTTTCAAAGGCATGGATGACATGATCTTCAAAGATGGCGAGAAGGATGCTTATGGTCATGCCAAGCTTGGAGGAATAGGCAACGCCGTATCGGATCTGATTAAAAAGGAGAGTGCAAAGTTCAACAATGGATCAACCATCAACATTATTAATCAGCATCTGGGATACCTGGTAAGAGGGGGCGATCCGGACGCTATAGATTCCATCGTCCCAATGGCTTATGGCAATCTGGCACTGGACCTGATATTAAAAGGGATACATGGCAGATTGGTTGTATTAAGAAACGGACGATACGACAATGCTCCTATAGATGTGGTCACAAGCAGCAAGAAGCTGGTGGATGTGAAAAAGCATTATAACACCGAGCGGCTCAGGCCACACTTCAAGAGCTTTGAGTTTCAGCCACTATTTATTATGAGTGGACATTAATAAGTTTCGGGAAGAGCCAGGCGGACTATTCAATATAAAGCCATGCAGTCTCGATGACTGCATCCCTGACCTTGAACAGCGCATTCAGAGCTGATTTCACGGTTTCATGAGAACTTGAGGTCACCAGGTTGAAATTATAGGGCCCCGCTATTATCCTGCCATCATAGCCCTGAGTTTTCATATCGGCGGAGTACTCATCTGCGAAGGAAGAGTTTTTAAATGCCCCTACTATGATGTGAACTTTGGATGTTGAAGCATCTTCACAGGCAGAAAGTTTTAGCATTGCTTCATCTGCCTGACTCTGTGCAAGAGCCAACCTATCTTCAAGATCCCTGGATGCTTCAACCGTGGTTTTTAAAGCTTCATTCTCTGCAATCATAGCATCGATCTCGTCCTGAGTCATGGAGGATTTCTGGAACAAACTGCACGATGAAACGATTAATCCGAGTAAAACGATTCCTAACAGATTCTTCATAATGCTTAAATTTTTGTGATCAAGATTAAAGATACGTAAAATCCCATATAACATATTTTGCATTTGCAGGGAGTTGTTAATAAGCTACAGACTTGATAATCAACTTTATAATATGTTTTATGGTATTTTTGTTTATGATGAATCCTTTTCCGGCAACAGTGATGCAGGCTGCAAAGGAGTATTTGTGGTTCCTGTCCAATGGCTATCCCCAAAAAGCTTCATTGAAATTGGTGGGCGATAAATTCATGCTAGCCGGCGAGATGCGTCAGGTACTTTACAGGGGCATTGCTGCGACCACGCGAGCTCGGTCGCGCCAGAAGAAAATCGGGACTGTGCGCAAAGGCGACCATGTATTGATTGATACTTACAATGTGCTTTTTACGATCAATAATTACCTGCTGGGCAAGCATTTGTTCATTAGTAATGACGGCATGTTGCGTGATGCAGGAGAAATGCGTGGAAGAATCATCAACAAAGCTCAGTTTTCCAGATCGGTCTCTCTGATGCTTGAGTTGCTGCAGGAGTGGCCTGGTGCCACGTGGATTCACTACCTGGATGAGCCAGTATCGCATAGTGGCCGACTCTCCATTGAATTATGTAAGGACATGATTCAGATGGGGATCGAAGGAGATGCACATGTCGTTAAGTCTCCAGACAGAAAACTGATGGAAGAAAGCAGTGATGCCATCTGTACCTCCGATAGTGCTATAATCGATCGCTACGATGGGAAAGTTATTGATCTTCCCCGTGAGCTGTTAAAAAAGTACTTTAATACAGATTTTCCGCTACTTATTTAAGCACAGTCCCTTCCTGCATATAGAGCCAGGTAGCAATGGGAAAATGATCGGAATAGTCGATTTTGATGCGTTCGAATTCATAGGGGATCAATTCTTCGCCATGCATGATATAGTCTATGCGGAAGGAAGGAAATACACCGCTGTAGGTGTTCCCGAAGCCACCCCCTGCCTTCCTGAATGCATCCTGGATCCCTTTTCGGATTTTGCGGTAGGCGTAAGATTGAGGAGTGTCGTTAAAGTCGCCCATCACGATGACCGTATATGGGGATTCACTGATGTAGTTGGCAATAATCTGTGCCTGTTCGGCCCTTTGCGAATAGGCTGTTTTCAGCCTGGAGCCGATGGCTCTTATCTCGTTGATCTGTTCATTGCTGTATTTCAGACGGGCTGTATCCATAAAGGCATAATCGTCCTTCTCGAATCGGATGGATTGCAGATGAACATTGAAGATCCTGATGGTATCTGACTGGAAGAGAATATCGGTATACATGGCCGCATTGAAGGAAGAATTAAATGGGATACGGCTCTTTTTGAGGATTGGATATTTGCTGAAGGTGGCAATTCCAAATCCTTGTTTGTTGGCGGGATCGTTGGTGAAATAGACCGCACTCTGAGGCAGCAACTGGAGTTGTTTCGAGACGTCGGCATGGGTCTCTCCACGTTTCGATGAAGTATAATATTCCTGAATGCAGACCAGGTCCGGATCCTGGTTCTTTAGGAAATCAAAGATCTCTTGTTTGGCCTGAGGATCCTTGGTCCACCTGTAGACATCAAAGCCCCTGACATTGTATGATAAGGCTTTAAACATCCTATCCTGGTCGACATTTTCAGGTCTTCCCGAATCTTTGAAGTTGATGGGAATAAGATTGTTCAGGTGGTTCCATCCAAGCAGAATCACAATGAGTGAGAGCAATACCGCTTTTTTCAATCGTATGAGCCAGATGAGGAGGAATATCAGATTAGCCAGTAAGAGGTAAGGGTATGCCAGGCCAAAGAGAGCAGGAAAAAACATTTTAGCTGGGTTCACCAGGGGTGCCAGATATGCCAGCAAGAGTGCTGCAGCACCAAGAATATTCAGGATAAATAGGACTTTGTCAGCAATCTTATTCACAACAATTATTTATCGCGCATTTTGAAGAGAAGCTCTTTTTCCCTTGCAGACAGGCTATCGTAACCTGCTTTTGAGATCTTGTCGAGGATCTCATCAATCTCCTTCTGTTCTTCTTTCTTTTGTTGGTTGTATACAATGTCGTCGGCGGAACGCTTATAGCTTACTTTCAGCTTTTCTTTCCCTGGTTTGAACCATGTGGCAATCTTGTCCATCATGCGATCGAAGCCTTTAGATATATCAGTTCCCCGCTTGTAGTAATGTGCAAAAAAGAAACCCATCATAGCTCCCCCTATATGCGCAATCTTTCCTCCGGTATTTACTGAAAAATCCACCATGGAGGTGACGATGAACATGATCAGTGCAATATAGATGATTTTTACCGGACCTATAAACACCAGGGTCATTCTCCTTTCCGGCTGATAGGTAGCTGTAGCAACAACCACAGCCATGACCGAAGCTGAGGCCCCAAGGGCAATGGAGCCTGCCTTTACCGGTTCAAAGACCGGGAACACATTGTAAAATATCACAAATAGCAGTCCGCCGGCCAGTCCCCCCAGGATATAGGTACTCAATAGTTTTTTTACTCCAAGCTCCTGGATGAAAATAGTTCCGAACCAGTACAACCACAATAAATTCATTAGGATATGAATGAAATCCACATGCAGGAACATGTAGGTGGCCAGGGTCCATGGTCTTCGTCCAAGGACCTCCAGGTTGGCCGGTACTGCCAGGTAATCCAGGAATCCCCCAAAAAGTTCGTAAGAATTTGAGAGGAATAGGATAATCCTGACAATTTGTACTGTCAAAAAGAGCCCCAGGTTTAGGTAAATAAGTTTATGAAGGGTGGTCCCTTTGCGGAAAGACTCTTTTACTTCGTCTATAATGCTCATTTAATCAGCTCTTAGTAAAAGTTTCTGGTATACTTGCTCCAGTATTTGATCAGAAAGAATCCAAAAATCATACCACCAAGATGGGCAAAATGCGCAATGCTTCCATCGCTGTTGGTTATACCCAGGTACAGTTCAAGCAATCCAAAACCTATGACCAGCCACTTGGCCTTGATGGGAATGGGAATGAACATCAAGTAGAGGGGGGTATTGGGGAAGAGCATTCCAAATGCCAGCAACACTCCGTAAACTGCGCCTGAAGCTCCTACGGTTGGCCTGATAAGCTCCTTGCCTATGGTATAAAACGGGTTTCCAGGCTGAAGAATTTCATTGAGAAGGGGCCTATTGATGATGTCCACGGAATAGGCGGCCTTTAATGCAGCAATATCAGGGGCAAACTGAATGTAGTTTACCAGCTGATGGAAAAAGGCCGCACCCAGTCCTGTAGCCAGGTAGTAGATCAGGAATCGTTTACTTCCCCACACACTTTCCAGTGTTTTACCAAAGATCCACAGGGCATACATGTTGAAGAAAATGTGGCCAAGTCCGCCATGCATAAACATGTGCGTGACGATTTGCCAGGGAGCAAACAATGGGGACTGAAAATAGAACATGCCCAGTATTCCATTCAGGTTCACTCTGAACACCTGCCCCAGAAGCATGGAACCTAAAAGCATCACCACATTAATTATGATCAGGTTCTTAGTCACCGGGGGCGTACTGCCAAATCTTCCTCCAGAAAATCTATACATCTTGTAATTCTTTAAAATGGGAATCAAGTTCCTCCAATTCAATAATCTTCACGATCAGTTTGCCCGAAGGACTATAATTGGGATTGGTGCAGGCAAATAACTGGTCGATGATCTCATGCATCTCAAGGTCTGTAAGTTGCTTTCCATAAGATATGGCCGAAGCCTTCGCCGCCGCCCGTGATACCCGCTCTGCATTGCCTTCTTCGGGCATGCCCTCAAGTGATTTAAATTGTTCAATCATATATTCAATGGTATCTGCTGCTCCTGTTGGTTTCATGTCGGAAGGAAGTCCATGTACCACCACACTGTTATTGCCGAAATCTCGTATATCAAATCCCAGTTGAACCAGCTCTTCCAGCATTTCAAGGACTACCTGGTAGTCCGAAGCATTCAGAGTGATGGTTTCAGGGAAAAGAGATTGTTGGGCAAGGGCTTGCTTATTCTCCAATGCCGATAACATCCTTTCATATATGATTCGTTCATGTGCCCTTCGCTGATCCACCAGCATCAACCCTGATTTAACAGGTGAAAGGATGTATTTGTTCTTTACCTGAATGATGTTAGGGGTGCTGCCAGGCTTTTCCTGCGCCGGCTCAAAGAGCTGCTCCCAGCCTTCAAATCTTTCATCCAGATAGGGAGTGGTGCGCCTTTCCCTGTCATATGGGTTTTCCCCTTCGAAAGGATTGTAAGCCGGATTAGTATCGATGGCCGGCTGCCTCACCTCTGTATCCTTTGAAAGAACGGGGATATCTATGATTCCCTCTTTGCTAAAATCAAGGGTGGGAGACAGGTTGTTTCTCCCAATGGCCTCTTTTACCGAAGCCAACAGGATTTGCCATATGGATCGTTCATCCTCAAATTTAACCTCTGTTTTGGAGGGATGAATATTCACATCAATTTTGGAAGGATCCGTTTCAAAGTAGATGAAGTAGGATGGAATGTGGTCCGCAGCCAGGATCTGCTCATAGCCATTCATGATGGCCTTATGGAAATAGGGATGTTTTATGTAGCGCTGATTCACAAAAAAGAATTGCTCTCCATAAGTCCTTCTGGCGAATTCCGGTTTCCCGATAAAGCCCGTGATATTGATCAGTGAGGTAGACGATTCCAGAGGGATCAGGTAGGAATTAACCGATTTCCCAAAAACTCCGCTGATCCTTTTCCTGAGGTTTGAAGGGGAAAGAGAAAAGATTTCGGATTCATTGTGAAGAAGGGAAAACCCAATCTCAGGATGGGTGAGAGCCACATGATTGAATTCGCTGATGATATGCCGCAGTTCGGTCTGGTCACTCTTCAGGAATTTCCTTCGGGCAGGGATATTGAAGAAAAGGTTTTTCACCTGGAAATTTGAACCTTCAGGAGCCTGAACAGGCTCAATGGACTCCAGCTTGGATCCGGCCATACGGATCTGTGTTCCCAGTTCATCTTCCGGACGGCGGGTTTTCAGACTTACTTCAGAAACTGCAGCCATGGAAGCCAGCGCCTCGCCCCTGAAGCCACTGGTCCGGATAGAAAAAAGATCCTCTGCACTGCTAATTTTTGAGGTGGCATGCCTGTCAAAACAGAGTCGGGCATCCCCTTCAGACATACCGCATCCGTTGTCCACCACCTGGATCAGGGTTTTACCGGCATCTTTAATAATCACCCCGATCTTAGTGGCTCCCGCATCCACTGCATTCTCCATCAATTCCTTTACCACCGAAGCGGGTCGCTGAATGACTTCACCTGCTGCTATCTGGTTGGCAACCGCATCACTCAATACATGGATGATATCTGACATTTACTTCAAGAATAATAAATAGGCAAGCATTAGAAGCACAGCCAAGATGACAACCAGCCTTAGGTTTGAGGTCCGGGTTGCTTTCACTTTTGCTTTTTGCCTGGCCTGTCTGAACGAGCCCCTTTTTATGGTGGACCGGTTGGGATCGGAAGATATCTCGATTCCCATCTCTGCCTTGATCTGCCTGATCCGATCTTCCCTCTCCTCCTTTTCAGGATCCCAGTACCTGGGGGAGTAGGTGAATTGTTTGTGGCCAGGCAGCTTTATAAACCTGGGTAATCCCATATCACTTTCTTTAGCGGGTAAAGTTAGTTATAAACTCTGTTAAAGTCGAAACTGTTTTTTACTTTTGAGGCTATGAAAGCCCGAATCCTTGAAAATCTGAATGAAGCACAGGAAGTGCTGGAAGAGTTTGTGAATCAGCCCGAAAACATTGAAGCCATTGAAGATGCAGCTATCCTCATGATAGAGGCTATTCAAAATGGCGGAAAAATAATTTCCTGTGGGAATGGTGGTTCCATGACCGATGCCATGCATTTTGCCGAGGAGCTTTCAGGAGTTTTCAGGGAGAAGCGTTCCGCTCTTCCGGCTATAAGCATCTCAGATCCTTCCCATATTACCTGCACGGCCAACGATTACAGTTTTGATGAGATTTTCTCCAGGTATGTGGAAGGTGTGGGACAGGAAGGCGATGTTTTGTTGGCCATTAGCACCAGCGGCAACTCCATGAACATCATCAAAGCGGCCGAAGCTGCTTTGGGCAAGGGCATGAAAGTGGTCGGGCTCACCGGGAAGACAGGCGGACTCCTGGCCGGGATGGTTGATGGCGAGATTCGCGTGAAGGGACGAAAACATTCTGACCGCATACAGGAGATCCACATCAAGATTCTCCACATCCTGGTCCTCCTGATTGAGCAGGGTGTTTTCTAGGCATTTTGCGAAAAGATATTCCATGGAAAATATGAAAGGCCATCCCATGACAGGACGGCCTCTCTTCTGAATCGGCTTATTTATCCAGGATTATTTTTTGTCCTTGCTGAACTTAATGGAAATTACGTACCAAACCTGGACTGGTTTCCCCCGCTGCTTTCCTGGCGTCCAGTCGGGCATTTCGCTAATCACTTTAAGGGCGGGAGCATCAAATCCTTCATAGCTGCTTGAGAGTACTTCAGCCTTCACGGCCTTGCCTTTGCTATTGATTAGAAAGCGAACTTTTGCTTCGCCTTCGATCCCCTGGCTCTTTGCTTTTTCCGGGTATTCCAGGTTGGAATAAATGTAGGTTTTCAGGGCAGTGTTACCTCCGGGGAACCTGGGCATGTCTTCCACGATGTAGAATACTTCATCAGTCGTTTTTAAGATTCCTTCTTTGGTAGTAATCAGGACCACCCCGTCCTTGGCACCGTATTGCTTTGCTACGGGACTGTCGGGATCTTTTATAACACTGATATTATCGATAAGGTCTGAATCAATATTTTCGATCTCATCTACCTGTTCGCCATCCACCACATACACCGGCTCTGCCATGGACCCGTCTGTTCCCTGTATGGTGAGCTTATCGGCCTTAAGGGTGATGGCCCCGGACTTCTTGCTATCATCTTCTGAATCTTGGAGCACAAAGTTTATGGGGAAGGTAAACAATACGGTGACTGGCTCGCCCTTGTTTTCCCCTGGGGTCCATCTGGGTGAGGAATTTACCACCCTGATGGCTTCCTTATCAAGCGAAGGGTCCACACTGCGAACCACCACTGCATCTACCACCTGTCCGTTTTTATTTACAGCAAACTGAACAATCACCTTTCCGTCCACACCCTTTTCTGCTGCGGATTTGGGATATTTGAGGTTTTGTGCGATGTACTTTCGGAATTCAGGAGCAGGATCTCCCCCATTGAAAAGGGGCATAGTTTCCACCACATAGAATACATCTTTGGCTTTATTTGCGTCTTTGGTGGTAATTATGATGACCCCGTCTTTAGCATCGTATTTCTTAACCATAGGATCGTCTTGATCCTTGATCACATTGATGCTTTCGATCAGGTCTGGATCCAGGTGGTCCACTCCTTTCACTTCCTTACCGTCCACCACAAATACAGGTTGTGCATCCGAACCGTCCTTGAGCCTCAGGGAGATGGCCCCGGAGGCCTCTTTCTTCACTTCCAGGGGCACCGATTCCAGGTCAAGCTCAACTGCTTCCACCTCCAGTTTGAGAGGCTTGTTTCCAATATCCGATGCTTTGACAGCGAAGGTTTTGTAGCCTACATAAGATACTACCAGCTCAGGATTGCCATCCACATTGAGCCTGAAGGTTCCATCTATGTCAACTACGGTTCCTACGGTGCTGTGCCGTATGACAATGGATGCACCGGTGGCAGGTTCGCCGGTGTCGGCAAGTACCACCTTGCCTTTAACTGTTTTCTGTTGAGGGGTCATGCCGGTGGTGAGTCCCAGGGTGACCAGGACTGCCGGAATGAGCATAGCGATTTTCAGGATTCCCCATGGGGATCTTTTTGGCTTTTTCATCATTTTGAATCTGTTAAGAGTTAAGGAATGATTAAACTGGTTGCCCAGCCTGAACACATTCACACCCAGGGTGTGGTTCATAAGCTGTGCCCTGTAACGAGCTGGATTGACGCCGGTCGAAAGGACCTGCCGGTCAGCCAGGTGCTCGTGATTTTCTTTAATCATCCTGGAAATAAGCCA
>Ga0316191_10001484_pt1 | contig 16574 bp, 19 predicted proteins | sample Eddworburr2cm_MG_FD_204928 | JGI IMG/M metagenome (GOLD analysis project Ga0316191, IMG submission 204928) | Coastal sediment microbial communities from Maine, United States - Eddy worm burrow 2 cm | ecosystem: Environmental > Aquatic > Marine > Coastal > Sediment | place: USA: Maine...
CAGACATCATCCCCTGGTCTTGATTCAAGAAAAAATACTACTTTAGTGAGGCTGTCCCGGGCTTCATAGTAGGGACCTTACTAAATGATGCTCGCAGGATTGAGATGCAAAAACAGATTTTTTTGAATAGAACAAGAGTTTTAAAGTTCTTAGGCATGCCGGTTCTGATCGGCATGTTCTTTTATCAGTCGGGATGTGAGACCGTATCTAAGAATACACTTACAATTGCCGCTTCGGCCAATATGCAATATGCCATGGAGGAACTCATTGCTCGTTTCGAGGAGGAATCCGGGATTTCGTGTGAGTTGATTGTGGGTTCTTCAGGCAAATTGACGGCCCAGATTGTGGAAGGGGCACCTTTTGATCTCTTCTTTTCGGCCGACATGAAGTATCCCAGGGCGATTTATGAGAAGGGGTTGACCTCGGGGCCTCCGCGAATCTATGCCTATGGTCATCTCGTTTTCTGGAGTCTTGATCCGGGCCTTGAACTTACGAAGGAAGGACTCATGGGTGAGGAATTGAGGCACATAGCTGTGGCAAATCCGGAAACGGCGCCCTATGGGAGAGCGGCAGAGGACCTCCTGAGAGGCATGGGGGTTTATGAAAAAATTGAATCAAAACTGGTCTTTGGAGAAAGCGTTGCCCAGACCAATCAATTCATCTTGTCAGGAACGGCCGAAGTGGGCATAACGGCGCGTTCCGTGGTTTCAGCACCCGAAGCCAGGGGAAAAGGCCAGTGGAGAGAGGCAGATGTGACTCTATACGAACCCATCGCTCAAGGTTTGGTGCATCTGAAACAAAATGATCCAGAAAAGGAAAAATGGGCCCGGGAATTTGATGACTTCCTGCGGTCACAGACTGCCATTGATATTTTGCATAAGTTTGGATACGGTTTAGAGAAAGAAGAATGAACGTGCTCAATGGGAATATCGCGGAGGTTCGCGTCAATGGCGAACTGTCAATCGTTCGAGTGGATGTGAAGGACCATCTGTTGTCCTGCATTGTCATAGATACCCCTGAAACTGCTGATTATTTGGTCCGGGGAGGTGAGGTCAAGGTCATATTCAAGGAGACCGAAGTGATCATAGCGACGGGTGATACCCAAGGCATCAGCCTGAGGAACAAATTCAGGGGTAAAGTAGTACGCATCGATTCGGATATTCTGCTGAGCAAACTGGCCATAGACACCCCGGTTGGAACCATTACCTCGATCATAACCTCGAATGCTGTCAAGGATTTGGGAGTTAAATTGGGAACCGAAGTGACGGCCATGGTCAAAACCAATGAGTTGATTTTGTCGAGATGATAGATTTGAATCCCTTAGTGCTGACCTTTAAGCTGGCGGTGGTCACAACCATCATCCTGTTTTTCGTGTCCGTACCCATCGCTTATTGGTTGGCTTACAGCAAAAGCAAAGCAAAGCCTGTAGTCGAGGCCCTGGTGAGCATGCCCCTGGTGCTTCCTCCCACGGTGATCGGTTTTTACATGCTTTTGGCCTTCAGCCCCTCAAATGCCTTTGGTGGGTGGCTCGAAGACTGGATCGGACTCAGACTCGTATTCTCTTTCGAGGGCCTGGTGCTCGGGTCGGTGATTTACAGTCTTCCCTTCATGGTCCAACCGATTCAGGCCGGATTTTCGAATCTTTCGCCGGATTTGAAGCGTGCTTCCTATGTCATGGGCAAATCGCGCCTGACCACCTTGAATCGCGTATTGCTGCCCAATATGAAGACGTCCCTGCTTACAGGCATCGTGCTCGCTTTCGCCCATACTATTGGAGAATTTGGAGTGGTGCTGATGATCGGGGGCAACATATCCGGTAAGACCCGTGTGGCCTCCATTGCCATCTACGACCAGGTGGAATCGATGAACTACGATGTTGCCAATGCCTATTCCCTGATTCTTTTTGCTTTGACTTTCATCATTCTCCTCGCTGTCTATCTGCTCAACGGGGGTTACTTTAAAAGGATCAGAAGATGATTGAGCTTCGCATTCAAAAGGAGCTGCGTTCCTCCGGGGGCAAGATGCTTCTCGATATTGAATTGTCGGTAGGCAAGGGAGACATTGTGACCCTTTACGGCAGGTCCGGAGCTGGCAAGACGAGTCTGCTCATGCTCCTTGCCGGGTTGATGCGGCCCGACAGCGGATTCATCCGGGCGGACGGACAGACATGGACAGATACCCAAAAAAGGATTTGGAGAAGGCCTCAGGAGCGCAACGTGGGGCTGGTTTTCCAGGAATATGCTCTTTTTCCAAACATGACGGTCATGGAAAACCTGAGCTATGCCATGCGCAAAGGGCAGAAAGACGAGAGGGAACACCTGGTTGAGATCATGGATCTGAAAGAACTGAAAAACAGAAAACCCGATACGCTTTCAGGGGGTCAGAAGCAGCGTGTGGCTCTGGCGAGGGCCCTTGTGAACAAACCGAGCCTGCTCCTTCTGGATGAGCCCCTCTCAGCACTCGACCCCGACATGAGGGGTAAGTTGCAACAGTACATCCTTCAGGTACACCGGGAATACGGTCTGACCACGATTTTGATCAGTCATGATGTAACGGAGATCATCAAAATGTCTGACTATGTCATGGAGATGGAGCTCGGGCGAGTCATCCGCAAGGCAACTCCGGGTGAGATCTTCACTCATGAAAAGCTCAATGCCAAGTTTCAGTTTACGGGCGAAGTGATGAATATGTCGCGGCAGGATTTCATAGTCATTGTAACGGTACTCGTGGGCCGGGAATTGGTCAAGGTGGTCGCGAACGACAGTGAAGTGGAGGACATGGAGGTAGGTGACCGTGTATTGATTGCTTCAAAAGCCTTCAACCCCGTCATTCACAAGATTTCGTAGTTCACAGAAACGACTTTGCTTCCTGAACTTGTTCGCGCCGGTTCCAATCTTCATTTTAGTTAAAGTTCTTTTCCAAATGAACCAGAATTTGTATTTTTAGTAGTTCATTTCCTGCTGGGGATAACTTTTAAAAAGATTGATTATGAGTAAATTATATAAAGAACGAAGTTTCACATTCCACGCCTTATCAGGCCTGTTGACACTCTTGTTTCTCACCGTATCCGGAATGGACCCGGTTCTGGCGCAGGAATCGGATAACTTCAAGGAGTTTAAAGGGGTCGTGATGAATAAACGGACAAAGAAAACCCTCGAGTTTGCGACACTCTCGGTGTCGAATACCAATATCTCGTCGGTTTCGAATCTCGATGGCCAATTCTCGCTCAAAGTTCCGATTGAGAACCTGGGGGAGAGCGTCCGAATCAGTTATTTGGGCTACCAGACACTCACAATGCCCTTGTCTGAATTCAAAACAGAAGACAGCCAGATTGAAATGGTGGAGGCTTTTGAGAAGCTTCCCGACGTGAACATAGCAGACGTTGATCCCTATGTCGTGATGAAAAAAGCGATGGATAACCGGGGGAAAAGTTCACTCAAGGAGCCCCTTATCGTCAAGGCCTTTTACAGGGAATCCATCAAAAAACGAAGGACCTATGCATCTCTTTCCGAGGCGGTCGTCGATATTTACCGGTCGCCTTTTGCATCTGAGGCCAAAGACTATGTGATCCTGGACAAAGCGAGAAAGAGCACTGATTACAGGAAGATCGACACCCTTGTTATCAAGTTGCAGGGCGGGCCCTACAACAACATCGGCATGGATATGGTGCGGAACAGGGACCTTTTCTTTTCGTATGACATGTTTGACATCTACAATTTCAAATTCGACAAAATGGTCAACATGAACAACAACAATGTCTATGTGATCGATTTCAAGCAGAAATCCTCCATTGTCGAACCCTTTTACCAGGGCAAGCTTTTCATAGACGCGGATACCTATTCCCTGGTCAAAACCGAATTCAGCCTGAATTTGGACAACATGGTGAAGGCCAAGAAATTCTTTGTCAAGAAAAAACCGGTCAATGCCGATGTGATCCCACTGGACACCAAGTATATCATTGATTACAGGGAGCAGGATGGCAAATGGCATTTCAATTACAGCAGGATCGAGCTCAGCTTTAAAGTCAAATGGGACAAGAAGCTTTTCAATTCGATCTACAACATTTCAATAGAAATGGCCGTGACCGACTGGAAGGTTAACGAGGACAAGGAGGTCATCAGGAGTCGTGACCGGATGCGACGCAATGTTATTCTGAATGACCAGGTCTCAGGTTTTTCCGATCCGAAATTTTGGGGTGAACGAAACGTTATTGAACCGGACAAGTCCATAGACAATGCGATCCGAAAGATTCAGCGGAACTACGAAAGAAAGTCTCCCTGACAGCTTGTAACCGAGAGTTTTAGTAAAGTTTTAATAAAATAATAGGTGATAATTCGTAATTTCGCCCCCAAAAATTGTTTTATTAAAATTGAAGATTCGTCATTTATACATGGTATTGGTTTGTGCCCTTGTGGCACTGCCCGGCGCGGTTTCGGCCCAGATTGACAATCGTGGGATCGAAGGGGAAGATGTGTTTCAATACCAACCCAATGAGCAGGAGGAGCAGCAGATGATTCCGATGGAAGCCGATGGCGTTGATATCAAATCAGACTATCTGACCCTTTTTGGCAGTTTGAAAGACATTGCGGATAATTTTCCGGCATACAGCGTGATTCCCAAAAAGAGGAATCGGGGCATGACCAGCCGTTCCAATGTAGACAAGGATGTGATGGTAAAGCAGTATTGGAACGGGAAGGACATGAACGAGAACAAGTTCAAGACTTCGCTGGAATTGGGTAGATATGAGACCAGCACCTCTCGCATCAGAATCGTTTGCCGGGACCACAGCTATGTGGATGGAGACCGGGTGAAGCTTTACGTCAATGAAGAGGTGATCCGAAGAAGCATTACGCTGGAAGGTGGATATTACATCATTGACATCGATCTCAGGGAAGGATTCAATCGTATCGACATCGAGGCGCTCAATCAAGGTTCCTCAGGGCCAAACACGGCGGAGTTCAAGGTTTTTGACGACAATGGCAATTTGCTTGCCTCTCGAGAATGGAATATACTTACCGGATATATCGCCACCATGGTGGTTATGAAGAACTGATCCCTCTCGTTCTTGGATTTTAAAAGTTTGCTTAGGAAAGAGAAAATGTCTTAGGGGATCATCATGACAAAACGAATTCTTGTTTTTATCGTAAAACTCGCTGTCGCAGGGTTGCTTCTGCTGGTGCTGTTCATCGGGTCGGTTTATCTCGGTCTTTTTGGCCATATCTATTCCAAGAAGGAATTGAAGGACTTCAGAAATCATTCGGCATCTCTGGTGCTCTCAGACAACGGAAGCATCATTGGCCGCTTTTTCTTTGAGAATCGCACCAATGTGAAACTCGAACAGCTGCCCGAAGGACTTATAGAAGCGCTTGTGGCTACTGAGGATGCCCGTTATTTTGAGCATGAGGGAGTGGATTCCAGGAGCCTTCTTCGGGTTTTGGTGAAGAGCATAATTCTTCGGCAAAAAAGCGCTGGTGGAGGCAGCACCATCACCCAGCAGCTGGCCAAGAACATGTTTGGGCGCCAAAACATCGGTTGGTTCAGCATGCCGGTCAACAAGACCAAAGAGATTATCCTGGCAGGACGCATTGAAGAGCTGTATTCTAAAGAGGAGATTCTCGCCTTGTACCTCAATACGGTCCCCTTTGGAGAAAACGTTTTTGGAGTCGAAGCTGCTGCAAGGCGCTATTTCAACAAGAGTGCGGCCAGGCTCAAAACCGAGGAATCCGCTGTATTGATAGGCATGCTGAAGGCAAACACCTATTACAATCCCAGGCTGTATCCGGAACATTCCATCAACCGTCGCAATGTCGTGTTGGAGCAGATGGAGAAATACGAATACCTGGATAAAGCCGAAACAGATTCCTTGCAGTCTCTTCCGCTGGAGTTGGATTATGCCAACCTGGAATCTGAAGGACCGGCTAATTATTTTCTGGTCCACATCCGACAGGAGGCCCAGGAAATACTCGAGGAGATCAATGAGGATCGTGAAGAGCCTCTCGATCTGAACAAGAGTGGATTGATCATTGAGACTTCGCTGAGCCTTGAGCTTCAGACGTATGCTCTCAATGCGATAAAAAACCATCTCTCCCGCATGCAGGCTAAACTCGACCAGCAATACAGGTCGGGTCAGTCGAAAAAAAACCTCACTGCCCTGGTCGACCGTGAAATAGAAAACAACAATATTGGGGAAAGGGCGCAGGAGATCAGACCCCGGGAGATCTTTACCTGGGAAGGGTTTCGCAACGATTCCATTTCTTTGCGTGACAGCATAGCGCATTCGCTTCTCACCCTTCAGGCGGGATTCATTGCGCTGGATCCCAACGATGGTGAGATCAAGGCCTGGATCGGGGGGAATGATTATCGAACCCAACCCTATGATCAGGTTTTTGCCCAGCGTCAAACGGCTTCCGCCTTCAAACCCATACTGTACGCTTCTGCCCTGGAACAGGGTGCCATGCCCTGTCAGTACCTGGACAATGACCCGATCGTGTTAACCGATTTTGAAGGATGGCAGCCACAAAATTACGATCATTCCACCGGGGGCAAATACTCTATTGCGGGGGCTCTTTCCCGTTCGATGAACATCCCAACGGTGAACTTGTTCTTCAGACAGGATTTTGACGAATTGTCAGAAATTTGGACGGCTTTGGGCTACAGCCAGGAGCTGGAGTATGAGCCTGCAGTTGCCCTGGGCACGACTTCTGCCAGTCTTTTCGAGATGAGCAGGGCCTATGCTTCCTTTGCCAATGGTGGGATTGCCGTGGAACCGAAGATGATTCGAAGAATAAGAACCGCTGACGGCCAGGTGCTGTATCAGGATGAGAAGATGAAAGAAACGCGACGTGTACTGGCCGCTTCGACATCAAAACTTTTGAGCGCGATGCTTCAAAAAGCGATTCTCGAGGGTACAGGGAGGTCCATGTCAGGAACCTATGGCGTGCGGTTGCCTCTTGCTGGCAAAACCGGAACGTCTCAGGATTATGCCGACTCATGGTTTTTGGCCTACAGCCCGAACCTGGTTCTGGCTACACGCGTTGGAGCACCCTATCCATCGGTTCATTTCAACAGCGGCTCCAATGGCTCGGGAAGTGCCCTGGCGCTGCCAATTGTGGCAAGAACCCTCCGGGATGTTCAGCGAAGCAGCAGTCTGAAGAAGAGATTTTTCCCTGCTTTTGAAGCGTTGCCGGAAGACTATGATTACGTGCTGGCATGCGCAGACTACATCGATGACTCCGAGATCGAAAGAATGCTGGAAAGCGTTTTTTCATCCGAAATGACCACCTTTGAGAAAGCCTCGAAAAAGGCCAAACGCAAGGCTCGAAAGAAGGAAAAAAAGGGATTCTTCAACCGACTTTTCAAGCGAAATAAAGACTGATGGGGGCTGACTAGTTGAGCCAGCTGCCGATCAGCGCGAGACCTCCGAAGAGAAACAAGAAAGCCAGGGCGATGGCTATTGCTATCACGTAGATGATCAAGGTTCCCTGGGCCCAGTTTTTACGATGAATATTACCCTCACTGAAAGCCCAAACCAGGATCATAATGAATCCGATGAGGGGAAGGCTCGCGATGAAAATGGTAAGGGCCCATTCTTTGGCGTCAAGTGTCCGTGTGTCCAGATGTTGTTCCATATTTACTAGAATTGAATTTAAAGGTTAGCAAGACGGGAAGGTGGTCCGAGGCTTCACCGAACACATCCATTACTTCTGCACTTACTTCTTTTATGTAATCTGTATTGTAAAAGATGTAATCCAGTCTTTCCGTGGGTTCCCTGGAGTTGTAGGTATTCTTGATCTCACTGCGGTCATATGCGGCACTTCCGGTGTGAATCAATTCCTCCAGGAGGGCAATCCCGGCATTCTCATAGCGGGGGTCGCTGTTGAAGTCACCCAGCATGATCGTGGGTCCTTCTTTGTAATATTTCGCATAAATGCCGCGAAGTTTTTCGATTTGATCGATCCGCGTGGCCTGGTCAAATGCTTCCAGGTGCACATGGATCAGCACCAGGTTGTGACCGGCCACACGCACCTTGACCACCTGGGCCAAACGATCCAGGTAAAAGCTGTCGTAGTAAAAGGGGTTGTCCTGATTTCTCTGAAGTTCGATGCGCTCCTGCTCGATTATCGGGTACTTGCTCAAAACAGACTGACCGGATATCACCTTTCCAAAGTGCATGGAGAAGGGGTAATAGGGAAAGGGCACATAGCGCTTGTCCCAATTCACCGTTTTGGCAGAATAGCGGTACCCCAATTCTCCAATGAGAGCATGCTGGTCAATGTTGTAGGATCTGTCAGAGTCATAGTCGATTTCCTGGAAAGCAAGAATATCGGCGTCAATGAGGCTTAGATTTTCAAGTACCCGATCCATATTGTCCTCAAAAAGGGATCTGGGCTTTTCAACCGGAAGGTTGTTGGTCATTCCGCTGAGGTACCCTATATTATAGGTGAGGATGCGAAATTCATCTCCGGTGCGAACGGCTTTTTCGTTTGGCGATTCACTCACGACCGCATAGTCTCCAGGGCTCAAATTCGGTGAGGAGGCCCATAAATAGAAGCCAATGGTCAGGACGACAAGCGACATGAGAACGAGAAAGGCGTATTTGAGGAATTTCATGAGGGGGAATAAAAATTTAAATATAATAAATTAATTGATAATGAATTCTTTGTATATTTGCAGCCCAAAACTAAATTCACTTTAAAGAGAACTGATGAAAGGAGGTGCCCAACTATGTTAATTATTCCGGTTAAGGATGGTGAGAACATTGATAGAGCGTTAAAACGTTTTAAGAGGAAGTTTGACCGAACCAAGACAATGAAGACATTGCGCGAGCGCAAGGAGTTCAAGAAACCTTCAGTAGTTCGAAGAAAGCAGGTTCAGAAAGCCAAATACATACAGAACATCAGAACCAACGAAGAAAAAGGATAATCTCACGGTTCATTGAAAGAATTTTACGGATCCGTCAGCGATCCCATGAAAAATAAAATCCCGGCCCTGCCGGGATTTTTTTGTTGCGCTGCGAAGTGTTCTTAAACTATTTTTTGTATTTTTATAGTGGTAGGATGTAAATTCTGCCGAGCCATTGGAGATGTTTATCGGAAATCCGAAAGATTTTGAGTATAACTCGGTTTGTTGAGTATATTGACCACGAAAAAAAGTATTCACCCTATACCATTTCGGCCTATCAAAAGGATCTTAGCGAATTCAAGGAGTTCTGCAAGACAGAGTTCAATACTTCAAAAATTGAAGATGTTCCCTACAGTTTGATCCGCAGCTGGATCGTCGACCGGGTAGAGAATGGGCTGACAAACCGCACGATAAACCGCAAGATAAGTTCATTGAAATCCTACTACAACTTTCTGCTGAGAACCAAGCAGATTACGGAGAGTCCGCTCAGAAAGCACCAGGCGCTGAAATCGGAGAAGCGCGTGAATGTTCCTTTTTCGGAAAAAGAGATTCGCGAGGTCCTGAAAGGCTTTGAGGACGGCGATGATTTTGAATCCCTTAGGGACAAATTGATCATCGAGCTCCTGTATACGACCGGGATGAGACGTGCCGAATTGATCGAGCTCAGGAACGAGTCGCTTGACCTCTCACAAAGGATTGTTAAAGTGGTGGGAAAAAGAAATAAAGAAAGGCAGATCCCGTTATTGGAATCAGTGGTTGGAACCATTCAGAAGTACCTTGACCTGAAAGGTGAAATATTTCCGGATGCCGACCATTTGTTTGTGACGATCAAAGGGAAGAAAATTTATGCCAATCTGGTCTATAGAACGATCAACGATTACTTTGGAAAAGTTTCGTTGAAAGTAAAAAAAAGTCCTCATGTGGTGAGGCATTCCTTCGCAACCCATTTGCTGAGTGAAGGGGCTGATTTGAATTCTGTAAAAGAATTGCTTGGACATTCAAGCCTCGCATCCACCCAGGTGTATACGCACAGCAATCTGAAGGACCTGAAAACAATGTATAACAAGGCTCATCCAAGGGGCGACAAAAACTATTAACTTATGAAAGTATCAATCCAGTCAGTTAATTTCAACATTAACCAGGACCTAGTTCAATTCATTGAGAAGAAAGTTAATAATCTGGAGAAGTTTCACGACCATATCTTAGGGGCCGAAGTGTATCTGAAAGTTCAGAGTACGAGTGAAAAGGAAAATAAAATAGTCGACATAAAAATCAAGCTGCCGGGCATAGATCCCGTGGCCAAAAAAAGCTCCAAGACTTTTGAGGAAGGAGTGAGCTCCTGCGTCGATTCTCTGAAGCGCCAACTGGTCAAAAGAAAAGAGAAGTTGAGGGCCTAAAATTATTTTAAAAAACAGGGAAAAAGTTTTGTAGAACTCATAAAACTTTTTACATTTGCAAACCGTTAGAAAAAGCGGTTTGTTTTTTTATGCGGTAAAGTGTAAAAAAGCCGATGTAGCTCAGCTGGCTAGAGCAGCTGATTTGTAATCAGCAGGTCGTGGGTTCGAGTCCCTCCATCGGCTCAGGTCTTTGAAAGAATTTATTGAAAAATTGAGGGGAGATACTCAAGCGGTCAACGAGGACAGACTGTAACTCTGTTGGGCAACCTTCGTAGGTTCGAATCCTGCTCTCCCCACGAATTTGTAGCAGATAAAGTGATTTAAAGCGGGAGTAGCTCAGTTGGTAGAGCTTCAGCCTTCCAAGCTGATTGTCGCCGGTTCGAGCCCGGTCTCCCGCTCTATTTTACCTTCGTTTTATAAGGTAGCTGAAAAGAACTGAAACCTGTTCCGGATATTTCAGCCGGTGTAGCTCAGGGGTAGAGCGTTTCCTTGGTAAGGAAGAGGTCACGGGTTCAAATCCCGTCATTGGCTCTGGTTTGATGAATTTGAGAAGAGCTGAAAAGTTGAAATAATATAGAGTAAAGTGACCTCGGTCACGCCTGCCTGCCGGCAGGCAGGGGTTCAAATCCCGTCATTGGCTCAATTTGTAGACTTCGAAACGTACGAATTTTAACACGATTATATAACTAAGATTAAATTTAACAATCATGGCAAAAGAAACTTTTGATCGTTCAAAGCCCCATTTAAATATTGGTACTATTGGACACGTTGACCACGGTAAGACTACTTTGACTGCTGCCATCACTAAGGTATTAGCAGATAAAGGTCTTTCTGAGATTAAGGACTTCGACCAGATCGACAACGCTCCTGAAGAGAAAGAGAGAGGTATAACCATCAACACGGCGCACGTAGAATATCAGACTGAGAATCGTCATTATGCACACGTTGACTGTCCAGGTCACGCGGATTATGTGAAAAACATGGTTACAGGTGCTGCGCAGATGGACGGTGCGATTTTGGTAGTTGCTGCTACAGACGGACCTATGCCACAAACGCGTGAGCACATCCTTTTGGGACGTCAGGTAGGTATTCCTAGAATGGTTGTCTTCATGAACAAAGTTGACATGGTTGACGATGAGGAATTGCTCGAGCTCGTTGAAATGGAAGTAAGAGACCTTTTGTCTTTCTACGAATATGACGGTGACAATGGCCCTGTAATCCAGGGATCTGCATTGGGTGCCCTCAACGGTGAAGGCAAGTGGGTTGATACGGTTGTTGAGCTCATGGATGCTGTTGACAACTGGATCGAACTTCCAAAACGTGACGTTGACAAAGATTTCTTGATGCCAGTTGAAGATGTTTTCTCTATCACCGGTCGTGGTACTGTTGCCACAGGTAGAATTGAGACAGGTGTTGCCAACACTGGTGACGGAGTTGATATCATCGGTATGGGTGCTGAGAAATTGACTTCTACAATCACAGGGGTTGAGATGTTCCGCAAGATCCTCGACAGAGGTGAGGCAGGTGACAACGTAGGTATCTTGTTGAGAGGTATCGATAAGAATGAGATCAAGAGAGGTATGGTAATCTGCAAGCCAGGTTCAATTACACCTCACGCCAAATTCAAAGCTGAGGTTTATATCCTCAAAAAAGAAGAAGGTGGACGTCACACTCCATTCCACAAAAACTACCGTCCTCAGTTCTACGTAAGAACAACTGATGTAACAGGAACAATCAACCTTCCTGACGGAGTTGAGATGGTGATGCCAGGTGACAACTTGACGATCACAGTTGACCTCATCCAGCCTATCGCCCTGAACATCGGTCTTCGTTTCGCCATCCGTGAAGGAGGTAGAACAGTAGGAGCCGGTCAGGTGACTGAGATTCTTGACTGATTTTTAAGAAAAGTCAATTGAAACAATAATGAAAATCAGGTGCTTCCAAATCAGAAGCACCTTATTTTCCTTACGGGTGTAGCTCAGTTGGTAGAGCACTGGTCTCCAAAACCAGGTGTCGGGAGTTCGAGCCTCTCCACCCGTGCGTAAAGAAATTTGAGAATGGGTATAGTGAATTATATAAAAGAGTCGTTTGCAGAGCTGCAGAACAATGTGAGTTGGATGCCCAGGGAAGAGGCGCAGAAGAACACGGTTCTCGTTGCGGTTTTCACAGTGATCTTTGCGATAGCAGTGTTCCTTGTAGACAAGTTCTTTCAGGCGGGTCTTGAGAAGTATTTCAATATTTTCAATTAAATAACAGGCATGTCTGATACTTCAGTAATGAAATGGTACGCGGTTCGAGCGATCGGTGGACAGGAGAACAAGGTCAAAACCTACATTGAGAATGAAATCTCAAGGCTGGGTCTTTCTGACTATGTCAACCAGGTACTTGTTCCGACCGAAAAAGTGATTCAGATTCGCAACGGCAAAAAGTACCATAAAGAGAAGGTCTATTTTCCCGGATACATTATGGTAGAGGCCAACTTGAGCGGTGAGGTTCCTCACGTGATCAAGTCGGTTACGGGCGTTATTGGCTTTCTTGGAGAAACCAAAGGGGGAGATCCTGTGCCTCTTAGGAAATCTGAAGTGAACAGAATGCTGGGTACGGTGGATGATCTGGCCGTCCAGAATGAGAATGTTGCCATTCCGTTCATCAAAGGAGAAACAGTCAAAGTAATCGATGGTCCGTTCAACGGATTTGACGGCACCATTGAGAAGATCAATGAAGAAAAGAGAAAACTTGAAGTGATGGTGAAGATCTTCGGGCGCAAGACCCCGCTGGAGCTGAACTACATGCAGGTTGAAAAGATATCATAAATGTTACGGTTATTTGGTTAATACATTAGCTTCCAACTTAGTGTATTTTCTTAATTAAAGTTAAAACAATGGCAAAAGAAGTTAGTAAGGTAGTTAAATTACAGGTTCGTGGAGGTGCAGCCAATCCTTCGCCACCTGTAGGACCAGCATTGGGTGCTGCCGGAGTTAACATTATGGAGTTCTGCAAGCAGTTCAATGCGAGAACCCAGGACAAACCCGGAAAGGTCCTTCCAGTCGTGATAAACGTCTACAAGGACAAATCTTTCGATTTTGTCGTTAAAACTCCACCCGCAGCAGTTCAATTGCTAGAAGCAGCGAAAGTGAAAAAAGGTTCTGGAGAGCCTAATCGCAAGAAAGTGGCTTCTGTTACCTGGGATCAAATACGTACGATAGCTGAGGATAAAATGCAGGATTTGAATGCATTTCAAGTAGAGTCGGCGATGTTGATGGTTGCAGGAACAGCGAGATCCATGGGAATTCGTGTAAAAGGAACAGCTCCAGTTAAATCAGCGTAAGAAATGGCAAAACTGACAAAGAAGCAAAAAGAAGCCAAAGCAAAAATCGAGGCGGGTGTATCGCATGACGTATTGCAGGCTTCTACTTTAGTAAAGGAAATCACCAACGTAAAATTTGATGCAAGTGTTGATCTTGCAGTACGTTTGGGTGTAGATCCGCGTAAAGCGAACCAGATGGTCAGAGGTGTTGTGACGCTTCCGAACGGAACGGGTAAAGAGGTGAAGGTCCTCGCTTTGGTGACTCCTGACAAGGAGGCTGAGGCCAAGGAAGCCGGAGCCGATTACGTGGGATTGGACGAATACCTCCAGAAGATAAAAGGAGGATGGACAGATGTTGACGTTATAGTCACCATGCCAAGTGTTATGGGAAAACTGGGTCCGTTGGGTAGGATTCTCGGTCCACGCGGACTGATGCCAAACCCGAAGACCGGTACCGTAACCATGGATGTGGCGAAAGCAGTCAAAGATGTTAAAGGTGGTAAGATCGACTTTAAAGTTGACAAGACAGGGATAGTGCACGCCTCAATCGGAAAAGTTTCTTTCGAGGCGGACAAAATTGCTGAAAATGCCAACGAATTGATCAAAACCCTAATGAAGTTGAAGCCAGCAACTGTGAAAGGAGCTTACGTGAAGAGTATTTTCATGTCTAGCACCATGAGCCCAGGAGTCGCTATCGACACGAAATCAGTTAATTAAGCGAGTTAAAGTTTTTAATCATGACAAGAGAAGAGAAATCAAGAGTAATTGAGGACCTGACTGGCAAGTTGACTGATAACAACATCATCTACCTGGCGGACATCTCAGGGTTGAACGCAATGCAGACCTCAAATTTGAGGAGGGCATGCTTCAAGGCCAATGTGAACCTGGCGGTTGTCAAGAACACATTGCTCGCCAAAGCGATGGAGAAGGCTGAAAAGGATTTTGGCGAATTGCCGGAGACATTGAAAGGCAATACATCGCTGATGATATCCGATACGGGTAACGCCCCTGCAAAGGTAATCAAGCAGTTCAGAAAAGGTGGTAATAAGCCGATTTTGAAAGGAGCCTATGTTGAAGAGGCCGTATATGTAGGTGATGATCAGCTTGAGAACCTGGTTAACATCAAATCGAAAGAGGAATTGATCGGGGACATCATCGGTCTGCTTCAGTCGCCTGCGAAGAATGTCATCTCGGCATTGCAGTCAGGAGGCGGAACATTGCATGGCATCCTGAAAACCCTCGGAGAAAAAGAGTAAACACACTAATAAACTAATAATAAAATTTAAACAGAAAGAAAATGGCAGAGTTAAAAGATTTCGCAGAACAATTGGTTAACTTGACGGTGAAAGAAGTTAATGAATTGGCAAATATCTTAAAAGAAGAATACGGCATCGAGCCTGCTGCTGCAGCTGTGGCTGTAGCTGGCGGAGCTGCAGGTGGTGGTGAAGCGGCAGCTGAGGAAAAATCTGAATTCGATGTGATCCTTACAGCAGCTGGTGGTTCTAAACTGGCTGTAGTAAAATTGGTTAAGGAATTGACCGGGCTTGGATTGAAAGAAGCCAAAGGAATCGTTGATAGCGCTCCAGCACCTATCAAGGAGGGTATCTCTAAAGATGAGGCAGAAGGTCTCAAAAAATCTTTGGAAGAAGCTGGTGCTGAGGTTGAGCTCAAGTAACAAGCTCAATCTTCAACCATCTAAGGTTTAGGTCTTTGGGGTCATACCCTTTAGGCCTAAACCATTTTGCGTATACATTCGTTCTTACATTTTTAATTAAAAATTTTCTCCATTGGCAACGAAACAAAAAAACCAAAGAGTAAACTTTGCATCGGCTAAATTGCTCACGGATTATCCGGACTTTTTAGATATTCAAATCAAATCTTTTCAAGATTTTTTTCAGTTGGAGACCAAATCTGATGAGAGAAGTGACGAAGGACTTTACAAGACCTTCATGGAAAACTTTCCGATCACAGATACCAGAAATAATTTTGTTTTAGAGTTCCTGGACTATTTCGTAGATCCACCGCGTTACTCCATCCAGGAGTGTATCGAAAGAGGACTGACCTACAGTGTTCCTCTCAAGGCGCGTCTCAAATTATACTGTACGGATCCTGAGCACGAGGACTTTGAAACCATCGTCCAGGATGTCTACCTGGGTGTTATCCCTTACATGACCCACAGTGGAACCTTCGTGATCAACGGTGCCGAGCGCGTTGTAGTGTCTCAGTTGCACAGATCTCCAGGTGTCTTCTTCGGTCAATCTTTCCACGCCAATGGAACCAAGTTGTATTCGGCCCGCGTGATCCCCTTCAAAGGATCCTGGATCGAGTTTGCAACCGATATCAATCAGGTGATGTTCGCCTATATTGATCGAAAGAAAAAATTACCTGTGACTACGCTTTTCAGGGCCATAGGCTTTGAGCGTGACAAGGACATACTCGAAATCTTCGACCTCGCAGAGGAGGTTAAAGTAACCAAGACAGGTTTGAAGAAAGTGCTGGGCAGGAAACTGGCAGCCCGTGTCTTGAAGACCTGGTTCGAGGATTTTGTGGATGAGGATACCGGAGAGGTGGTATCTATTGAGCGAAACGAGATCGTTCTCGATCGCGACACCATTTTGGAGAAAGAACACATCGAAGAAATCGTTGAATCGGGCGCCAAGACCATTCTCTTGCACAAACTCGACAACGAGGCCGGGGACTACGCCATTATCCACAACACCCTTCAAAAGGACCCGACAAACTCGGAGAAAGAGGCTGTCGAGCACATCTACAGGCAATTGCGTAATGCAGAGCCGCCGGATTACGAAACGGCGAAGGGAATCATCAACAAATTGTTCTTCTCAGAACAACGCTACAACCTCGGTGAGGTGGGTCGTTACCGGATGAACAAGAAACTCGGTCTTGATGTTGACATCGAGGAGCGCGTGCTAACAAAAGAAGACATCATCACCATTGTAAAGAACCTGATC